>Ga0316197_10003673_pt1 | contig 10933 bp, 9 predicted proteins | sample OudBiesiAoxic_MG_FD_204939 | JGI IMG/M metagenome (GOLD analysis project Ga0316197, IMG submission 204939) | Coastal sediment microbial communities from Oude Bieten Haven, Netherlands - site A oxic | ecosystem: Environmental > Aquatic > Marine > Coastal > Sediment | place: Netherlands... | reverse complement strand
CGAGCCCACGCCGGAGCCCACCCCCGAGCCCACGCCCGAGCCGACCCCCGAGCCCACGCCCGAGCCGACCGAGGAGCCAGTGGAAGAGGCCACCGACGAGCCCACGGTGGAGCCGACCGAGGCGGCAGTGCCGAGTGACGAGCCCGTCATCGAGCCCGTGCCGGCGCTCCCCGGCGTGATCGTGCTGCCCGAAGGCAGCGTGCTGCCCGAAGGCGCGACCTGGTCGGTCGAGCTTCAGGACACCTCCATGGCCGACGCGCCGGCTGAGACGATCGGTGAGGCTGAGGGTGAGATCGAGGATCCGACTGTGACCGAGATCCCGTTCCTCATCGAGTACGACGCGAGCAGCATCGACCCGCGCTTCAGCTACACGCTGAGCGCCAGGGTCAACGATGCGGACGGCAACCTGCTGTTCATCAACGACACCAGCACGCCTGGCATCGACGAGGACGGCCAGCCCATCGAGGGTGTGGAGGTCGAGGTCATCGATGTCCAGGCGGCAGCTGCCGAAGCCGAGGCGATGCTCGCCGAGGCCGAGGAGAGCCCTGAAGCCTAAGACGCTTCGCTGATTGCGATCACGACAGCCCCGCCGGACCGGCGGGGCTGTTCTCATGGGTAGACTGGTCGTGCACTCGGGGGCCGGATGGTGCGCGTGTGGGGGAAACATGGCCCGCGTGCCCTTATGACACAGACCGTATCGTTGAACGGCACTCATCTGTGCCTACGTTTGCCCCAAATCACACGAGAGGGAGGCTAACGCCCGTGCTCGCAACTAGGTACCCCTGCTGATGGCTGGGACACCTGCATTCATCATCGCCGGTGGCTCCGCCATCGCCGGCCTCGTGACCGCGTTCTACCTGGCCCGTTGGGTCGTGGCGCAGGACGCTGGTCCCGAGATCATCCAGAAGGTCGGCCGCTTGATCCAGCAGGGATCCATGGCCTTCCTGCGTCGTGAGTACACGATCCTCGCGGTCTTCGTGGCTGTCGTGACGGTCGTCATCGCGTTACTCATCGACTTCAACCTCACCGACAACGCGACCGTGGCTGAGACCAACGCTGCCATCCAGGACCGGTTCGGTACCGGCCCGTGGACGTCCATCGCGTACGTTCTCGGTGCTATCGGATCCGCCACTGCCGGCTTCATCGGCATGCGTATCGCGACACAGGGCAACACTCGCACCGCGACGGCAGCCATCGAGGGTCTGAACCCGGCCCTGAAGGTTGCCTTCCGCACCGGCACGGTCATGGGCATGACGGTCGTCGGCATCGGTCTGCTCGGCGTAACCGCCCTGTGGTTCATCTTCCGGGATGCCGCAGTCGTGGCGGGCTTCGCCTTCGGCGCATCGTCTATCGCGCTCTTCGCGCGCGTCGGTGGTGGTATCTACACCAAGGCCGCCGACGTCGGCGCCGACCTCGTGGGCAAGGTCGAGGCAGGCATCCCCGAGGATGACCCCCGCAACCCGGCCACCATCGCTGACAACGTCGGCGACAACGTCGGCGATGTCGCCGGCATGGGCGCCGACCTCTTCGAATCGTATGTCGGAGGCATGATCGCGGCGCTGACGCTCGTGGGCGTGGGCGCTGCCTACTTCGCCATCGACGCGACTGGCTGGGATAGCGCGCTGGCTGTGCTTCCGCTCGTGGTCTCCGGCGTGGGCATCCTCTGCTCGATCGTGGGCACCACGTTCGTGCGCACCAAGGATGACGCCAAGATGAGCCAGCTCCTGTGGGCGTTGCGCTACGGCGTCTTCGGTGCGGCAGGTCTCGTGCTCATCGCGACCGCCGCCGTCCTGGTCATCTTCGAGCTTCCCTTCGAGCTCTTCTGGGTCGTCCTGACCGGTCTCATCGTGGGCCAGGTCATCGGCAACACCACCGAGTTCTTCACCTCCTACGAGTACCGCCCCACCCAGTGGATCGCCAAGCAGGCGGCCACCGGTCCGGCCTCCGTCGTCATCGGTGGCATCGCGGTCGGCCTCGTGAGCGTGGTCATCCCGACCCTCGCCGTCGTCACCGGCATCTTCGTGGCCAACCACTTCGCTGGCCTCTACGGCGTCGCTGTGGCTGCCGTTGGCATGCTCTCCACGCTCGGCATCACGCTCGCCACCGACGCCTACGGCCCGGTCGCGGACAACGCCGGTGGTCTGGCCGAGCAGGGCCATCTCCCACCTGAGGTTCGTGAGCGCACCGACGCCCTCGACTCCCTCGGCAACACCACTGCCGCGACCGGCAAGGGCTTCGCCATCGGCTCCGCAGTCCTGACTGCGCTGGCCCTGCTGGTGGCCTACGTGCAGGTCACCGGCATCACTGAGCTGCAACTCACTGACGCCAACGTGCTCATCGGCATCCTGTTGGGTGCGATGCTGCCGTTCCTCTTCGCTGGTCTGACGATGTACGCCGTCGGCGAGGCCGCGGGCGCCATGATCGAAGAGGTCCGTCGCCAGTTCCGGGAGATTCCCGGCCTGCGCGAGGGGGCAGAAGGCGTCGAGCCTGATGCGGCTCGCGCGGTGGATATCTCCACCCAGGGCGCACTGCGCTCGATGGTGCTTCCGGGTGCTATCGCGGTGCTATCCCCGATCGTGGTCGGCGTCATCCTGGGCGCTGAGGCGCTCGGCGGCATGCTGGCTGGCTCGATCGCGGCAGGCTTCCTGCTGGCGCTCTTCATGGCCAACACTGGCGGTGCCTGGGACAACGCCAAGAAGTGGGTCGAGTCCGGCGAGCTCGGCGGCAAGGGCTCTGAGGCCCACGCGGCCACGGTCGTCGGTGACACCATCGGTGATCCCTTCAAGGACACTTCCGGTCCGTCGATCAACATCCTGCTGAAGCTGATGGCCATCGTGGCCCTCATCTTCGGCCCGCTCTTCATCTAGAAGCGCGGCTCACCTCGAGCCCAAGGCGGGCGCCGGGATACCGGCGCCCGCCTTCTTTGTGTCCAGCCCGACTACGATGGAGTCACGATGGAACGAAGCCTCTACTACGTGCGGCTCTTCCCGGGAACGGAAGAGCGGTATGACCGACTACACGCAGAGATCCCGACCGAGGTCGCTGACGAGATGCGCGACGCCGGTATGCACAACGTCTCCGGCTTTCGCCGCGGCACTGACGTGTGGTGGTACGCCGAGTGCGAACCTGACCGAAAGACCGCCTTCCGGGCGTACGCCAGCGGGCGCGCCAACAAGCGTTGGGGGCGGCAGTTCCGGGACGTCATCGCCGAGGTAGAAGCGCCCCGCGGCGGGCTCATCTGGTACGACCAGATCTTCCACACCGATGCGCCCACTCCGGAGGGTCCGTTCGAGCGGGGCTTCTTCAGCCTGGTCATCGATCCGCGTGCGGCCACGTACTACGACAACCTCCACGCCGATCCCTGGGCGGAGATGCTCGAGGCCATCGCCGAAGCCGGCTACCGCGACTACAGCGGCTTTCGCCGCGGCGCGCACGTCGTCTACTTCGGGCGCTACTACCCGGACTTCGACACCGTCATCGAGCGCATCAACGCTACCGACGTGGCCGCCCGCTGGGGGGAGGCACTCGGAGATGTCATCACGACCTTCACTGGCGCTGACGGACGCAACTTCACCGCGACCGAGATCTACCACCAGGACTAGGGAGCGCTACTCCTTCTCGGGGTCCAGCGCGATCGAGGCGGAGTTGATGCAGTAGCGCTGCCCAGTCGGGTTGGGACCGTCATCGAAGACGTGGCCCAGGTGCCCACCGCAACTGGCGCACATGGCTTCGGTGCGGACCATTCCGAAGGTGGCGTCGGTCTCGAAGGCGATGGCGCCTTCCGCGGCCGGTTGCCAGAAGCTGGGCCAGCCGGAACCGGAGTCGTACTTGGTGTCAGACCCGAACAACTCGGCGCCGCAGCCGGCACAGCGATACGTGCCCTCACGCTTCTCGTCCACGTACGCGCCGGTGTACGCACGCTCGGTGCCCTTTTCGCGCAGGACCCGATACTGCTCGGGCGTGAGCCGCTGGCGCCACTCGTCTTCGGTCGCCGGCATGGGGGTGGTCTTCTCGTCAGTCATGCCCAGAGGATAGGTGAGCTCGGTGACATCCCGATGACTCGGTCAATCTGCCCTGGTGTAGCTCCAGGCGGAGACGTCGCCTGACTCGAAGCCGTCGGCGAAGACCTCCGGCATGTCCTTGAAGCTGAAGTCGAAATCGGGACAGTTGGTCACCGGCTTCTGGCTGGGGCCCACCTCGAACGCCTCGCCCAGCAACTCCCGCTTGTGCTCGATGAGGTCGAAGATCGCCGACCCGGCCGTGAGCTCCAGGTCGCGGAACCGTTTGGGGCCGTAGCTGTCGATGCCCGCCTGCGCCTCGCCGAGCCAGAGCATCGCGTCCGGGTGCGTGGCCGATTCGAGCTGTACACCCTCGAGCCGGACCGAGAAGAAGTGGCCTTCGTTGGCGCCGGCGATACGAGCGTTGAGGTTGGCGGTCACATCGGACGGGAGCCCGATGGTGACGATGGCGAACAGCTCGTCCAGCGAGCTGGGGTCGGTGACGGTCTGGCCATTCCGGGTCGAGGTGAACGGCGCGTGGCGCGCGCGCGTCGAGGCGCACACGAGTGCCGCTGCAGGGCTGTCGATCGGGAGGTTGACACCGGGCCCCGGCCCAGCGGCCTGCCCGCAGTCGAAGGGGATGACCTCGCTGACGAGGACCGGTACGCCGCCTTCCAGGCCGACGTCGACCGTGGGTCCCACGTTCTGGCCGGCCCCACCGATCAGGAACTGGCTGACCACGTAGCCCCGGCGACTCGGTGGGCAGGCGAGGTTGGTCCTGAGAGCCTTCCCGTTCCGGGTCCAGACCTGCCGGACGCCCCGTGCTCGCTGATCGAGCGGGCCCCACCCGGGTGGCTCGACGAAGTCGAGACCGTCGGCCACGATCGGGACGATGGTCGCATCGAAGCCACGCAGCTGGCCGCCGAGACCGTCGCCGATGTCGACGTTCCCGCGCACGACGATGGTGTCGTCGTTCCGGACCCTCACGGTCGTGTCGACGGTCGCGCCGCCAGCGAAGCTGAAGAGCGTGCCATCGCGGTCGGTGACACCGGTGCTGGCGAAGTAGCCCGGCTCGAGGTCACCGGCGAACGGTGGCGGTGCGACCGGCGAGCCCGAGGGCGCGGCCTGGTCGGCCAGGCTGGCGATGAGCCAGGGGTGGACACAGGAGTCCATCTCGGCCGCGGTTTCAGAGCAACCAGCCGGCACGGAGATGACGTGCTGCAGGCGAGTCCAGGTCGCTCCCTCATCCTCGACGACCGCCTTGGCCAGCACCGGCGTGCGCCCCTCGTCGAGCCAGCTGAGGGTGGCGCCGTCATGCAGCCCCGCGAGGCGCGTACCGGAGTCGAGCGTATGGTCGATGCGATACAGCACGTCGGGGGCCGGGATGGCGGCGATGGCCGGCGGGAAGGCGTCGGGCGGCAGCGGCGTCCAGCCGGGCAGGGTGCCGTAGGAGTCGTTGGTGGCGAAGACGAGGCCGTCGTCGCTGACTACCCAGCCGTCGAGGGGGCCGTCCTGGGCGAGTGTCGTGGCCGTCGGCAGCAGCAACTGGCCGATGAGCAGGGGAATAGCTAGACGGCGGGACCTGGACACGTACCTACCTCCGACTGGGGGTGCGTCGGCTCGGACCCGGGCAACGTAGACCCGCAGGATGGGGCGGTCAAGACATGACCCGTGGCCTATACGTACCAGCGCTCTCGGTGCGACGATATCGATATGACCCTGGTCTTCCTCGCCGTCGGAGGCGCGTTCGGTGCCGTCTCGCGCTACCTCGTGCAGGGGTGGGTGCAGGACCTCGCCGGCGGACGTTTCCCGTGGGGCACGTTCGTCGTCAACATCTCAGGCTCGTTCATGCTCGGGCTCGTCTTCGCCCTGGCCATGGACCGCGGTGTGCTGGCCCCGGAGATCCGGGTGCCGCTGATGGTGGGCTTCATCGGGTCGTACACCACCTTCTCGACGCTGATGCTTGAGTCGTGGGTGCTGGTGGAGGAGGGTGATCTCAGTCACCTGCTCATCAACCTCGTCGGCTCGGTCGTGATCGGCATGATCGCCGTCGTGGCCGGGCTGGCACTCGGGAGGACCCTGCCATGAGGATCGACGGCGACGCGCTACTCGCGCGGATCTACATCGGTGAGTCGGATCGCCATGATGGGCGGCCGCTCTTCGAGGTCATCGTGGAGACGCTGCGCGCTCGGGGCGTAGCCGGCGCTACCGTCCTGCGTGGCATCGAGGGATACGGGCGTGCGGCGCGGCTGCATACGGCCAGCGTCCTGCGCCTCTCTGACGACCTGCCCATCCTCATCGAGGTCGTCGACCGAGAAGATCGGCTGCGCGCCGTCTTGCCCGAGATCGACGCCCTCGTGCCGGAAGGCCTCATCACACTCGAACACGTCGAGGTCATCGCCTATCGCTCACCCGAACCGGCCGAATAGGACCGGTCGACCATGCGTATTCGATGTGAGCCCGTGAGCCCGTCCATCCGAGCCACACCAGAAGGAGATCTCAAGACGTGAAGCTACGTCGTGCCCTGACCATCCTCTTGTCGCTGAGCCTCGTGCTGCTGGCGACGCCGAGCACGTTCGCCCAGGACCTCGAGCGACGCCCTGTCGAGAACTTGATGCACGACGTCAGCTCCGTGGTGCCGGCTGACTGGCAGGACCTCGGTGGAGGGGCCTACGCGCGCGGGACGCCACCGGAAGACCAGGCCGTTGTCGCCATCCAGGCGGCCGCGGCGACGCCCGACCAGCTGTGGGGCGCCCTGCTACCGCGGTTCGCCCTGACTGAGACTCCTGAGGCGACCGACTCTTACAGCAGCGAGCTCTTCGACTGGACCATCTACGACTTCAGCGTCCAGCTAGGCGAGGCGGTCATCTCGGTCGGCCTGGCCCTGGCCGAGAACGATGGCGTCACCAGCCTGGTGTTGCTGCAGTCGGATCCCGAGGAGTACGACATCCTGCGCGAGCAGGTGCTGCTCCCGGCCATCGACGCCTTCGCTCCGCTTGCGCCGGAGCCTACACCGGACCCCTCAGCATTCGACTACCAGATCGAGGAAATCGCCTTCCCCGGTGGCTCCGAGGACGTGGAGCTGGCCGGTACCCTCACGCTGCCCAACGGTCCCGGTCCGCACCCAGTGGTGATCACGATGACCGGCTCCGGCCCGCAGGATCGCAACGAATCGCTCAAGCCCATCACCCTGCTGGAGCCATTCGCGGTCATCGCCGATGCGCTCACCAGCGCTGGTGTGGGCGTGCTGCGCTACGACGACCGTGGCGTGGGCGGCTCCACCGGCGACTACAACGCCGCCACCGTGCAGGAGCTGGCAGAGGACGCCCGCGCCGCCATCGACTACCTCGAGGCTCGCGACGACGTGGACCCGCAGCGCCTTGGCCTCTTCGGGCACAGCGAGGGCGGCCTCTACGCGGCCATACTCGGTGCCTCCGACCCGCGCGTGGCCTACATCGGCATGATGGCCCCCGCGGTGATCGACGGCATCAGCCTCATCGTCGAGCAGAACGTAGCCCTGACCCGCTCGGCCGGAGCATCCGAGGAGCAGGCTCAGGCCACTGGCGAGTGGACGGCCGAAGCCATGCCCTACGCGGTGTCCGGTGAATTCGAGGCACTCGAGGAGTCGACTCGAGCCCTCTACGGCAGACTCTGGGACGAGATGACGCCGGCGGACCGGGAGCTGGCCGGCGAGCGCGAGACCTTCATCCAGCTGCAGCTCGACGCGCAGATGCCGATCTACACCTCGGACTGGTATCGCTCACTCCTGGGCTACGACCCCACCGAGGACTGGGCTCAGGTGGATGTGCCGGTGCTGGGGATCTTCGGCGGCAAGGATGTGCAGGTCATCGCGGAGTCGAATGAGGCGGCCTTGCTCGAGACGCTGCAGGACGCCGGCAATGAGGACGTCGCAACACTCACCTTCCCGGACGCGAACCACCTCTTCCAGGAAGCCGTGACCGGAGCTTTCGCCGAGTACGCTGAGCTCGAACCAGAGTTTATCGATGGCTTCGTCGAAGCCGTCGTCGACTGGATGGTCGAGCGCGCGGGCGTGACCGAGTAGGCATGGCCAGGGCCGGCGACCGACCGGCAGGCCGCACCGGCGAGGGCTGGCACCCCGAGCCGGAGTTGCTTGACGTCCGTGACGAAGCCACCTCTCGCCCGGCGCTGGAGAGGCTGGGGGAGGGGGCCTGGTCGGCAGCGCTCGACTATGTCTACGCCCATGGCATGGAGCGGGCCATCGGTGCGCCAGCCGACTACGAGGAGCTTCGGGACGTCTTCTTCGGGCCGTCGGGTGAGCCGGGCCTGGCGCCACTGGAACCCTCGACCTCGGCACAGCTGATCGAGGAGTTCCGTACGCGCCTCGCTCCGCACCAGGCCAACGCCTGGCATCCACGGGCCTACGCCTACTTCACGCCCATCCCGCTGTGGGCCTCGATCATCGGAGAGGTCTTCAGCCAGGTCGTGCACCAGGGCGTCGATGTCTGGCATTGCAGCCCCTCGGCCACATTCGTCGAGGAGGAGGTCGTGCGCTGGTTGTGCGATCTCGTGGGCTACGGCGAAGGCGCGTTCGGCCTGTTCACCTCGGGTGGCGTGATGGCCAACATCATGTCCATGAACGTGGCCCGGGACATCGGTCTGCGCCGAGTGCGTGGGCTCGATCATCCGCCGCGCGGCGTGGACCTCACAGACGCTCGCGTGTATGTCAGCGAGCAGGCGCACTTCTCCCTCAAGCGCAGCCTCGATACGTTGGGCTTCCCCGAGGAGACGCTCGTGAAGGTGCCGGCTGACGAGATGCTGCGGCTGCAGGCGGCGCCGGTGGCGAGGGCCATCGCCCGCGACCGCCAGGCTGGACTGACGCCATTCGCCATCGCCGCCACCGCCGGCACCACCAACACCGGTGCCATCGATGCGCTGCCGGACCTCGCCGACCTTGCCGAGCGTGAGGGGCTATGGCTGCACGTCGATGCGGCCTATGGCGGCGCGGCCAAGCTGTCCGAGCGGTTGGCGCCGCTGATGGAGGGCCTGGAGCGGGCTGACTCGATCACCATCGACCCGCAGAAGTGGTTCTTCCAGGCGTACGACATCGGCGGCATGCTCATCCGCGACGGTTCGCTGCTCGAGACGGTGTTCTCATATCGGCCGGAGTACTACCGCGGATCGGGCGATCCCACGCGGGCACCGGATGCGCACTCGAGCGAGCTCGACTTCTACCGCCTCAGCATCGAGGGCACCCGTCGGCAGCGGGCGCTCAAGTTGTGGATGTCATGGAAGCACCTGGGCACGCCCGGGCTGGGGGTGCTGGTCGAGAAGACCGTAGACCTGGCCGATGCGCTCAAGGCCATGCTGCGCGAGGCTGACGACTTCGAGCTGGCCGAGGAATCGCAGCTCTCGGTGGTCTGCTTCCGACATCTGCCTGGCGGTGTGGACGCCGAGGACGAGGCCGGCCGCGATGCGGTCGATGTCCACCAGGACGCGTTGCAGTCGGCGCTGCAGCTGAGCGGCAGCTCCTTCCTGACCACCACACGTCTGCGGGGTCGTACATGGCTGCGCGCGGGCATCCTCAACCACACTGCCACCGAGCGGGACCTGCAGATCATGCTCGACGACGTCCGCGATCTTGCGGCTGGCTTCTGACGTCGCCGACGCCGACCAGCCCCAAGTTCTCAAGGACCTTGTTGACGGTTTCGCTGGACACCCGGAGGACAATGGCACCTAGCGGGAGGCCGTGAAGTCCGACTCGCGTACGTTGGCCGCCTGAGTCGTTCCGAGCCACTGGCGAACCCGTCCCGCGCATCACGGGGGAACCACCCATGAAACGGGTCAGCATCCTGTCGGTCGCACTGATGCTCGCGCTGGCCATCGCCACGCCGGTGGCGGCCCAAGGCGACGAGCTTCCATTAACGGGTGCCGTCCACGGACACGGCATGGTCGAGCCCGACTCGGAGTGCCCGCCTCTGGAGCTGCGGTCGGTGGTCACGACCACCGGGCATGTCACCGAAATGGGCATGATTGAGCTCGACTGGTACAACTGCACCCCGGAAGGCGCTGATGTCGAGGGCATCGAGATGACCTTCGTAGCCGAGAACGGCGACAGCGTGTTCGCCACGTACGAGGCCCACAACGCTCCCGCGGTCGGAGAGGATCCCATGCTGATGGAGATCGCCTACGACTTCGAGATCGTCGGCGGCACCGGTCAGTACGAGGGAGCCTCCGGCGGAGGGCAGCTCGCAGCGATGATGGCGTGGCCCGGCTTCGAGCCGAACTACTGGCCCGCGCTGGTCCTCATCGACGGGACCATCGCCTACTGAGTCACCCGAGCCCAAGCGGGCAGCGCGGGCACGGCTCCTGCCCCGGTAGCCTCATCGCGCCGCCTCGGCTGCCTGCTCCGCAGTCCGGTCTGTCAACAACGTGCGTGGGGACTACAACGAGTCTTCCGACTCCTCCTGGCAGTCGCGGCACACGCCCACGACGCTGAGGTGGCCCAGGTCCATCCGGAACCCGCGTGCGACCTCGAGGTCGCCGGCCAGGTCGGCGACCTCGTCTCCTCCGATCTCCCAGGCACCGTGGCAGACGGAGCAGTGCAGGTGGCCGTGCTCGCGCGCCGGCCGGACGTGGAACTCCTCACGACCGTCCAGCCCGTGGGCGTGGCGGATGAGACCGATGTCCTCCAGCACGTCGAGCGTGCGGTAGACGGTCGACGGCGTCACCTCCGGGTCCTGCTCGCGGCAGCGCTCGACCAGCTCGGCGCCGGTGATATGGCCGTCCGTCTTGGCCAGCACATCGACCAGCAAGCGCCGCTGCGGCGTCCAGCGCAAGCCGCGCTCGTGGAGGCGCTCGCGGACTTCGTCCCAGGTGACCTGGGGTGCGTACGGATAGGTCTCGGCGGGCATCGCCCAGAGCATAGTGCTTTCGGCCCGTCCGACTTTATCGCA
>Ga0316197_10003672_pt1 | contig 10934 bp, 14 predicted proteins | sample OudBiesiAoxic_MG_FD_204939 | JGI IMG/M metagenome (GOLD analysis project Ga0316197, IMG submission 204939) | Coastal sediment microbial communities from Oude Bieten Haven, Netherlands - site A oxic | ecosystem: Environmental > Aquatic > Marine > Coastal > Sediment | place: Netherlands... | reverse complement strand
CACTCTCCGTCAGACGTCGACGTCGCCATGCGCACCTCGATCGGCGCGGATGGTTTCGACGTCGTAGTCATCGAGGGCCCTGTCGACCGTCACGAGCGGTACGCCCTCGATCTGGGCCTGCGCGACGAGCAGCCGATCGAATGGATCGCGGTGGTGTCGCGGCAACGTGGCGACCTGCAGTGCGTGTGAATGGGTCACCGCCAGCGGCTCGACGTTCGTCCGCTGCATCCTCGACGGGACGTACGTCGCCGGATGCTCCGGCAGCGACAGGCGGCCGACGGCCCACTTGATGCCGATCTCCCACGAGCTCGCGGCGGAGAGCAGCAGCCTGGTCCGGTTCGCTCGAAGCTCGGCCGCCAGGTCCGGGCGGATCCGATCGGGGTCACCCAGCATCCACAACCAGACGTGCGTATCGAGCAGGTATGTCAACGCTCGAAGTCTTCCAGCAACTCCGATGGCAATGGATCGTCGAAGTCCTCGGGGATGGTAATGAGACCAGCATCGAACCCCAGCTCGCGGGGCTGGTTCCGCTCGAACGGCACGAGCCGAGCCGCCGGCCGACCACCGCTCGTGATGATGATCTGCTCACCGGCTGCCACGCGACGCAGGAGTCGCGACAGGTGCGTCTTTGCCTCGTGTACTCCGACCTCGGTCATGGCGCCATCATCCCACCGCTGACTAGACTAAGTCAACGACTTAGTCAGATTGGCAGCTATCGCCTGCCTGCCTCGTCGGGCGCGCCGATCGCCAGCGTCGCCCTCAAGTGGTTCCACGCCGAGGGCGAGTCGGAAGTCGACCACTCCCACCGACCCCGATTGCTGACTGAACCCGGCGCTCGCTCGATCTCCTCGCTCGCCGTCCGCAACAGAAGGTCGTGGTGCGAGTCTCGCCGGGCGGGCCACCCGCTGCACGCGTGGAATCACCCTGTCGCCTGACCGGTGCCGCCGACGGCCGTGGCCTACCCTGTACCCGATGGCCGTCTCCGCCCCCGCGCGCGCCGACGCGCGCGCAGTCGCCACCGCTCTCCTGGCGCTGCTGTTCGTGGTCGTCCTGGGAGCGTGCACCGGGAATGCCGGTGAAGCCCCGACAGCCGACATCAGCGCGACGACCGGGTCCTCCGACGGGGGCGTGTTCCGCGACGGCGGCTTCGCGACCGAACCGCCGTCCGACTGGCTGGACGACACGCTTCGCCTCGGCGGATTGCCGCCGGAGGCACTCGACACGCTCGAGCTCATCGCCAAAGGCGGGCCCTTCTCGTATCGCCAGGATGGATCGACCTTCCACAACCGCGAAGGCTTCCTGCCCGACCGCCGCGACGGCTACTACGAGGAGTTCACGGTCGAGACTCCGGGTTCCCCCGACCGCGGTGCACGGCGTCTCGTGGTCGGTGACGCGATCGAGGTCTACTACACCGACGACCACTACGCCTCGTTCAGGTTCGTGGTGCCGTGAAGCGCCCGGGACCCTCGACCGCAGACCGATTCGTCGGCAGCCTGGGCGCCGGCGTCCACCGCGCGCCGGCGGGCCTGGCGGTGTGGTCCATCCGTGCGGCGACGGAGACCTCGGGCCTCGCTACCTTCGTCGTCGATCTGGAAGGTGCGGGCGGCAAAGCGGGCATCCTCGATGCCTTCGCCACCGGCCTGGACTTCCCAGCCTGGGTCGGCCGGAACTGGGACGCGCTCGACGATGCGATGGGGGATCTGAGCTGGCTGCCGGCCGGCGCCCATGGTCGCGCCGTGCTGATCCGTGGTTCCGATCTGCCCAGCGCCGGGGCGCGCCACGACCTCGACGTCCTGCAGGACGTGCTCGACGCGGCCGTCGACGGATGGGCCGGGACCGACACGCCGCTGGTCGTGGTACATGTGGCGTAGCGGTGGCTTGACCGCCTTGCGCACGCTGACTACGTTGCAGAATAGGTTCTGTCTCGCGGGGGCATTGCCCCGAAGCGGTGTTGCGTACGAAAGGATGAACCATGGCGTCCCACGGCAAGCGCGAGGTGCAGGCCAGGATCGATCGCGACGGCGTGGTCCCGGTCTTCTACGACTCTGACGTCGAAGTGGCCAAGGCGGTTGCCCGGAGCCTCGCAACGGGTGGCCTGACGGTGCTCGAGTTCACCAACCGCGGCGATGGCGCGATGCGCGTGTTCGCAGAGCTTGCCGCCTGGGCCCGCGCCGACCTGCCCGAGCTCGTCGTCGGCGTCGGCACCGTGACCCACGCGGCCACGGCCATCCATGCCCTCGATCTCGGCGCCGACTTCGTCTTCGGCCCGACGCTCGACCCTGATGTCGCGGCCGCCTGCCACGAGCGCAACGTCCCCTATGTGCCCGGCTGCGCCACGCTCACCGAGATCACGGCGGCCTATCGCCTTGGCTGCGACCGGGTCAAGCTCTTCCCGGCCGATGCGGTCGGCGGCCCGTCGTTCCTGCGAGCCGTGCGCGCGCCCTGCCCCTGGATCCAGGCCATCCCCACCGGCGGCGTCGAGCCCACGGTCGCGTCGTTGCGGGCCTGGTACGAGGCCGGCGCGCCCGCTGTGGGCATGGGCTCCAGACTGCTGACGAAGGATCTCATCGCGGCCGGCGACTGGGGCGGGTTGGAGCGCAAGGTCATCGAGACGGTCTCAGCCGTGGCCGAGGCCCGCCGGATCACCACGTCATGAGCCTGGCCATCAAGCCGGCGGCCGACTGCCGCTGGGACGCCCTCAGCCTCGGTGAGGTCATGCTGCGCTTCGATCCGGAGTCGGGGAGGGTGCGCACGACACGCCACTTCCGCGTCAGCGAGGGTGGCGGCGAGTACAACGTCGCGCGCGCCTTGCGCAAGGTCTTCGGCCTGCGCACCGCCGTCGTCACCGCGCTCGTCGACAGCGAGATCGGCCACCTCGTCGAGGACTGCATGCTCCAGGGCGGCGTGGACCTGTGCTACGTGAAGTGGGTGCCGCACGACGGCATCGGTCTGCAGGCGCGCGTGGGCCTCAACTTCGTGGAGAAGGGCTTCGGCATCCGGCCTGCGCTTGGCGTCTCGGACCGAGCTCACACCGCGGTCAGCCAGCTCCAGCCGGGTGACATCGACTGGGGGCGCATCTTCGTCGAGGACGGCGTACGTTGGCTGCACACCGGCGGCATCTTCGTCGCGCTCTCCGAATCCACTGGCGAGGTCGTGCTCGAAGCGATGCAGGCGGCCAAGGCTGCCGGCACGGTCATCAGCTACGACCTCAACTACCGGCCCTCGCTGTGGAAGCCGCGCGGCGGCAAGGAGCGGGCCATCGAGGTCAACCGCGAGCTGGCCCGCTACGTGGACGTGATGATCGGCAACGAGGAGGACTTCACCTCCGCCCTCGGCTTCGAGGTACCCGAGCTCGACCACGAGATCAGCAGGGTCGATCTGGCTGCCTTCAAGGCCATGATCGGGCAGGTCACCGAGGCCTTCCCCGACTTGGCGGTCGTGGCCACCACGCTGCGCAACGCCAGGACTGCCAGCGTCAACGACTGGGGCGCGGTGCTCTACACCGAGGGTGGGTTCCACGACGCGCGCATGCGCGAGGGTCTGGAAGTCTACGACCGCGTCGGCGGCGGCGACGGTTTCGCCTCGGGCATGATCTGGGCCTTCCTGGATGGGCGTGGCCCAGGGGAAGCGGTCGATATCGGTGCGGCGCACGGCGCGCTCACGATGACCACTCCCGGCGACACCTCGATGATGACCGAGGCGGAGGTGCTGCGCGCCGTCATGGCCAAGGGTGCCCGCGTGGTCCGTTGAGGCGTCGTCTGCGTCGTCGCCCCTCGCGGTGCAGAATCAGCCACACACCATCTACCGACTGCGACCGAGGTACGACATGCCGACCCCTTCCACCATGCTGCCCCTGGGCACCAGCGCGCCCGACTTCTCCCTGCGCGACTCCACCACCGGCGGCACCGTCTCGCTCGGCGACTTCGGCGACAAGCCCGTCGTGTTGGTCATGTTCATCAGCAATCACTGCCCCTACGTCAAGCACGTGGCCGCCGAACTGGCGCGAATCGGCAGCGACTACGGCAAGCAGGGCGTGGGCATCGTCGCGATCGGTAGCAACGACATCGAGAACTACCCCGACGACGCGCCCTCGCGCATGGTCGAGTTCGCCGCCGCCAACGGCTTCACCTTCCCCTACCTCTTCGATGAGACCCAGGAGGTCGCGCAGGCCTACCGCGCGGCGTGCACGCCCGATCTCTTCGTCTTCGACACCGACCGCCAGCTGGTCTACCGCGGACAGCTCGACGGCGCGCGACCAGGCAATGGCGTGCCCGTGGATGGCCGCGACCTGCGCGCCGCGCTCGATGCCGCCCTTGACGGCGCACCCATCCCCGAGCCGCAGCTGCCCAGCGCCGGCTGCAACATCAAGTGGAAGGCCGGAAACGAGCCCGAGTACTTCCTCGGCTGATGGCAGACCTGGCCGGCGCGCGCATCCGCGGCCAGCGAGTGCGGCTCCGCGCCCTGGAGGAGCGGGACCTCGCAGCCTACCGCGAGGCGGCCAACTCGGTCGATGTCGGCACCTGGGCCGGCTACCCCTTCCCGCTGGCCGAGGCCACCACCGGGCGCTGGTTCGCCACGGTATCCGAGCGGCACGGGCGCGGCGAGTACTGGTTCGCTGTCTCGCCGCTCCAGAGCGACGAGTTCCTGGGCACGGTCTGGCTGTGGTCGAAGTGCTCCCGGCTTGACGGCCTGGAGCTCTCCGTCTTCGTCACCGCCCAGGCCGGCCTGGGGCAGGGCATCGGTACCGACGCGGTCAACGCTGCCCTCGACTTCGTCTTCGGCAGCTACGAGGTCGAGCGCGTGTGGCTCACTACCGAGGCCGGCAACACGCGGGCCCGCTGCGCCTTCGAGAAGTGCGGCTTCCAGGTCGACGGCACCATCCGGCATCACTTCCGGCGCGAGGGACGATGGCGGGACTCGCTCCTCATGGCCATCCTGCGCGAGGACTGGCAGGCGCTCGACCGACCGCGCAGCTGGGAGCTCAGCGGCGCCAGCTAGGCGGCGCCGGGGCTGGCAAATCAGATGACCCGACCCATGGCCGACCGCGCCGGGCTTCCGCCCGCGGCCCGTCGCTGGCTGGATCGGTGCCTGCCCGCGGCCACGCCGACTCCCGCTCGAGTGACCGTCAAACAGGTGGGGAAGCTGGAGTCCAACGACCGCTGGCTGGGGTTCCGCGCGACGGGCACGTACTGGGCCCAGCCGCTGGCCTTCGAGTGGCGCGCCCGGCTGGGGATCATGCTCGGCATGTGGGCCATCGCCAGCGACGGGCACGACGGCGAGGACGGCTGGGGCGGAGCCAAGCTGTGGGGACTCTTCTCCATCGGTGATCGCCGTGGGCCAGAGGTGCAGGAGGTCCAGCTCATCCGCAACATCGCCGAGCTCGTCTGGATGCCCGACCTGGCGCTCTCGGATCCGGTCCTGCGCTGGGTCGACGCCGGCGACGACGGGTTCGAGATCCAGGCCGTTGCGACCGCTCGCACGGTGGCCGTCCACTTCGACGTCGATGCCCAGGGCGACGTGGTGCGGGCCTCGTGCGAGGCTCGACCCTACGACGTGCCCGATGGCTACGAGGACGCGCCCTGGCACTACGAGCTCGGCGACCACCGCGAGTTCGGGCCGATTCGCGCGCCGGCCTCCGTCGTGGCCACCTACGAGCTGCCCGACGGGCCGTGGGAGTACTTCCGCGCTGAGGTCGTGAAGATGGAGCGGCTCACAAGAGCGGGCTGAGCCGATCGGCCCTGTCCGGGGACGAGCAGCCGGGGCCACGCTACGGGCGTGGAGCCTCGATCGGGCCAGGTCGCTGCCGTCGTCGTCGTGGCCCTGCTGGCCGTCGCTGCGCTGGTGGCGGAGGCGCGCCTGCCGGCCGTCGTCGCGTGCGCTACCGGGGTGCTCCTCGTGCCCGCCCGGTCGCCCTGGCGCTGGGCTTTCGCGGCGGGGCTGCCCGTGGCCCTCATCCTCGCCTTCGGCTGGGCCGTGGCCGACCGCCTGCTCGTCGGTCCCTTCGAGTGCGCCGATCCGCTCTCGCCGGTGGCCTGGGCCCGCGCCCTGGAGGCGGCCCTCGTCATCGGCACGGTCCTGGTCCTGGCCGTGCTCCTGCGCGAGCGCCTGGCCGACCTCGGCCTGCGGCGTCCCTCGAGGATCGAGGTCGCGCTCGGCATCGGCGCGATCGCGCTCATCCCGCTGCCCAGCCTCTATCTCGGGACCATCCTGGCCGAGCCCTTCTTCGGCCCCATCGAGCTCGATCTTTCGGAGCCGCTGGCCATCGTGCCCGCGCTCACGCTGGCCGTGGCCAACGGCACGATGGAGGAGCTGGCCTATCGCGGCGCGCTCATGCACTGGCTTTCCCGCGCCGCCGGGCCGACGGCCGGGCTGGTGGGGCAGGCGATCGTGTTCGGGCTGGCTCACAACGGCCCCGACTTCACGGGCCCGGCACTGCCGGTGATGCTGGCCATCATGGCCGGGGGTCTGATCGCCGGGCTCATCGTCCGTCGCAGCGGCTCGCTGTGGCTGCCCATCATCGTGCACATCTGCTTCGACGTGCCGCTCTATCACGCCGCCGCCTGCCGCCTCATCTGAGGCGCAGAGCAAGTCCCAGCCCGATGGCAGGTCCCCGCCTTAGGTCCACGCTGCGGGCATGGATCAGACCACAGGAGCCAACGACCATCGGGGGAACGGTCGCCGGACCTGGCTCGTCGGCGCCGTGGCCGTCCTCGCCCTCATCTGCCTCGCCGTGGCCGCCGTCGTGCTCACGACCACACGCCAGGACACGGTCTACGCGCCCGGCTCGCCCGAAGCGGCCGTGCAGGCCTACGCCCGGGCCTGGGAGGCCGGCGATGCCGACGCGGCCTGGGGGATGCTTACGCCGCAGGCCCAGGGGCGAGTGCAGCGATCCGAGTTCCACGGCGCCATCTCGTGGGAGGAGGACACACCCTCGCGCATGTGGGTCGATAAGCGTCGCGATCTCGACGACCGGGTCGTGCTTACCCTTGGGGTGGAGCGGACCTGGGACGGCCTGTTCGGGCCCAGCCGCCACACCGAATCGCTCCGGCTGACGCTCATCCAGCTCGGCGACGAGTGGAGAATCGACACGCCCGTCGTGGGCTTCTACCGCTGGTGAAGGAGGCACGACCGATGCTGACCCTGAAGCGCATCTACCTCTACAGCGTCCTCGGCATCGCCCTGACGGTGATGTTGCTGGGCCTGACCGACATCGTGCGCATCGCCTTCGACCGCATCGGCGATGCCATGGCCGCCCGTAGCTACCTCGGCGACGATATGCGTGGCGAGCTCAGCTGGGCGCTGGCGCTGGCCATCGTGGCGGTGCCCCTGTTCGCGGTCCACCTCCTGCTCGTCCGGCGGACGCTGCAGGGGCCGGCCGCAGAAGCCGCCGATGAGCGTGCCTGCGCCTCGCGCGCGACCTACTTCTTCCTCGTGCTGGTCGCTACCGCGGCCGTCGCCGGCGTACGCCTCTTCGAGTTGACCGACGGGCTCATCAACCTCGCCTTCGGTGAGCGCGCCTGGGGCCTGGCCGGGTCGGCGGCCGGATCCGTCGTGGTCGGGGGCGCCTGGGCCGCGCACGTGTGGGCCCGGCGGCGTGACCTGCGCGCTGCACCTGTCCACACGGCCGATGACTGGCTCACCCGCGGCTACCTCTACGGCGCCCTCTTCGTCACGGCCCTGCTCGCCGCCATCGGCGCTGGCAACGTCCTGACCGTGCTGGCGCGTCGCTTGCTCGAGCTACGGCCGGCCTGGGAAAGCGCGGACTGGTGGCAGGACGAGATCGGTTGGGCCCTGGCGCTGACGATCGTGGCCTCGGCCGCCTGGGCCGTCCACTGGCTCCTAGGCGCCCGCCTGCTGCGCGCCGATCCGCCCATGGGCACCGCGCACCGCGAGTCGCGCACGCGCGGCGGCTACTTCCTGGCGGTCGTGCTCGCGGCCGCGGCCCTTTCGCTCCTCTTCGTCTCCATGGGCCTGCGCAACATCTTCGCCGAGCTGGCCGGCATCTGGCGGCCGAGCGAGGGCTCCCGGCTCATCGAGGAGGTCGGCGGACCGCTCCTGCTGGCCCTGCCGTTCCTCGTCGCCTGGTGGTGGCACCTGCGTCGGGCCGGGGCTGAGGCGCTCGCCTTCGGCGGGCCCGCGCGGGCACTCGCCACGCGTCGCGCCGGTCGGCTGACGGTCGCCTTCGTCGGCCTCGGCGGGCTGGCTATCGGGCTGACCTGGGAGCTACAGGCCCTGCTCGACGCGTTGGGCTCGGGCGGCCAGGACACGCTCTTCTCGACCGACGAGGTCAGCGACGTGACGGTCTCCGCCACCGCGGGAGCACTGGTGGGGCTGGCCATGTGGCTCCCCGCCTGGGTCCTTTTGCAGCGTGATCGCGCGCAGGACCTCGTAGCTGCCGCGACCGCCACCGCTCGACGGGCGTACCTCTTCCTCGTTTCCGGCCTGGCCGTGGTGGCGCTCATGATCGCCCTCGCCTTCGTCATCTACCAGGGCACACGCCTGCTCCTGGGGACCGAACTGGTGGACGATGCGTCGTGGGCCCCGGCAGTGCTCATCGTGGCCGCCGTGGTGCTGGCCTATCACCTCTACTGCCTGCGCGCGGACATGGTCATCGCTCGTGGCGTGGAACTCCCGCGCGAGGCCGCAATCGAGGGCGAGCGCGTGGCCGAGACCATCGAGATCAGCGCGCCCGCGGGCGCCGACTTCAAGGTCCTCAACGCGGCCATCCGTACCGAGCTGCCGGAGGGCTACGACCTGCGGGTGGTGTCGCGGCCCTCGGTACAGGCCTAGACAGTCCCTTGGCACATGACCATAATGGTCAGATGAAGGTCAGGACGATCACCCAAGCCAAGAGCGGGCTGAGCGCGCTGATCGACCAGGTGCGTGCCGGCGAGACCGTTCTCATCACCGACCGGGGGGTACCGGTCGCCAGCCTGGGGCCGGTGGCGACATCCTCGGACCCCTCCGGCCGGGTCGAGCGGCTGACGCGGGCCGGACTGATGCGACCGGGCACCGGAGCGCCGTCCGAGGAGCTCCTGGCCGGTCCCACGGTCGCAGCGCCCGATGGCGTCAGCCTGGTCGACCTGGTGGTCGAAGAGCGACGTTCGGGCTGGTGAGGTTCTGGGATACCTCGGTCGTCGTGCCGCTCCTGCTCATGGAGCGGTCGACACCGGCAGCCCTCGCGACGCTGGCCGAAGATCCCGATCAATGCGTGTGGTGGGGCACGACCGTCGAATGTGTCTCGGCACTCGCTCGCGTCGAGCGTGACGGTGGCGCGGTCGAGCAGGCGTTCGACCGCCTCGACGAGTTCGCGCGGACCTGGCGCGAGATCGACCCCTCGAACGCGGTCAGACGTGCGGCCACGCGTTTGCTGCGCGTACATCCCCTGAGGGCGGCCGACGCGCTGCGGCTCGCGGCCGCCATCGTCGCCGCTGAAGGTGAGCCCCGGTCGTTGCCCTTCGTCACTTTCGACGATCGTCTGGCCTCGGCGGCATCGCGCGAGGGTTTCCCGCTGGTCCGACCCGGCCGTCGTGCCGCACGCTGAGCCTCCAGCGAGTACCGTTGCTGCCATCACCATCACGCACACCCGGATACGCCCAGTGACCAGCCCGAACGACAGCGACACGACCGACCGACCGTCCGACTTCATCCGCGACATCGTGGCCGCGGACGTGGCAGCCGGCCGCTACGAGACCATCGTCACCCGCTTCCCACCCGAGCCCAACGGCCACCTCCACATCGGCCACGCCAAGTCGATCGCCCTCAACTACGGCATCAGCCAGGAGTTCGGCGGCCGCTTCCACCTGCGCTTCGACGACACCAATCCGGAGAAGGAAGAGCAGGAGTTCATCGACGCCATCCAGGAGGACGTGCGCTGGCTCGGTGCGGACTGGGGCGAGCACCTCTACTACGCGTCCGACTACTTCGAGCAGCTCTACGAGTGGGCGCTCCTCCTCATCGAGCGCGGCCTGGCCTACGTCGATGAGCTCTCAGCCGACGAGATCCGGGAGTACCGCGGCACCCTGACCGAGCCCGGTAGGCCCGGCCCCTATCGCGAGCGCCCGGTGGAGGAGAACCTCGATCTGCTGCGCCGTATGCGGGCTGGCGAGTTCCCCAACGGCAGCCGCGTGCTGCGCGCGAAGATCGACATGGCCGCGCCCAACATCAACCTTCGCGACCCGGTCCTCTACCGCATCGTGCACGCGGCCCACCCGCGCACGGGCGATGCGTGGTCCATCTATCCCACCTACGACTATGCCCACGGCCAGGAGGACGCCATCGAGGGCGTGACCCACTCCATCTGCACGCTCGAGTTCGAGAACCACCGCCCGCTGTACGACTGGTTCATCGAGCACCTGCCCGTGCCCTCGGTGCCGCACCAGTACGAGTTCGCGCCGCTCAACCTCACCTGGACGGTGCTCTCCAAGCGCTTCCTGCGTCGGCTCGTGGAGGAGGGGCGCGTCCACGGCTGGGACGACCCACGCATGCCGACCATCGCCGGCCTCCGTCGCCGCGGCTTCCCGCCGGAGGGCATCCGCGCCTTCCTCTCTTCGGTCGGTGTCTCCAAGCGAGAGGCCACGGTCGAGATCGAACAGCTCGAGCATCACGTCCGCCGCGTGCTCAATCGCCACGCCCAGCGACGCATGGCCGTGCTCAAGCCCCTCAAGGTCGTCATCACCAACTTCCCCACCGACCAGGTGGACGAGCTCGACGCGGTCAACAACCCCGAGGACGAGGCGGCCGGCACACGCAGGGTGCCCTTCGGCCGCGAGCTGTGGATCGAGCGGGACGATTTCATGGAGGATCCGCCGCGCAAGTTCTTCCGCCTCGCTCCCGGTCGCGAGGTGCGCTTGCGCTACGCCTACTTCATCACCTGCGACGAGGTGGTCAAGGATGGATCAGGCGACATCGTGGAGCTGCGCTGCTCCTACGAC
>Ga0316197_10003670_pt1 | contig 10936 bp, 6 predicted proteins | sample OudBiesiAoxic_MG_FD_204939 | JGI IMG/M metagenome (GOLD analysis project Ga0316197, IMG submission 204939) | Coastal sediment microbial communities from Oude Bieten Haven, Netherlands - site A oxic | ecosystem: Environmental > Aquatic > Marine > Coastal > Sediment | place: Netherlands... | reverse complement strand
CGGTTCAGGTAGAGCCGCGGCTTGTCGCGATACGGATCACCCGACGTCGGGCACGCCGTCACGCAGTTGCCGCACTCGTTGCAGAAGTCCGTGAGCACCGCGATCTGGAGGTTCTGTCCCGCCACGAACGGCGAGGCATCGCCGGCAACGACCGCGCCGTCGGCGACGGTGAGCGCCGGCAGTTCGGCCTGCACCGACTCCATCTCGTAGGTCATCAGCGCCATGTTGGGGCACACCCCGACGCACAGGCTGCAGATCTCGTGGCAGTCGAGACACCGACCGGCCTCCTGCATCGCCTCGGCCGGCGTGTAGGAGAGCACGGTCTCCTCGAATCCGTCGCGTTGGTCAAGCGGGCTGAACTTGATCGGCACCCGGTACTCGCGCCGCGCCCTTCGAACCACCATCTCGTGCACATCGATCGGCCGCTCGGTTTCGACCGGCATCACCCGGTCGGCGCCGTACTTGGCGGCGATCGCCGCGGCGACCTGCTTGCCGTCGGCGGCCGCCTTGACGATCGACGATGGGCCGTGGGCGGCGACGTCGCCACCGGCGTACACACCCGGGATCGAGGACTCGAGCGTTTCGGGATCGACTTCGATGTAGCCCCGCTTGGTCAACTCGGGGACATCGCCGCCGAAGAAGTCGAGCACCGAATGCTGGCTGATCGCCAGGATCAGGGTGTCGAGCGGGATCTCGAACTCGGAGTCGGGAACATCGAACGGGATCTTGCGCCCTGAGTCGTCCCGATCGCCGCGGTACTCCGTCTTGGTGCAGATCAATCCGGCGAGCTTGCCGTCCTCGACATGCAGCGCGGCGGGATTCGACAGCTCGACGATGTGGATGCCCTCCTCACGGATGGCATGAATCTCCTCGGGATCCGCCGGCATCTGGTCGACCGTGCGCCGATAGATCAGGTACACGTCCTCGGCGCCGACTCGCAGGGCAGAACGCACGGTATCCATTGCGGTGTCGCCGGCGCCGATGACGCCGACCTTGGCGCCGATCGGGACGGGATCCTCTTCGCGCACACTGCGCAGGAAGCTGATGCCGTCCATCATGCCCTCGGCTTCTTCGCCGGGCAGGTTCAGCTTCTTGGCGAGCTGAGCCCCGACGGCGACGAACACAGCGACATACCCGTCGGAGCGCAGCTGCTCGATCGTGAAGTCGACGCCTGCCTTCTGGCTGTAGCGAATCTCGACACCGAGTTCATCCAGGATCGCCAGGTCCTGGTCGATCTGCTCCTGGGGGAGCCGATACGAGGGGATCGCTCCGCCGACCATGCCGCCGGCATAGGGGTGCGCCTCGAAGACGGTGACCGCAAACCCGCTGTACCCGAGTTCTTGAGCGGCGGCGAGACCTGCCGGTCCGGCGCCGATGACGGCGATCTTGGTCGGTCCCTGCGGCGTCCGGGTGAACAGCACCGGCTGTTCTTCCTGCTCCATGATGAAGCGCTTCATGTGGCGGATTGCCAGCGGCTGATCCAGGTGAGTACGAATGCACGTGTTCTCGCAGAGGTGATCGCACACCCGGCCGAGAATGGAAGGCAGCGGATTGTCCTCGCGGGCCATCTTCACCGCGCCGAGGAAATCACCATCACGCACCGCGTTCATGTACTCCGGCACCTTCTGGTTGACCGGGCACTCGTCGACACACGGCGCTTCGATGCAGTCGAAGTAGTGCAGTTCACGCGGGGTCTTCGAGCGGTCCATCCGGAAGGAGTGCTTCTGGTAGCGCCACGCCGAGCGGGCCTGCCCGGCGTATTGGCGCAGGTTGACCCGTGACAGCACCTTGGTGGTGAGCGCCACGATGGCAGCGGCGCGGCTCTCGTCGAACCCGGCCTCTGCCGCCCACGTCCGCACGGAATCGGCGAGCGGTGCGGTGCCTTCTGCGGCAAGCAGCACTTCCTGCAATTCGAGACATTGCTCGAGGGTCAGATCGAGTCCGGTGTCGGTCAGGGCTGCCATCTTCATCATCGGGGCGAACTCGACGATGCCGGGCTGCTCCAACGCAGCTTTGGCGATGAAGTCGGCGGTATCAACTGCGCCGACGGCGTCATAAGCGTCGTTGACGTTCTCCATGTATTGGAGCATCCGAAGGTACCCGCCGGTTTTGAGTAGATCCGAGCACACGGTGACCGTTGCCATCCCCGAGCGCATCAGGTCGGGCATGTTGAAGCAGTCGGCCCCGCCGGCAAACGACAGCATCAGGTCGCCGCGGAACTCCTCCGAGATCTTCGAAGCGAGGTTGGTCGTGATGGGGTGCAGCGCCCGGCCAGACAGATACATCATCTCGTCTTTGTCGAAGACCGTTCGCCAGTTGTCGACTTCGAGCGTGTTCGACAGCTTCAACCCGAAGGTCAGGCCTTTGGTGGCTGCGACCCTGCGCAAGTTGTGGAACATCGGGACGGCATCGACGTACTTGAGGTCGTGGCCAAATGCCTCGTCGGGAACCGGGATGTCCTCGAACTCCAGCGAGTCGTTGAGGATGCCGCGCACCCGGTCGGCGCCAAGCAGTGTCGGGTTGCACTTGACCGATGTGTGCAAGCCTCGCTCCTCGAGCAGGTAGAGCGAGATCTTCTCGATCTCGTCGGGTGGGCAACCGTGCATGGTCGACAGGGTGATGGTGTCGGACAGCTGGGCCGGAATGTCGATGTCGCGCACCGCCGGGTACCGCTCAGCCACGATGTCGATATAGCCGGGCAGGTACTCGGAGGCGTCTGCCATGGTGTCGAAGTACCACTGGACGTTTGGCTTGAGCATGCCTTCGAGGTTGTACCCGACGCTCATGTTGAAGACCATGCCGGGCCGCTCGCCGAGCCAGCCGAACTTGTGATGGAGCGCATGAATCAGCACCCAAGCGCGCAGGTACTCATCGAACGACTCGAAGACCTTGAGCTCCTGGGACCACTCGACGTTGTAGCCCTCATCCTCGACGTCGATACACGGTTTGCTGACGTCGAGCTCGTCGAGGGTTTGGATGGTCTTGAGCTCGATGAGTCGGGCGCCGACCAGCCACGACACGATGATGTTCTGTGCCATCTGGGTGTGTGGGCCGGCAGCCACGCCAAACGGCGTGTCGAGTTCGACGCCGTACTTGCTCAGGCGGAACCGGTCGTCGGCACTTGGGACGAAGAACGCCGAACGTGGCACGTTGAACAGCGAGTCCTTCTGTTCCAGCTCGGTGAACACCCAGTCGGTGAGCTGCTCCATCGAGATCGGGTGAAAACGATCTGACATTCCCAGTCCTCCAGTTCAGTTGTTCGGGGCGATCTACAGCTTGGCGTGCAGCCTGGCGGCTTGTTCTGCCGCTTTGGCGCGGACTTCGTCGGCGTCGACTCTGGTCGGTTTGCCGTCGGTGAATACGACTTCGTCATCGATCGTGACCTTGCGGGGCATGATCCCGGGCGTGAAGGCAATGTGCCACGGGTCCATCGGGTCATAGCTCCAGACGACCTCGTCGTTGCGGGCCTCGGGAATGATGCTCCACCCGTTCTCGAGCCACGACCACGCCGTGTCCGGGCCACAGGTGACGTCGACCGAGCGCTGCATCACGTAGGCCAGGCGGAACGACTCGAGCACGTTCCCGCCGATGCCGTCGGTTCCCAGTGCCACCGGATTGCCGAAACGAGCCGGATCGGCATACCCGACCGCGTTGTTCAGGTTCGACATCGGGTTGTGCAGGATTGTGCCCTTGAGGGTGTGCTCGGTGGGCAGATGCACGCAGTGGCTCAATAGCCAGTTGTCGCGAGTGAGTCCTTCGAGGCGCTGCGGGGCGTCGATGTCGCCGATGCCCTCGCACACGTGGATGTGGACGCCGACACCGAGGTCCTCGGCCAGCCCGGCGGCCGCTTCGAGCGACTCGTCGCTACAGGTGAAGGTGGCGTGCACGGCCACCATGCCCGGACCGCCCGACTCGATGAAATGCTTGTTTTCGGCGAGGCCACGGCGGGCACCGTCGGCGCCGTGCCGATCGGTGATTCCGTAGCCGGTGAGTACCCGGACCCCGACCTCGGCGCAGGCCTGGGCGATGACCTCGAGGCTTCCCTCGATGGCGTTGGGTGATTCGTGGTGGTCGACGATCCCGGTCGTTCCGTTCTCGAGAGCTTCGAGCGCCCCGAGCATCGCCGACCAGCGGATCATCTCCAGATCGAGAGCGGTGTCGAGCCGCCACCAAATCTGTTCCAGGATGCCTTGGAAGTCTGTCGCCACCTCAGGCGGGGGCGGCATGCCTCGGGCGAGCGCCGAATAGAGGTGGTGGTGGGCACAAACGAGGCCGGGTGTGGTCGCGGTCACTGAGACCTCCTTGAGCTGAGTGATCGGTTGCCTTCTTCAATTGAACATAGGGGCGGGCCCGAAGCCTTGGAAGGGCCGCAAGACCGTATGGGCGACAGAGAACAGATCGTGGGGAGCGGCGGCTGGGTGCCTGCCGTCACGAGCCCACCGGATGGTGAACGTTCATCGGCAGTCGATTGCGCCAGACCCCATCGACTTCGTGGAGGGCGGCGGCGACGGCACCCGCGGTGGGAACCAGCCCGATTTCGCCGACCCCCTTCACGCCGTACGGTGCCCGCGGCTGGGGGACCTCGACGAGGATGGCCTCGATGTCTGGGATGTCCTTGGCCCGCAGGATGCCGAGGCTGCGCAGCGTCATGTTGGTCGGTCTTGCCTCGTCGTCGGTGGGGAAATCCTCGGTCAGCGCGTAGCCGAGTCCCATGTGGACCGCCCCTTCGATCTGACCCTCGCAGAGCGTCGGATTGACGGCGCGGCCGACATCGTGCACGGCAACCACCTTTTCGATGGTGCCGCTGTCCGGATCGGCAATCACGAGTTGGGCGGCGTATCCGAACGCGGAGTGAATGATCGGGTTCTCAACGCCCTCTTCGAGGGCATTGGTCCAGTCGACGATGTACTCGCCGACGTAGTCGATCCCCGGCTCCATGCCGCCTTCGCGAGCGACTCGGCAGGCGTCCTGGACCGATCCGGCACCCATCAGCGTGCCGCGTGAACCGGTGGTTTGGCCGGCACCGAGGTCACGGGTGGTGTCGACGACAACTCGCACCTTCTCGGGATCGACCCCGAGTTCTTCGACGGCAACCTGAAGTGCCACGGTGTGGATGCCTTGGCCCATTTCGGTCCAGCAGTGGCGGACTTCGACACCGCCGTCCTCGTCGAAACGGATTACGGCACGCGAGATCTCCAGGAAGCCGTTACCCAGTCCGGAGTTCTTCAGGGCGAGGCCCATTCCGATCGCCTTGCCCGCAGCGCGGGCTGCGTCGTAGGCAGGCTTGATGGCGTCGAGGCATTCGCGGGCACCGCGACAGCCATCGTCCATGACCTGGCCGGGCCCCCAGACGTCACCGGGCTTGACCACGTTGCGATCGCGCATCTCCCAACCACTGATGCCGACCTGGGCCGCCAACCGGTCGAGCAGACCCTCGGAAGCGAACTGGGCCTGGTTGGCGCCAAAGCCGCGGAAAGCGCCGCACACTGGGTTGTTGGTGCGCACCGCGATCGCCTCGACATCGACGTTGGCGACCTCATAGGGACCGGTGGCATGACCGGCCGCCCGCTCGAGCACCTTCATCCCAACCGAGGCATAGGGGCCGCTGTCACCGATCATGCGGGCGCGATAGGCGGTGAGCTTGCCGTTCTCGTCGCAGGCGGCGGTGGCCTCGATCCGAATGGGGTGACGCTTGGCGTGCATCAGCAGCGACTGGGGTCGGGTCAGGGTGCACTTGACCGGCTTGGCGAACAGGTAGGAGGCGAGCGCGGTCTGCGCTTGGTTCGACATGTCTTCTTTGCCGCCAAACGCTCCACCATTGGAGACCAACTCGACCGTCACCTGGTCCTTGGGGATGTCGAGCATGTCGGCGATCTGGTCGCGGTCGTCCCACACTCCCTGGCCGCCGGAATAGACCATGAGGCTGCCGTCTTCTCCCGGGACGACCATCGTCGACTCCGGTTCGAGGAAAGCATGTTCGACCCGCTGGGTGAAGAACGTCTCGGTCACCTGGTGGGCCGAGGCGGCAATAGCAGCATCGACGTCACCGCGGGCGTAGGTCGAGGTCGACAGCACGTTGCCGTCGAGGCCCCACACGGCGTCTTCGTCAGAGGCGAGCGCTCGGTCGGCGTCGGCGAATGGTTCGAGCACGTTGTACTCGATGGCAATGGCGTCGGTCGCCTCCCGGGCGATCGAGACGGTATCGGCGACAACGATGGCAAGCACGTCACCGAGGTAGGAGGTGCGCCCGCCCACGGGGATCATCACGGGCCAGTCCTTGTAGATGATGCCGACCTTCAGCACGCCGGGGATGTCGGCGGCGGTGTAGACGGCGTGGACCCCATCGATTGCGAGGGCGGGGGATGGGTCGATGGAGACGACGTCGGCCCTGGCATGGTCGGCCAGTCGGAGGGCACCGTGAAGTAGGCCGGGGATCCGCAGGTCGTCGACGTACCCGCGGTCGCCGAGGGCAAGCTCGGGAGCCTCGTACTTGACGCCTGAGCTACCGACGCCTCCCGGCAAGGTCGGCAGGGGAATGTTGTCCTCGCGCAGCATCTCGATGGCATCGAAGATCTTGGTGTACCCGGTGCAGCGGCAGAGGTGGGCGCCGAGGCGGCCGGCGGCGGTTGCCTTGTCGAGGTCCTTGCCCTTCTGGTCGAGCAGGGCCTTGGTGCGCACCAGGATGCCGGGCGTGCAAAAGCCGCACTGCAGAGCGCCGGCCGCAGAGAACGCGGTGGCAAGGCGATCCCGCTCGGCGGGGTCAAAACCCTCGAGGGTGGTGACCTCTTTGCCCGATGCCTTCTCGAGCGAGACGAGGCAACTCTGGATCGGTTTGCCGTCGAGCAGCACTGTGCAGGCGCCACATTGGCCGGAGGGAGAGCAGCCGTCCTTGGGTGAGGTGACGTCCAGGTCTTCGCGCAACGCGGCGAGCAGATGTGGGTGGTCGGCGCGAACGGAGACCTCGTGCCCATTCACCACAAACGTCGTGGTACTCGTCGGCGTGAGTGTCATGTCCATCCCTCCCCAGGGCTCGAGGATGTTCGCACCGGACTCAGCTCCACTCTGCCACTTTTCGTGAGGCTTAACAATTTGTCAAAACCGAGGTCGCGGTCGGGTTTCGTTCAGCATACGCGTCCTCCGGTTTCGGCCGGCTCGACGTCGCGGATAGAGTCCCGGGCACCGACGGAGAGGACCACGGCTGATGCGAGGAAGGGCTGAATTCACCGTCGAGCCGTTTGTCGACGCCGACCCCGGCCCCCACGTCTTGGCGGCCATCGACGAGGTTCGCTCCCGGGGGTTCGAGGCAGAGATTGGCCCATTTGGGACGGCCATCGCCGGTGATGCCGCAGCCGTAGCGGAGGCGATTGGTGCCATGCTCGAGACGGCTCGGGCGGCCGGGGCTACCAGGGTGGCTCTGCAGATCGACTTTCTGGACTGACATGGCCGACGCCGTCGATCACCCGGTCTTCCAGGCAATTGAACCCCTGCTGATTCTGGTCGGCGGTGAGGTAGTCGGCCCCGATGAGCTCGACTCTGGCGATGTGCCGATCTGCTGGCAGAACACCGTGGTCGGGGGCGTGAGGCTGGGGTCGCTCACCGATGCGCTCGACCGCATGGTGTCGCATGTCGAAGCCGAACTGGGCGGTGACCTCCCGTCTCTGAGCCGGACGGACAAACAGACGGCGGTGCGGATGCTCGATGACCAGGGAGCCTTCCTGCTGCGCAAGTCGATCGACGACGTGGCCGAGCGGATGGGGGTCAGCCGCATCACCATCTACAACTACCTGACGCTGAGCCGCGACTCGTGACGCTGCGATTTGGCCCGGGTTTGACATTTTGTAAGCAGGTGGCGAGTCTCGCGCCGGACGGTGTGAGTCCTGTCGGACGAGTGGGAAGCGGACGGGTGTGACCAGCGCGGGAGCGAACCTGCGATCGAGGTCGAAGTACCTCGCCTACTTGGTGCCGCTCGCCGCCGTCTTCGTCGCTCTCCTCATCGCCGCCATCATGTTGGTGGTGCTGGACGCCAGCCCGGTCGAAGGCTTCCAGGCCATGTTCGAAGGTGCCTTCGGCAGTGGAGATGCGCTGATCGCCACCGTGCTGAAGGCCACTCCGTTGCTCTTCGTCGGTGTCGGCATCACCATTGCGTTCCGGGCCAACGTCATCAACATCGGCGGTGAGGGCCAGATGGTGCTCGGTGGCCTCTTCGCCACCATGGCTGCGCTCCTACTTGGCGACCTACCTGCCGTCATCATGCTCCCCGCGGTGATCATCGCCGGGATGCTGGGCGGAGCGATCTGGGGGGCGATCCCCGGGTTCCTCAAGGCCTACTACCGGGTCAGCGAGATCCTCAGCACGATCATGCTCAACATCGTTGCGGTGCAGTTGATGAACTATCTGCTGCGCGGTCCGCTGCTGGACCCGGCCGAGATCGAGCGAGGGACTCGCATCCCGCAAACCGAGCGGTTGCCGGAGACCGCAGACCTCCCCTTGATCCTCAACAGCGACCGGTTCCACATCGGCCCGTTGCTTGCGGTGCTCGCCGCCATTGCGGCCTATATCTTGTTGTGGCGCACCCCACTCGGCTATCGGCTCCGGGCCGTCGGCCAAAACGTCGATGCTTCCCGGTACGCCGGCATCCCGGTCAAGCGCACCATCGTCACCGCCATGATGCTCAGTGGGGCCATGTGTGGCCTCGCCGGCGCGGTGCTGGTATTCGGTAGCGAAAGCCACCGGATGGTCACCGACGGTTCCACCGCAGGCTTCACCGGCAGCGCCGGATTCAACGGCATCGTCGCCGCGTTGTTCGGCGCCCTTCATCCGCTGTGGACCATCCCGGCCTCGTTCCTGTTCGGTGGTTTGCTGGTGGGCGGGAACGCCCTGCAGCGTGCCGTGCAGGTGCCGTCGGCCTTGATCCTGGCCATCAATGGCATCGTCGTCGTCCTGGTGGTCTCGACTGATCGTTACAAGAAGCTGCTCCAGAACCGGGCCACCGAAGCCGAGACGGCGGCCGCCCTGGCGAGACAGGAGGAGATCGAACAGGCCATCATCCCCGACGAGCCACCGCCACCGCCGGGTACTGCCGCGCGCCCTGATGACTTTGGTGATCCCGACTACCTCCAGGACGAGCAGTGAGCACGTTCTTCACCGAAGCCGTGATCATTGCGACCGTGGCCGGAGCTATCCGGCTGTCGGTGCCTCTGTTGCTCGCTGCGCTCGGTGAAACGTTCGGGCAGCGCAGCGGCGTTCTCAACCTTGGCGTTGACGGCATCATGTTGCTCGGCGCCTTCTCCGGCTACTACACGGTGCTCAAGACCGGCAACGTCTGGTACGGGCTGCTCGCCGGCGTCGCCCTCGGCATCGTGATGGGTCTGATCTCGGCAGTGATTGCTGTGTCGCTCCAGGCCGAGCAGGGGATTGCCGGCATCGGAGTGTTCCTCTTTGGCCTGGGCATGAGCGATCTTTTGTTCCAGCGCCTGGTGGGTACTCCCGTTCCGATCACCAAGTTCCCCAAGCTTGCAATCCCGTTGCTCAGCGACATTCCCTGGATCGGCGAGATGTTCTTCAACCACAGCGCGGTGGTCTACATGGCGTTCCTGGCGGTACCGGTGGCGACGTTCATCATCAACCGCACCACGTTTGGAATGAACATCCGCGCCGTTGGTCAGAACCCGGGAGCGGCCGACAGCCTGGGGGTCAGCGTCACCGCCGTTCGCTACGCCACCGTGACCATCGGCGGCACAATGGCGGGTATTGCCGGCGCCGCGCTTGCTATCGACCTCGGCATCTTCCAGCAGAACCTGACCAACGCCATGGGGTTCGTTGCGATTGCGCTCGTCTACTTCGGGGCCTGGCGACCCATCGGAGTGATGCTGGGCGCTCTGCTCTTCGGCTTCGTCAACTCCCTGGTGCTGCAGCTCAAGACGGTCGGTGTCATTCCGCAAGATTGGTCCGACATCGCCGCCATGGCTCCGGCGATCATCACGATTCTGGCCCTAGTCTTCGTGGCCAGCCGCTTCCGGCCGCCGGCAGCGCTGACCAAACCGTTCACGAGAGGAACCTGACCATCAAGTGGGCTTCGGCCCATACGTTCAGATAGACAACTAGAGGAGAGCAGACGTTGAGTAGAAACACATGGATCTGGATCGGAGTCGCCGCCCTTGCGGTGATTGTGATTGGCATCGTGATTGCCAGCAGCGGCGGTGACGACGAGACGACCACCACGACTGCTGCCGCCGGGGAGACCACCACGACCGCGGCCGAAGAGACCACTACCACCGCCGAAGGTGAGACGACCACGACCGCCGAAGGCGGAGAGACGACTACCACAACGACTGAGGCTCCGGCCGAGGCCATGAGAATCGCTGTGGTGGCTCCTTCGGCTTCGAACGACTTGGCGTTCACCCAGTCGATCGTCGACGCGGTCGACGTCATCGCCGCTGAGTTCGGTATTCCGGGCGAGAACATCGCTATCACCGACGGCACATTTGTCGTCGAGGATGCTGCGGCTGCGATCCGCGACTATGCCAATCAGGGCTTCGACCTAGTCATTGCCCACGGTTCGCAATACGGCGGATCGCTCTCGGAAATCGCACCTGACTTCCCCGAGACGGCCTTCGCGTGGGGTACAGCAGCCGACACGTTCGGCGCGCCAAACGTCTTCGCCTACGAGGCCGCATCCGATGAGGGTGGCTACGTCATGGGCAAAATGGCGGCTGCGCTCACGACGAGCAGCACGGTCGGGATCGTCGGTCCGGTCGAGGTTGGCGACGCCAAGCTCTACGTCGACGGCTTCAAGAACGGCGCTGAGGCCGATGGCTCCGGAGTCACGGTGAACATCAACTACACCGGTTCGTTCAGCGACGTGCAGCTTGCCTCCGAGGCGGCCTCCGCCCATATCGCGGCAGGTGCCGACGTGCTGACCGGCACGGCCCAAATG
>Ga0316197_10003669_pt1 | contig 10942 bp, 10 predicted proteins | sample OudBiesiAoxic_MG_FD_204939 | JGI IMG/M metagenome (GOLD analysis project Ga0316197, IMG submission 204939) | Coastal sediment microbial communities from Oude Bieten Haven, Netherlands - site A oxic | ecosystem: Environmental > Aquatic > Marine > Coastal > Sediment | place: Netherlands... | reverse complement strand
CGGACTTGTTGCGCAAGATCGCGAGTCGGGTCTCGAGGTCAGGTGGCTGGATGTCGGTGATCAAACCCCACTTGAAACGCCCCCGAAGGCGTTCTTCGAGTGTGGGGATGGCATCGGGCATGCGATCGGACGAGATGACGACCTGTTTGTTGGCCCCGTGCAGGGAGTTGAACGTGTGGAAGAACTCCTCCTGGAGTCCTTCCTTGCCGGCGATGAACTGGATGTCGTCGATCAGCAGGACGTCGATGTCGCGATACCGACGGCGCAGTGAGTTCGTCGTGTTCTGACGGATGGCGTCGACGTATTCGTTCATGAACGTCTCGGTGGAGACGTACCGCACCTCGTGATGTTGGTAGTTCGAGTGGACGTAGTGTCCGATGGCGTGCAGGAGGTGGGTCTTGCCGAGTCCGGCGGAGCCGTAGATGAACAAGGGGTTGTAGCTCCGAGCCGGCGTCTCGGCGACGCGGAGTGCCGCGGCGAGCGCGAACTGGTTCGACGCCCCCTTGACGAAGGTCTCGAAGGTGTAGCGCGGGTTCAAACCGGCTTCGTCGAGCAGCAGCGAGCGCTCCGACGTGGATGGGCCCGACGTCAGCGAGCCGGTGGCCTCGGGTGCCTCGTGGGTCGCTTCGCTCGCCGCGGGTCCGCGTTCGTCGACGCCGGGTGATTCGATGCTGCTGGCGCTCGTCTCGGTGGTTTCGACGTCGATCTCGACCGACCGATGGCCCTCGTTGGCGTCCTGCAGTGCCTCGGTGACCAGCGGGAGGTACCGCGTGAGGATTCGATCCCGTACGTACGCACTCGGGGCGAGCAGTCGCAGCGTGTCGTCACTGGAGGGCAGTGGTGCGACATCTTGAAAGGTCGAGAACCAGACGGACTCGGCGAGCTGTGAACGCAACGACATCGTCACTTGTGTCCACACGTCTGCGCTGTCTGTCACTTGAGATCTCCCAATCATGGCCAACATCGATCCACACGGTTGTCCACATGATGTGGACATGTCGGCGACCGTCTGCGGGTGTGCGAACCTAGCACGTCGATTCCAGGTGGAAAACCTGGGCGAAATTCGATCCGTCGACGCGTCGACAGGGCGTCTACGCTGGGACGATGGTCGGGTCACTCGACTGTGGACAACTTACATCGTTGTGGTTTGGCGCGATTGGTTGGCGCATGTGCATGGGTGCCTCTAGCCTTGCCAGGTCAGTCCGTGAGGCGTGCTCAGCGATCCAACAGTCGTGAGGGCGCCGTCGACGGAGCATGATTTGCCTCGAAGTGTCCGGAGTCAGCCGTGAAGCGTACCTATCAGCCAAATGCCCGCCGCCGAGCCCGCAAGCACGGCTTTCGTGCACGCATGAGCACCCGTGCGGGCCGAGCCGTCTTGAAGTCCCGTCGGGCCAAGGGCCGCGCCCGTCTCTCGGCTTGATCGACCGGGTCCGCGAACGCGACGCCTTCGTCCGCCTCCGGCGAGATGGGGTTCGTGTCCGGACCGATCCGCTGTGGTGTTCGTTCGTCCCCGATCCCGACCTGGTGCCACCGCAGGTGGCGTTCGCCATCGGTCGCGCCGTCGGTTCCGCCGTCCAACGCAATCGGCTCCGGCGACGGCTCCGTGCGGTGTTGGCTGGATGCGACGTCCCGCCCGGGCTGTACCTCATCGGCGCCCGTCCTCCCGTCTGCGAACACACGTTCGCAGAGCTGGAACGAACGGTTCAGTCGCTGGTCTCCAAGATCCAGCGTCAGGTGACGATGTCGTCATGACCGATGTGCACACCGGAACGACCACCTGGTCGCAGCGTCTCGCGCTGCGCTGGATCGAGGCGTATCAACGCGCCTTTGCGGGTCGACCGTCGCCGTGCCGCTTCTACCCCACCTGTTCGAACTACGCCCACGAGGCGTTCGAAGGCCATGGCACCGCACGGGGTGGATGGTTGACGTTCACCCGACTGATCCGGTGCCGCCCGTTCGGACCCAGTGGGTTCGATCCCGTTCCTTCCCCCGACATTCGAGAGGTCGACTGAGTCGATGTTCGAGATTCCTGCTGCCCTGTTGTCATGGTTCTACGGCCTGACGAACAGTTACACCATCGCCATTGCGCTGATCGCAGCGGTGGTGATGGCGATCACCACACCGCTCACCTTGAAGAGCACCAAGGGCATGCTCGAGATGCAGAAGCTGGCGCCCGAGATGCGCAAGTTGCAGAACGAGTATCGCAACGATCGCACCAAGCTCAACGAAGAGATGATGAAGCTCTACCAGGAGCACAAGGTCAACCCGATGGCCTCGTGTCTCCCGCTTCTGGCGCAGGCGCCGGTCTTCTACATCATGTTCCGGGTGCTGCGAGGACTGGCGTATCGACCCGCCGGCGCAGCTCGACCGGTTGCCGACGCCGTCTGGGGTGCGTTCGACCGCCCCGACGAGGTCCTCGATCCAGGGTTCATCCCCCGCTATCTGGCGATCGATTCGGCGCTCTACGAATCGCTGTTCGGGGAGCAGTCGATCATGACGCTCGGCCTCGACCTGTCGAAGTCCGCCGCCGAGGCCGTGGCCGAAGGATTCGGAACCGGCATCTGGTACGTGCTCCTCGTCGTGCTGCTCGCCGTGTTGTACTTCGCTCAGCAGCGGATGGTTGCCGCTCGTGCATCGATCAGCCCGACGATGTCGGCCAGCCAGGCGAAGCTGATGCAGTACCTGCCGGTGTTCTTCGCGATCTTCCAGATCTTCTTCCTTGCCGCACTCGTGGTGTACTACCTGTTCCAAACGGTGTTCCGCATCCTCCAGCAGGCCTACATCACGCGGGCCTTCTACGGACATGACGAGTCGCTCGGCCGTCAGGCCCAGCGCGCCGGTGAAGCCGCTCGCGAGGAGGCGAAGAACAACCCGGATGGCGGTGGTGGAGGCTTCTTCGCCCAGGCGAAGCGAGATCTGGCCGGCCCGACAGCCGACGATCCCAAGTCCGCTGCGAAGCAGAAGAATGCGTCGAAGGCGTCCAAATCGCCGAGCACGCCCAGCAAGCCCAGCAAGCGGGTGACTCCGCCCAAGAACCGCCCGACGCCGTCCTCGGGAGCGAAGGGTCGCCCGACACCGTCGCGGCAAGAGGCACAGGCGAACAAGTCCAAGGCGGCGAAATCGGCGAAGGGTTCGAAGTCCTCGCGTCCGAAGTCGTCCAAGAAATCCTCGTGACCGTGGCGCACGTGCGCCGGTCACCCTGCAACAGAAAGCACAACTGACACATGGAGTGGGTCGAAACCACAGCAAAGACCATCGAGGCCGCGCGCGAAGCAGCGCTCGACCAGCTCGGCGTCGGCGCCGACGAGGCCGAGTTCGACGTGCTGGAAGAGCCCCGTCCCGGTCTGTTCGGTCGCGTGCGCGGCGAAGCCCGTCTCCGGGCACGAGTTCGTCCGGCGACGGTACGGCCCAAGCAGGAACGACGTCGCAAGGGTCGCGACGCGTCGTCCAAGGCAGCGTCGTCCAAGGCAGCGTCGTCCACGGCATCATCGTCCAGTTCCCCGTCGTCCGAGTCGACGCAAGAGGTCACCGAGTCAGCAGCACCGACCGGTTCGGATGATGCAGCTCCAGCGCGCGGTGCGCGCCGGACACCGTCCACCAAACAGAAGAACAGCCAGCAGAAGAACAGCCAGCAGAGCAAGGAACAGCCCATGAGCAACGACGACCGACCCGAATCGACCGTGACCCCCGATGAAGTCGGCGCTGCGGCGGTGGCGTTCATGGATGGACTCACCGAGGCCTTCGGGCTCGAGGGGTCCTCGGTGTTGCAGATCGACGGGCTCGAGCTCGAACTCAACGTCGACGGTTCCGAGCTGGGCCTGCTCGTCGGTCCGGGTGGCCGCACCCTCAACGCCGTGCAGGACCTCGCCCGCGTGGCCGCGCAGCGTCGTCTCGGTGATCACGAGACACGGCTGCGCATCGACGTCGCGGGCTATCGCGAGCGCCGCGAGGTTGCCCTGGGCAAGTTCGCTCGCGACGTGGCCGAGCAGGTTCGCACGAGTGGTACGGCCCGTTCCCTCGAGGCGATGAGCTCCGCTGACCGCAAGGTCATCCACGACGTGTTGAACGACGAAGCGGGGGTGTCGAGCCGTTCGGTCGGCGAAGACCCCGATCGTCGCATCGTCGTCGATCCCGCCTGATCGGTGAGCGGGTCGACGCTGGTCGCCGCGCTCGAGCAGTCGCAGCGCCTCGGCTTCCTCGGCGCTCGACCGATTCCCGAGGTGATCGCACACGCCCGCGGCTTCGTTCGGGCCCTGGCGGATCACGATGACCTTCACACCGTGCTCGACCTCGGTGCCGGCGGCGGGGTTCCCGGCCTGGTGATCGCGCACGACCGCCCCGATCTCCACGTGACCCTGCTCGATCGTCGAGCGAAACGAACCGATTTCCTCGAACGTGTGGTGCGACGGCTCGAGTGGGCGGATCGAGTCACGGTGGTCTGTGCCGATGTCGCCGACTTCCGACCCGACGACCGATTCGATGCGGTGGTGGCGCGTGGCTTCGGCCCACCGTCGTTCACCTTGTCGGTCGCGGCGGGGTTGGTCCGCCCCGGTCATCCGATCGTGATCAGCGAGCCACCCGAGGCGGACCGCTGGGACGACGGACTGATCGATCGTCTCGGTGTACGACGCCTGATGGACGCATCGGTTCCTCGCGACGCCCGGCGCGACACGGAGATCAACAGCAAGAGTTCCGGCGAGCACTCCGACGAGAACCCTGGCGGCATCGATGGGTTGGTGGCGGTCTTTCTCGCCGAATGACCCGGCGAGTGGGCACTCGAGGGATCGGTGGAGGGCCCGATGTTCCACGTGAAACATCCGCTGACGGGACTCCGCGACACTCCGTCGAGATGTTTCACGTGAAACCACCGCGAAATGCTTGTCTCCGACAGCTGGATCCGGCAGAGTGTGCGTGTCCCCCACCGACGCGACATGTCACTGCTGTCGTTTCCTGTTCTGAACGGAGAATCCCGTTGTCGGAATCCGACACCTCAGCTGAGATGCTGGGCCATACCGATCCACCGACGTCTGATCCCAGCGATCAGCCGGCGGCCCCTGATGTCGCTCGTGCACTCCCGCGCGTGATCGCACTCGCCAACCAGAAGGGTGGGGTCGGCAAGACCACGACCACCGTGAATCTCGGCGCCGCGTTGGCAGAGATGGGTCTTCGTACGCTGATCGTCGATCTCGATCCGCAGGGGAATGCGTCCACGGGTCTCGGGATCGAGAACCGGGGCCTGGAGCACTCGATGTATCACGTCCTGATGCACGAGGAGCCGCTGGAGAACGTGGTCGAGCCCACGGACGTTCGCAACCTGTTCGTTGCGCCGGCCTCACTCGATCTCGCCGGCGCCGAGATCGAGTTGGTTCCGGCGTTCAGTCGTGAGCAGCGCCTCAAACGAGCGATCGAGGCGGTACTCGATGACTACGACTACGTGCTGATCGATTGTCCGCCGTCACTCGGCCTGCTGACCGTCAATGGATTGGCCGCCGCCGGGGAGGTCATGGTGCCGATCCAGTGTGAGTACTACGCGCTGGAAGGCCTCGGCCAGCTGTTGCGCAACGTTGATCTGGTCAAACGCAACCTGAACCCGACACTCGAGATGAGCACGATTCTCTGCGTGATGTTCGATGCCCGGACCAAGCTCTCCGGTCAGGTCGTCAGCGAGGTTCGGGAGCACTTCGGTGACAAGGTGCTCAAGTCGGTGGTGCCGCGATCGGTCCGATTGTCGGAAGCACCGTCGTTCGGGCAGCCGATCACCACGTTCGATCCATCGTCTCGCGGCGCGATCGCGTATCGAGACGCAGCACGAGAGGTGCACCATGGCACGATCTAGCGGTCTCGGAAAGGGCCTGAGCTCGATCATTCCCGGCGCTGAGCGCGCCGAATCCGATTCCACCGCCGGTGCGGTTCTGTCGGACCTACCGATCGCTGCGGTCTCACCGAATCCTCATCAACCCCGGGTTCACTTCGATGAAGAGTCGTTGACGGAGCTCTCGGCGTCGATTGCGGAGATGGGTGTGCTGCAGCCGATTCTGGTTCGGCCCCTGGACGATGGAGCGTTCGAACTGATCGCCGGCGAACGTCGGTGGCGGGCTGCGCAGCGCGCCGGGCTCACGACGATTCCCGCCGTGGTGCGTCTGACCGATGATGTCGATTCCGTCGAGCAGGCGTTGGTCGAGAACCTGCATCGCCAGGACCTGACCGCGCTCGAAGAGGCGGCGGCGTATCAGCAGCTCCTCGACGAGTTCTCGCTGACCCACGACCAGATCGCAACTCGGGTCGGCAAGAGCCGTTCGGCGATCACCAACAGCTTGCGATTGCTGGGACTGCCACCGGCGGTACAGCACCTGTTGGCAGACGGTCAGTTGTCGGCAGGCCATGGGCGCGCGCTGTTGTCGACGCCCGATCGCGCCCGCCAGGAGCAGCTCGCGCGGGAGGCCGCGGCCGGCGGCTGGTCGGTTCGTATGGTCGAAGATGCGGTACGCGGTGATGGAGCACCTGCGTCGGAGCCCTCACCGGACTCGTCAACGGAGTCGGGTCAGGACGCGGCTCCGGTCGACGGTGCCGGACTGACTCCGTCGACTCGACTGCGACCGCCGGGATTGCTCGAACTCGAACATCTCCTGGCAGAGCACCTCGAGACGCGCGTCAGTGTGCAGATGAGCGCCAAGAAGGGTCGTGTGACCATCGAGTTCGCCGACCTCGAAGATCTCGAGCGCATCTATCGCGTGATGACCGGCTGAAACCCGCCTGCAGGGCGCCGTCAAGCCCGACTCTCACGTCGCGCGTGAGCCTGAGGGCGCGCCAGATCCAGTCGCGTCAGGTCACCGAATCCGCGCCGACCGCCTGTACTCACCCACGCTGCGTGGTGATCGGCTCAAGGTCATGTCGAGGGGAACCCACAGGGTGTGGGGAACACTGTGGACAACTCAGTGTTCGGTGGGGGCGGTGTGTGTGGTCCACGCCGTGACGGCGGTGACGACGGTGTCGGTGACGGCATCGGTCGCATCGACCGCGGCACGTACGGGACCGAGCGAGCACAGCACCGCCGGCATGCGCGTCTCTCTCAGGACGGGCAATCGCATGCCACGAACCTCGGGGACGGCGAGCGCATTGCTGCACCAGGCGGTGACGATGTGGGTGGCCAACGACCGCCCTCCGATCGATTCGAACGTGGGTACGGCAAAGTATGAGATCAACGAACGTTCGTCCGCACGGGCTTCGAACCCGACATACAGTTGCGCTCCGAACCGGTTTGCCGCTGCGGCCTGCGCTGCTGCCTCGTACTCGTCGGTCGACATCACCGTGGCGCCACCGTTGCGCAGCGCCCGAGTCACCGAACGGGTGATCGCGCTGAGACCGCCGAACTGCCCGACGACGACTCGGAGCGTGCGGAGTGATTCTTGGGTGGTCAGCGCTTCGCGGACCGAAGCCACACCCGGACCCGAGCCGGTCTGACGGCGGAGCAATTCGAGCATGCGGACCGTTCGCGGCCCGCAGATCCCGTCGGGTGACAGCCCGCCGTTGCGCTGAAAGTCTTCGAGCGCGCGCACCGTGGCCGGTCCGAAGATGCCATCGGGTCGTCCACAGTCGAATCCGAGCTGATTGAGTCCGTCCTGGAGCTCGGAGATGTCGTCACCGCGGAGCTGCGGGGCGGCGAGCACCAGCAATCGGTCGCCGAGGCGCCATCCGGCTTCGACCAGGGCCAACCATGTGTGTTCGTCGCAGCTGCCACTCACATGGAGGCCACGGGCGTGCTGGAACGCCGTGACCGCCGCGCGGGTGGAGTCGCCGAAGTCGCCGGTCGCGTCGGCTCCCACGGCGAAACCGGCCGCGTTCAGGCGGCGTTGGAGGTCGCGGACTGCTTCGCCGTGTTGTCCCGTGGTGAGCGGGAACCGGCCGGTCAGCGCGCCGTCGCCAGGAATTCGTCGAGCTCCTGGAGTAGGGCGCCTTTGCTCTTGGCGCCGACGAGGCGCTTGGAGACCTCGCCATCGGAGAAGACCAGCAACGTCGGAATGCTCATGACGTTGTACCGCATGGCCAGATCCGGGTTGTCGTCGACGTTGAGCTTGGTGACGGTGAGATCGTCACCGTGTTCGTCGGCGATCTCGGCGAGGATCGGGGCGATCTGCTTGCACGGTCCACACCATTCCGCCCAGAAGTCGACGATGACGGGCTTGTCGGAGCCGATCACGGTCTCATCGAAGGTGTTGGTGGACAAGTTGACGATGCCGTCTGCCATGGTGTGTTCCTTTCGAAGGTCACGAGCAGCGTAGAGCGCCCGTACAGGGTCTGGTGCAACCCCGAGCGTCGCCAGGACATTCCAGGTCGCCGGCGCGAGCAGGCCCGGGTGCGCGGCGCTCAGTGGTGAACGTTGGCCTCGAGCCAGCGTTCGGCGTCGATCGCCGCCATGCACCCGGAGCCGGCGGCGGTGATCGCCTGGCGGTACACGTCGTCCTGCACGTCGCCACAGGCGAACACACCCTCGACGTCGGTGTAGGACGAGTCGGGCCGGGTGATGAGGTAGCCCGTGTCCGGGTTCATCGCGAGCTTGCCGACGAACAGATCGGTGTTCGGACGGTGCCCGATCGCAACGAACAAGCCCGTGACGTCCATCGTCGACACCGAACCGTCGACGGTGTCGGTCAGTTCGATCCCCGACACCGAACTCTCGCCGAAGATGTCGGTGACCCGGGCATTCCAGCGGAACTCGATCTTCGGGTTGGCGAAGGCCCGATCCTGCATGATCTTGGAGGCGCGCAGCTCGTCGCGACGGTGCACGATGGTGACCTTGTCGGCAAACTTGGTGAGGAACGTCGCTTCCTCGATTGCCGAGTCGCCGCCGCCGACCACGGCGATCTCGTGGCCGCGGAAGAAGAACCCGTCGCAGGTGGCACACGTGGACAGCCCGTGGCCGATCAGGCGCTGTTCGGGCTCGAGGCCGAGCATCAGCGACTGGGCACCGGTGCTGACGATCACCGAGTGGGCCCGGTATTCGGTCTCACGGACCCACACGCGGAATGGCCGTTCGGACAGGTCGACCTCCGTGACCTTCTCGGTCAGGATCTCGGTGCCGAATCGTTCGGCTTGACTGCGCATGTTGGCCATCAGCTCGGGACCCATGACGCCGTCGGGGAAGCCGGGAAAGTTCTCGACCTCGGTGGTCAGCATCAGCTGACCACCCGGCTGATCGCTGGTGCTCGACGGCTCACCTTCGATCAGGAGCGGTGCGAGGTTGGCTCGTGCGCTGTAGATCGCCGCGGTGAGTCCGGCGGGGCCGGATCCGATGATGATGACGTCGCGAACTTCGGACATGTGACTTCCTCGTGGTTCGTTGGGGGTGCTCGGGCGGCGATCGACGTCAGGCAGTCGACGCGCGGTTGCGCTTGCGGAACAGCAGCAGGCCGATGAGGCTGAAGAGCGCGCCGATGATGAGGTAGCTGAGGTAGACCGCACGATCCCACTCCACGGCGAGTTCGAGCAGCGACTGCACACCTCGGAACAACCCGATGACGACGATCACGGCGATCAGGGTGCCGAGCATCGCGGCGATCACACCGAACACGGCACCTCGCGCCGCGTACACCACCTTCTGGGTGGTCTGGGCCCGAACGTTGTCGATGAGGCTGACCAGCTTGTCGGTGGTCTCGGTTGCCCAGTTCGGATCGGTCAGTGGATTGCCCGGCATGACGGCGAGGCTAGCCGCCGGCTCAGGGCAGTCGCACCCGAGCGACCTCGGTGCAGTCGGCGGGTCGATAGGCGAGCGCCAGGTTGCGACTCTGATCGATGCCGACGACGACCGCAGTGTCGACGTAGACGGCGGGTCCGACCACCACGTCGACGCCCAGACAGCGGGGTTCGGCATCGGTGAGCGCAGTGGCTGCGTCGGAGAGGTCACCGGTCGCGCTCGTCGCATCGGGTGCGCCCTCCGGGGCGACCGGTGCACCGACGGCAACCCCGGCGAAATCGGCGAGATCGGTCGTGTTCGACAACTGCGGCAGGCCGCCGTCCTCAGGCGGTGGCGCCGCACCATCGACGTCGGTGTCGAGCTGGTTCACTGCGGCGTCGGCCGATGTGGCGGCAGGGGCGAGTTCGTCGGCACCGAGATCACCACCGGATCGCTCCTCGCTCCCTGCGTCGGCTTCGGCGTCGAGCGCGGCGGTCTCCTCGGCACTGTCGGCGTCGTCGCCGCTGGCGTCGTTTCCGCTCAACTGGAGTGCGACGCCGCCGGCGAGCACGAGGACCAGCGATGCCGCGGCACCGGTGAGCCAGCGGGTGGACGTGGGGCGGCGCCTGGCGTTGATCGGCGTCGGAGCGGTGACCGACGCGGCTCCTGCAACCGCGGCAGCGTCGATGCCGGCGGGTGTCCGGTCTCGACGCGCCCCGGTTCGTTCCGCCTCGGGAAGGCGTTCCCAGGCATCGAGTGCGGCCGCGAGGTGAGCCTCGCGCAACGAGATCGCCGGTGCCTCGAGGTCGCCGAGGAGGGCCCGAACCGCACGGAGTCGTTCGACCTCGGCGACGACGTCGGGATCGCTCTCGGCGCGGGCGCGCTCGTCGGCGGTGACGTCACCGTCGAGGTACGCGCTGGCGAGGAGGGTCAGGTCGTCGTTCATGTCGGATCCATTGGACGTTCGTCGTCGTCGGATTGGTTCCCTCGACCTTCGAGCAGTCCCAGCGACGAGGCCATCGCAGCACGACCCCGCGAGATCCGCGACTTGACGGTGCCCACGGGCACATCGAGCGTGGCGGCGATCTCTGCGTAGTCGAGATCGGCCACATCACGAAGGACCACAGCGACACGGAGGTCGTCAGGAAGGCGATCGAGTGCGTCGTCGAGGAGGAAGCGGTCGGCGAGCGCTTCTGCGTACCGTTCGGCGCGTGGATCGACGACCTCGGGTCGGTCGTCGTCACCGACCGCGTGAAGGGCCGGTCGCCGCTG
>Ga0316197_10003668_pt1 | contig 10942 bp, 11 predicted proteins | sample OudBiesiAoxic_MG_FD_204939 | JGI IMG/M metagenome (GOLD analysis project Ga0316197, IMG submission 204939) | Coastal sediment microbial communities from Oude Bieten Haven, Netherlands - site A oxic | ecosystem: Environmental > Aquatic > Marine > Coastal > Sediment | place: Netherlands... | reverse complement strand
TGCGGTCGAGGTGAAGGTGCCCATGAGCATCGATGCCAAGGCCATGATCAATAACGAGACCCACGGCATGATCAAGATCGTTGCAGACAAGGCAACGCAGCGCATTGTCGGTGTGCATTTTCTTGCGGATCATGCGGACACGCTTATCGGTGAGGCCGTGATGATGGTGTCGGGTAACATGACGCTGGAACAGGTCGCCGAGGCCATCCATCCGCACCCGACCCAGACGGAACTGTTTGGCGATATGGCGCGGCGCTTGCTCTCACGCTTGCGGCGCAGCAGAAAAACTACCAGGGCATAACTATGTCAGAGATCAAGAAAGTCGTATTGGCCTATTCCGGTGGACTCGATACCTCCATCATTCTCAAGTGGCTCGAGGAAGTCTACAACTGCGAGGTCGTCACCTTCACCGCGGATGTCGGCCAGGGAGAGGAGATCGAACCGGCGCGTGAAAAGGCCTATGCCATGGGCGTCAAGGAAGTCTATATCGAGTCACTGAAAGAGGAATTTGCCCGTGACTTCGTGTTCCCCATGTTTCGCGCCAATGCCATCTACGAAGGCGAATACCTGCTGGGTACCTCGATTGCACGCCCCCTGATAGCCAAGCGCCTGGTCGAGATTGCCAAAGAGACCGGGGCGGATGCCATCGCGCATGGTGCGACCGGCAAGGGCAATGACCAGGTGCGCTTCGAACTGGGCGCCTATGCGCTGAACCCGGATATCAAGGTGATTGCTCCCTGGCGCGAATGGGACCTGACTTCACGCGAGACCCTGATGGCCTATGCTGACAAGCACGGCATCCCGGTTGATAAAATGAAGGGCAACAAGTCACTGTATTCCATGGACGCCAATTCGTTGCACATTTCCTATGAAGGGGATGTGCTTGAAGACCCCTGGGCAGAGCCGGAAGAGGCGATGTGGTTGTGGACGGTATCCCCGGAAAAGGCACCGGATACGCCCACCTATATTGAATTGACCTTTGAGCAGGGTGATGCGGTGGCGATCGATGGCAAGTCGCACAGTCCCGGCCAGATCATGGAAACGCTCAACAGGATCGGTGGCGAGAACGGTATCGGACGTTCCGACATTGTCGAGAACCGCTACGTCGGCATGAAATCGCGTGGTTGTTACGAAACGCCCGCCGGCACTATCCTGTTGAAGGCGCATCGTGCCATGGAATCCCTGACGCTGGACCGTGAGGCCGCACATCTGAAAGATGAACTCATGCCGCGCTATGCGACCCTGATTTACAACGGTTACTGGTGGAGCCCGGAGCGGCGCATGCTGCAGCAACTGATCGATTCCTCGCAGGAACACGTCAATGGCACGGTGCGCCTGAAACTCTACAAGGGTAATGTCATCGTGGTGGGCAGAAAGTCCGATTCAGACAGCCTGTTTGATGAGCGCATTGCGACCTTCGAGGACGACGAAGGTGCCTATAACCAGAAGGATGCAGAAGGTTTTATTAAACTGAATGCCCTGCGCATGCGTGTTGCTGCTCGCCAGAAAACAACGGACCGCAGGAAAAAATAATTTCCCGCGGGTCTGTGCTTCCTCCGGGAGCCCCCTCGGGGTATAAAGGGGCGGGGAGCGGGGTAACTACGGTTTCTTTCTCTTGTAACTAAAAAGGGACGACTATCATGCGACTACTCCATACCATGCTGCGCGTCGGTGACCTCGACAGGTCTATCAAGTTCTATACCCATGTCCTGGGCATGAAACTGCTGCGCAGCAAGGAATACCCGGAAGGTGAGTTTACCCTGGCCTTCGTCGGTTACGGTGATGAGGCGGAGCATACCGTCATCGAACTCACGCATAACTGGGGCACGGATCACTACGATCCGGGCGAAGGTTTCGGCCACATCGCGATAGAGGTCGATGACGTCTACACGGCGACGGCAGAAGTGAAACACCGCGGCGGCAGGATTGTACGAGAGGCGGGCCCGATGAATGCGGGTACCACCATTATCGCCTTCATCGAAGATCCCGATGGCTATCAAATCGAGCTACTGGGCAGGAAGCCGTAACCAGAAGCCACCCGCTTTGGGCGTTGTAATATCCGCTAATCTTGCAGGGTGCGCAGCCAATTCCCGCAGTCAGTCCGGGGGTTCACTAAAATATTTATAGCTTATACCCTGTCAGCCAGTCCTTTCTTCAGCTTGCGGCGTACCAGGTCGATGTGCAGGCGCAGGTTGTAAAGTTCGTCCGAGTAGGACAGGGGGATGGTGACCTTACGGGCCTCTTCCTCCATTTCATCGAGCTTGCTAATCGTGGAGAGCAGCGTGTCCGTCGGCAGCTGGTCCGGGTGTTCATAATCGAGGTCTTTCAGTTCCCGGTACCAGCGATAGACCTTCTTGCGTGCCTGCCAGCGGTAGGTGGGGGGCATGATCTTGATCAGCGGTATCAGCAGGGTCAGTAGCGGGATCAGCATGACCTTCATGCGGTCAAGCAGGTTGGCGGTCCAGAAGGGCAGGTAGCGCTGCAGGAAGGATGGCCCGTGTTTGAAATAGTGACGGGCGCGATCATTGAGCGGAAATATCAGGTTCTGGTCATTGGGAAAATAGCCGGGCTCGTCAAACAGGCTGCCAGCGCCGTGTACTTCTTGTGCGGCCTGCAGCAACAGGTCAACCAGCGAGGAATGAAAGTCATCGCGTACCACGAGATTGGCTGTTGCTGCCAGCAGCAGGGTGTTGCGGGGTGGAATATTCTCCTGCAGATCAATGGTGCCTTCAGGCAGGGTAATGCGGGACAGGGAATGGTGCAGGCGCGTATAGGCGTCGGCACGCTCAAATGACATGAGGTGTATGTCCTGTTGGTGTAACAGTTGCTGTACCAGCGGTGACTGCACCGAGGCAACGAAAAAGGCGGCATCGGCGCTACCACTGATCAGCGCCTCTGCGGCCTCCTGGCCCCCCACTGACAGGATCTCGGCGGGATTGATCTGCAGGAGATTGTCTTCAAGCAGCATCATGGCCACGGCATGGGTACCACTGCCGGGTTTTCCGGCAGCGACGCGTTTGGATTGCAGTTGTGTGAGCCGCGTCAGCGTTTCGGCTCCCCGGTAGAAAACCCACAAGGGCTCGTAATAGAGGCTTGCGAGTGATGCAAGATTTGGGTTGCCCGCCGCGCTGGTGATGCCTCCCTGTACAAAGGCGATATCGATGCTGTCAGATGCATTTTCAAGCAGTTGCAGGTTCTCGACAGAGCCCGCCGTTTCGAGGATATTCAGGGTGATCTTTTCCCTCGCGAGCACGGCCTGGTAACGCTCGGCAAACAGCAGGTAGGCGCCGCCTGGCTGGCCAGTGGCGATGGTGATGGTATCGGGTGGTGCGGGGTTGACGAATTGCCAGGCAACGAAGCATCCGGCAAGTGCCAGGATGATAGCGGGACCCAGTGTTTTAATGTGCATGCGAAACATCCTGTAAACGCGTATTAACCGGCCCTGGCCGGGTGGTAAGCAGGGTTATTCTTTCAGTAACAGGGTGACGCTGCCATCCTCGATTTCAACATTATCCACGCCGTCGGCGAAGGCCTTCCAGAACCCCGACTCGTTGCCGTAGTATTCGACCAGGTCGATGTTCTTTATACCACCCAGCCAGGCATTGGGGATGGGTACACCCATGACACTGATACCTTTCAGTATCACGATGGGGCGATCGTCCCTGTAGGCGAGTTCCATACCGGCACGCACTTTCAGAATTTGTCCGCCCATCACCGGAAAGTCTTCATCAACCGGGACCAGTAATTTGGCACTCATCAGGTTTTCGGACAAGTCGATGGCCAGTTTCTTTGCCAGGTCCGTGTTTTTGGCCAGCATGCCATTCAACTCGCGTTCAGTCAGCGTGATACTGCGACTGGCACCTTCTTCACTGTAGGCCTCGGGCTCCAGCACATCCGCGGCGGCATCCTGCGCGCGTTGTTCCGCCTTCACTGTTCCGCGGGTGCGGCGTGTCTGGATGCTGTCAATTCGTTCAAGCTTCTGCTCCAGTACCTGCTCTTCGCTGGCTGAGAGTTGCACCGGCTTGAATTCAGCAGGAAAGATGTAGGTACGTATGACCCAGAAGGTAACTGCAGCGGTCACGATGATGGTGACCAGTACAATCAGGAATATTTTCAGGCCGCTGCTGCCCTTGCCCGTTTCATTCAGTGTGGTATCGGTATTCATATCCGAATAGTGACTGAAAAGGCGAGGACAGTAAACTGTCCGTTGATATCCTGCCACGCCGGCTTCTGGCAGGGCGCGATTTTGCACTATACTGTCGCCGCTGCAGTCATACTGGAGGTCGTTATGAGATGGAAAACCGGACGCAGAAGTTCGCATATTGAAGATCGTCGCGGTACCCGGTTGGGCGGGGGACTGTTCAAGGGGGGGATCGGCACCATCGTGCTCGCCCTCGGTCTTGCCTATTTCCTGGGCATCGATCCCAGTATCCTGTTACAGCTGCAGCAGGCCGATGCGCCCTCGAGTACCGGGACAGACTATCAACCGACGGCCAAAGAACAGCAGCAGGCCGACTTCGTCTCCGTGGTGCTGGCCGATACCGAGGACACCTGGAATGCAATCTTCGAACAGGCCGGGCGTCGCTACGAAGAACCAGCACTGGTGCTGTTTACCGGCCAGGTGAGTTCCGCCTGCGGGATGGCGAGTGCGGCCATGGGCCCGTTTTACTGTCCGGCGGATAAAAAGGTCTATATCGACCTGGCATTCTTTGACGATCTGCAAAGCCGCCACGGTGCCTCCGGTGATTTCGCGCAGGCCTATGTGATTGCCCATGAAGTCGGCCATCACGTGCAGAACCTGCTCGGTACCAGCACCCAGGTCAGAAAGGCGCAACAGGGGCTTGGCAAATCGGGTGCAAATGAACTGTCGGTACAGCTTGAATTGCAGGCCGACTGCTTTGCGGGCCTCTGGGGTAATCATGCCGATCGCAGTCGCGACATACTGGAGCAGGGTGATATGGAGGAGGCGCTGAATGCCGCCTCTGCCATCGGTGATGATCGCCTGCAGAAACAGGCACAGGGGCGTGTGGTGCCGGAATCATTTACGCATGGCTCATCCGCGCAGCGGGTTCACTGGTTCAGGCAGGGTATCACCACGGGTAATGTCTCTGACTGTGATACGTTTGGCTCATGAAGACTTCGATCGGTCGTGACCGGCTACCGGGCACATGAAATTCCTGACGCTTGAGGACGGCCAGCTCGGCGCACTGCTGGATGCAACCGTGGTTGATATCAGCGCCGCGGCCCGCGAGTTGTCGAAGGAACCCGGGGTCGACGCACTGGAAGCGCTGGTCCGTGCAGGCGACGGCGCGGCAGCAGCGGTCTGGCAGCTGGCGCAGCAGGCACTGGCGGCGGGCGTCGCCTGTCGCCCCCTTGCCGAAGTCAGGCCGATGGCGCCGATTCCGCTACCGCGGCGCAATATTATTTGCCTGGGCAAGAACTACCTGGAGCATGCGCAGGAGCTTGCCGCTAAGATGAATCAGTCGGGCGAGGCACCCCGCGCGCCCATTTTTTTCACCAAGGCCACCACGGCGGTGATTGCACCCGGTGCCCCGATTCCCGCCTACCCGGCCTACACCCGCAAGCTGGACTACGAGGCTGAGCTGGCGCTGGTGATCGGCACGGGTGGACGAGACATTGCGCCCGGACATGCCTGGGAGCACGTGTTCGGTTATACCGGGATAAACGATATTTCCGCGCGTGATCTGCAGAAGAACCATCATCAGTGGTTCCGCGCCAAGAGCCTCGACGGATTTGCCCCCATGGGCCCGCTGCTTGTGCACCGCAGTGTGATGCCGGAGCCGGCAAACATCGAGGTTAAATGTTTTGTAAACGGCGAACTGCGCCAGAGCGACACCTTCGACAGGCTGATTTTCGATGTGCCGACATTGATATCCGTATTGTCTGCGGGCATGACCCTCTTGTCCGGTGACATTATTGCAACCGGGACACCGGCCGGTGTTGGTATGGGGTTTACGCCGCCCAGATATCTGCAGCCCGGTGATGAAGTGGTGGTGGATGTGACCGGCGTCGGGGAATTGCGCAACCCGGTTATAGAGTAAGCCGCCGGTTTAGCGGATGTTGGCGAAAAACTTCAGGGCGGGCGTCGGCAGTTTCAGTTCGTGGCTGAGCTGGATGAGGATGACGCGCAGCAGGCTCAGCCAGATACCTGCCTGCTCGAACTTGCGCGAATCAGTGATGACATAACTGTCCATGGTGACGGGTGTGGTGACCCTGGCGATTTGTTCGCTGAACAGCACATCTTCCAGTACCGGTTCTTCAGGAAAACCACCCAGCTCGGTAAACAGCGTTTTGCGCATGAACATCGCCTGGTCACCGTAAAAGACCCGTGTACAGCGGCAGCGAAAATTATGCAGCCAGGAGATCAGCCGCAATCCCCGCCGGCTGCCGGAAAAGCGGTGCCGGAAGCCACCGGCAAGTGTCGCCTCGGGTAGCTGTTGTATCGCTGCCAGGGCATCCGCGGGGAGCAGGGTGTCTGCATGCAGGAACAGCAGCCATTCACCCTGCGCGTGCCGGGCACCGCAGTTCATCTGACTGGCGCGGCCGGTGTGGCTGCCGTGCTGCTGTATACGGCCGTCCGCCTCGAGCAATGCCAGGGTGTTGTCGGTACTGCCGCCATCGATCGCCACTACCTCAAAGTCGCCCGACTGCGAGAACAGTTGCTGCAGTGTTGCCGGCAGTGCCTTTTCTTCATTCAGAACGGGGATGATCACAGAGATCACGGGCAGGGTCCGCGTATCCAGTCAGGCAGCTTGTCCAGCAGGTCGCTGCAGTATTCCCCGGGATCTTCATCCAGCGAAACAAACACATCCGACATTTCATCCATGATGCGCTGTACCTGTTGCAGGTAATCGGCAGCCAGCATCTGGATCCGACCGGCATTGGCAGCTTCCGAGGCTGCCTGTTGCTGCAGCATGCGCAGTCCGAATGCGTAATGGCTCTGCTCCTGGCGCAGCAGCAGCCGTCTGATGCGCCTGAAGCCGATGCCGTGATTGTCCATGCCGCGATTCAGGCGGGAGATGATCTGCTCACCAAAACCCTCCAGCACGATCTGTGAACCCGTCAGCGAGTCACAGAGGTCGTTGTTGTCCAGGGCACGCTGCAGGCGTTTGCCATACTGTCGCAATGTTGCGGGTGGCTGGTAATGATGTCCAGGCATGAGCCATTCTGCAGCACGACGATAAAAGGCGGCATGTGAGGCTTCCTGGCGTGCCTGCGTCTTCAGAAAGCGCTGTGCCCGGGTATCGTCGATCCAGAGCAGCTGTCGCCGGGCACAATCGTGTGCCAGCTGTTCGCCGTATTCGAGGGCAACGAACAGGCGTGTCGTCTGGCGCCTGGTCTCAGGGTGCATCATTCAGTGACCAGTCATAGTGATAGGCTGCGATATGTGCGGTGTCGGCAAGTGAGTCTTTCAGTGGTGCCGCGGCATAGTGTTGCAGGTGGTCGATGACCGCGCTGTCCGATTTCCCGAAATCATCCCTGAACCAGCTATAGATGCTGGAGACAGACAGTTTTTCGTCCATGAACGACACGCCGCGCGGGTTGTTGATGTAGTCTGCCGCCGCCTGCTCCAGCCGGGTGTCTATTGTGTCAGCGATATAGGCGCTGTTGGACAGGTTCGGGCAGCCGAGCGACGCGCAGTTCAGGGCATAATGCAGACGTGGATCCTGCCACAGAGGTCGCAGGATACGGTGCTCGATGTCGTTCAGTGATACCGGCTGGCCCTCGATGGACAGCAGTTTTTTCCCCCACGGCCCGTCCGCAAAAAAACCGGGGCTGATGTCGATATCGCGAATACTTTTAACAGGGTAATGCTGCAGTACGACATCGACTGTCACTGCGTTATAGAGGTTGATCCAGTACGCAAGCTGTTGTTCCCGGGTGTAGCGGCGAATCGGTATTTGTTCGAGTGCATCGATATACTCTCCGAGTTGCTGCCGGTCGGTATCGCTCACGCTGGAATAGTGGACACGATTTATACCATCCTCACCCTGCAGCACATACTGCCCCAGGAACGTGTTCCAGCTGGAGTGATCGATTTGCTGTGTGGCGCCGGGGTCGCGTGAATCCCAGAATGCCCAGCGCTCGGCTTTCGGCGCAAACAGCCGTTCAAGTGCATTGGCCTGGGCCGTGACAGACACCAGTGGTATCAGCAGTACGATGAGCAGTGCACTCAATCGTCGTAACGGGGAATCGCGGTGTTTGATGTCCATGTGGGCATCGTTCCTGGTTTGAACCGGGTCGTCTTTACTGTCCGAGCAGTATAGAACCCCCCTCATGAAAAATTGTTCAACCTGGCCAGGCATGTATTGCTTGCCGGCAGCACGGTTCTGGCGTGCACGGCTACCTGTAATAATATTGCGGATAGGCCGGTCGGCGCTGCTGCGGATAATAACCCTGTGCAGGTGCGCGCCTGTTCGTCTGTGCGGGCACTGCCGGTTGTGCGGGCACCGTGGGTTGTGCGTGCACAGGCGCTTGTGCAGATTGAGTCGCCCGGGGTGCCACAACGGCTGAAGACCCGGCGGGCCCAGGTTCCGGTTCAGTGACGGGTGGTGAGTACACAGGCGCTTGTGCCGCTTGCGCCGGTTGAGTCGTTCGGGGTGCCACAATGGCAGAAGGCCTGGCTGGCACCGGTTCCGGTTCAGTTACCGGTGGTGCGGCGGCTGTTTGCGGTTGGACTGACGGGACCCCTGTGAGGGGAGCAGCTGTCGGTGTTGATGCGTGGTCAATAGCGGCTGATTGCTGCTGCGGTTCTGCAACCGGTGTAGTCGCAACACCCACCGCGGTGGTGCCCTGTGGCTCGGCGGGTTCAGTTGCCGCTGCAGGTGCCTCGATTTCACTTCTTTCCTGTGTTGCCACACTGTCACTGTTGTTGCTCTCGGGCCAGAAATAGTAGCCAAGTAATAGCGCGGCGAATAACAGGCCGGCGGCCAGGGCGGGTTGAAACGCAATGGCTCGCCGGGCTGGCTGTTGCGGCGGCGGTGTCGGCAGGGCCGGTTTTGTTTGCGCGGTGGAAGCTGTGGTTGCCTCGATCTTATTGTCTTCCACATCTGAGCTTGATTCGGACGTGCTGCTGCTGTCATCGGATGATCCGGTGATACCAATACCACTGGTTTCATCCATGACGGTTGCCACTGCTGCCTCCGACAGTTGTGGCTGCTCCTGCAGTGATTCCTCTGCCGAAAATTCAACCAGTGCGTCATTGTCGACAGGCATTTCTGCGGCGATTCTGATCAGACTGTCATCGTCAAGCTGCTTTTCAGTTGCCTGTTTTCGGGTTCTGGCAAGTACCGCCTGTCCCTTCTCGGCCTGACTGGCCTTGACCGCCTTGAGCGCACTGGCGGCCTGGGCAGACATCCAGGACAGCGATCGGGTATCTTCCGTGACATTGTGATCGGCAGTCGGGCTGAGCTGTTGCTGCGCCGGATCCTGTTGCTGTTTAGCCGCGGCCGGATTCTCGCTGTGGACCGTTTTGCCTGATTTTTTCCTTGTGCGGGTCTTTTTTACAGCGGATTTTTTGCTGACGGCCTTTTTCGCCGTTGCCTTCTTCGCAACGCCCGTGGTGCCGGCCCGGGTATTGCGGGCCGTGGTTTTAGCGACTTTTTTTGTGGCGCCACGTGGCTTTGACTTTGCCTGGGAAGTCTCCTCTGTTGCCGTTTTGACTGTCGTGCTGCTCATGGTTCTCTAGCCAGGATCCGTTAATAGTAAATCTGGGGCGCAATCATTCCTAAAACTGACCGCACATTCAACCTGCGTAATGCTGGGAGTATATCGTTTTCCGATCGCCGGTTGTTTTTTAAGTGCATGATTGTATTTTATAAAAATATTTTATATTGCATTAACCACCGCGCTCGCCGGGATTGCCCGAAGGGCGGCAACAGGCGGTCTAGCCAATCAGGGTGTCCCGTACCCATTTACCCGCCTTTTGCCCGTATTCAAACAACAACAACCCGGAGAGGATGGCCGCTGTCCCGATCAGTGCCTCCGCTTGTATGGCTTCACCATTCAGCAGATGCCCGAGCAACAAGGCAATCACGGGCGTGATGACCGTAATCAAGGCGACACGGGTTGTATCTACATGTTTCAGTACGTAATAGTAGAGCGCAAATCCCAGTACGGAGCCAATGATGCCGAGATAGACAATGGCGGCAATGGCCCGTGGTGGCACCATGGTGGGCAGTGGTTCGCCAGTGACGATATAGACGCCGAGCAATAGCGGCAGGGTCACGACCAAGCCGCCAATCGTGGTTGCCAGTGCCGGCACATCCGCACCGATACGTTTTATGGCCACGGCGCTGGCCGAATAGGCGGACACCGAAAATACCATACCCGCGATGCCGTAGGCAGCCTGCGGGCCGAGCGCCTGTGAGCCCAGCAACATGACGGCCAGCCCGGCAAGGCCCAGCAGCATGCCAAAAATTCGCGAGGCCGATAACGACCTTTCTGCAAGCCACAGCGTAGCCATGACGCCGGTGATGATGGGCGCCAGCCCGAACAATACTGAAATCCATCCGGAGGGTATGAACCTGGATGACCAGTACACCGATGTCATGGCAAAAAACAGGCCAAGACCTGCGGCGAGATAGGTACGGCGAGCCGCGGCATACCATGGCAGCTTGACATTCATCAGGATGGCGACCAGCAGCCCGACCACGACACCCAGCAACATGCGGCTGGTAATACCAAACAGGTAACCCACTTCGTCGCCACTCCACACAATGGCCAGTGGCGTGGTCGACCAGATAAGGATAATACTGATATAGGCTGCCGGGACAGACACGTTATTACCTCCATGGTGCGTACTAAATGGCACGTGAAACGCAAAAGGCCGCCGGGTTTGCACCCTGCGGCCTTTGAAGATTGCTTGCTTGATCGGTATTGCTACTCGACTGACATCCTCAAAGCACCACGGGTGCCCGGC
>Ga0316197_10003667_pt1 | contig 10946 bp, 9 predicted proteins | sample OudBiesiAoxic_MG_FD_204939 | JGI IMG/M metagenome (GOLD analysis project Ga0316197, IMG submission 204939) | Coastal sediment microbial communities from Oude Bieten Haven, Netherlands - site A oxic | ecosystem: Environmental > Aquatic > Marine > Coastal > Sediment | place: Netherlands... | reverse complement strand
AACCGCGCCACCACCCGGATACAGGATGCAGGATGCAGGTCCCACCGGGCCCATCACTCACTGAATTATTTGCTTCTGAGGCAAGTGGACGGACTGCATCCTGAACCCTGCATCCTGAATCCCGGAGGGTGGAAACGTTAACCTATTTTTTGGGATACCACCGCTTACGGGAAGCAACATATTCATGCACGCCGTGCTGGAGCACGAAGGAATGCTCGACCCGGAAACCCTGGAGGAGCTTTTCGACCGCAGCCGGCGGAAGGGCCGGGGCGCCCCGTTGCTCGGTCGTCGCCACCTCATAAGCGAGGCGGGCGCTATCGACGATCCGATACCGGTTGGGCATCGCCGCCATCGTATCGGTTGCGAAAACGATGGCGTGGAGGCGGGCGCCCGGGAGACAGAGCTCGGCCACCGACTGCAGCAACTTCTCGGCACGATCCATCGGCAGGTAGTTGAGCACGTCCCACATCAGCACCAGGTTGAAGCTTCGCCGGTGGCGGTCGAACAGATCCTGGAGGGCGCTGATTCGACCGAACCCACTCAGTTCGACATCTGAGGCCGATGGATCGCGACCAACAACATCTATGATCTGCTGGTATGGGGCGAACGAGGACACGAATTCGACGTTGTCCGCCACAGATGGGCCGAGGTCGAGCACCTTGCAGCTCCCGTCATCCGGCGTCCCGCGCAACGCCTCCTCGAGACCCGGAGAGCTATGGATGTCGATCACCGGGCCCGCTGGTTCGGACGGAATCACCTCGGGGCTCGCGGTCTCGACTCGAGAGCGCCACGGCAGCTTCATCGGCAGATTATAGCGCTACGCGTGGAGGCTTTTGCCGGACTCCTTGTCCCCCGAAGCGCCCTTCGCGGAGTTATCGTCCCGTTTGGTTCCTGCCACCTGACCGGCGTCGGCGCTCTTGCCAACGATTGGTTTACCTTCCTTGCCGCCCGCATCCATTTCAATTCCGCCTCGAAACACTGCACCATCTTCAAGGGTCACCCGCGGTGCGGCAATACTGCCCTCGACCCTGGCCGAGTGGCGGAGAATGATCTGCTCCTTGGCTCGGAGATCGCCCTCAACCTGACCTTCAACCACCACGGTTCGGCCATGGACATCAGCCTTGACATGCCCATCCGACCCGATCGTGACGTTGTGTTTGCCGAGCTTGACCTTGCCTTCGATCTGGCCCTGAATCAGCAGATCTTCGTCGCCTGACACGTCACCCTTGATCTTGATCGAGGGGCCGATGGTCGCCCCTCCTCCGCTCCGGCTCGGCGCCGGAGTTCGTCCCGCAGCGGCCTGCGTCGGCCGCGCCTGTACAGATGAAGACTCATTTTCGTCTTTCTTGAACATTTGATCCTCCCACGGGCTCCTTTGGTGGTCCCGCCTCATGGTAGAGGAGTAACCGGTACCAAATAGTGGCCGAGATCACTCCCGACCCGCGTTTTCAGCAACCGGCGGCCCAGAGGGCCCGTGGTATCCTGCCCGCGAAATCACTTCAGAAGGCGAAGCGGGCGTTGTGTCTCGCCAGTTCCGACGTTTTGAGGAAAGAAGGAGTTGTGAAAATGAAGGTTCTCAAGAGGATCTTTTTTGTTCTAGTCGCTCTGGTATTGATTTTTGTCATCGTCGGTTTTGTCCTGCCGAAACAGCGGCACGTTGAGCGTTCGATCTTCATCGACGCACCGCCGACCGTCGTTTTCTCACAGGTCAACGGTTTCAGAAACTTCACCGGCTGGTCTCCTTTCGTGGCGGTGATGCCCGATGCCGAGTACGCCTACGAAGGACCGGATTTCGGCGTCGGATCGAAGATCAGCTGGTCGGTGACCGGGCCTCGTCCAGAAATGGGAAGCCAGACGATCATCGCAAGCACGCCATATGACCGGGTCGACATTGAACTCGACCTCGGCCCCCAGGGCACCGCCCAGTCAGCCTACCTTCTGCTCCCGGAGAACAACGGCACCAACCTCACCTGGGCCTTTGACACTGATTTTGGGCTCAATCTCCTCGGTCGCTATTGGGGACTCCTCCTCGATAGGCAGCTCGGACCCCTCTACGCCCAGGGGCTGGCCAATCTCAAACGAATCTCCGAGGACCTCCCAAAGGTCGACTGGTCCGGTCTCGATATCGGCATCACTGAGGTGCCATCAACAACCGTCGCCTACTTCACCGGAAGCTCCGGCAGTGAGCCCGGGGACATCAGCGCGGCCCTTGGCGCAGCCTACGGCCGCGTCGCAATTTTCATCTCCTCCAACGGACTTCAGATCGATGGACCGCCGATCGCCATCGCAAACTACTGGGACGAGCGAGGCTACGGATTCGATGCCGGCATCCCTGTCAGTGGCACACCTGCGCGCGGCGCCGGACCCGATTCGCCGGTGCGCATGGGCGAGACCTATGGCGGCCGCGTTGTGCGCGCCGTGCACGTCGGCCCGTACACGGCGCTCGCAGAAACATACGACATCATCGACGCTTTCATCGTCGCCCACAATCTCCAGGCCAACGGTCGTAGATGGGAAATGTACGTGAGTGATCCCGGGAACACGCCCGACGAGGACCTGAAGACCGAAGTCTTCTACCCCGTGAAGTAGGGTGGGCCTTGGCCCACCTTTTGGCTTTGAAAACCTGTTGTGGCGACAATCCAGGCGACAGCTCGCGTCAGCGCCTGATGGTGGGCTCAAGCCCACCCTACTGTCGCTGAATTGTGCTGAACAACTCTTCAAACTGGCCGGTGAGCTTATGCGAACGGGCCAGAAACGGTAATGGTTTGGATGCTCCATGCGACTCGCGCACCTTGACCGAGGCCGAGATGAAGGGCTCGAGGATCGGCAGACCCTCGCTCACGAGTTCATCCACCAGGCGTTGCGGTAGCCGGGCTCGGGCTTGGAACTGGTTCACGACGATGCCGCCGACCTCCAGCTTTGGGTTGTGGTCCTCGCGGACCTCGTCGACGCTTTCGAGCAGGTTGTAGAGGGCGCGGCGGGAGAAGTCGTCGCAATCAAATGGGACCAGACAGCGATCGGCTGCAATGAGCGCCGACAGAGTGTAGAAGTTGAAGGCCGGAGGAGTGTCGAGAAAAATCTCGTCGTATTCATCGAGTTCATCCAGGGCGTCCCGGAGCTTGTAAATCTTGTACTTTGCCTCGAGCTTGGCTTGCAGGTCCTCGAGACCAGCGTCGCACGGCATGATGTGAAGGTTTTCGAAGCGCGTGTGGTGGACAAATCCCTTCGCGCCGTCGCGGAAAAGCTTGAAGCCGAGGGTCTGTTCGAAGAATCGCGCCAGATTAGGGTCGGCCGCCTCGACATCCGACCCGAGCAGGTAGTGACTCGCATTGGCCTGGGCGTCGAGATCGACAACCAGGGTCCGCCGCCCCTCGCGGGCGCTGACCGCCGCCAGATTACAGACGATCGTCGACTTGCCGACCCCGCCTTTCTGGTTGAAGACCACCCACCGCATAAGCCGGTTCAGAATAACTGCGCCGCCGCATAGCGTAAAGGGGTTTTAAATCTGTCGCCGCTCCTGCTGGACTCGACCCGGCGTCAGGTGAAAAGGCCTGCTATAAGAATAGGCATGGACCAGCCGTCGAAGGGATACCGCTATTCGAGCGCTCGTCGCCGCGGGCGTGGGCCTTCGCCGGTTGTCCTCGCCGCGGTGGCAATCGCAGCACTTGCCGTCCTGCTTGCAGTCATTTCCCGAGAGCAACCGCCCGAGATCGCGGAGCTCCCACCTCCGCCGATTCCCTCCCCGCCGGCAACTGCGCCGCCGGCCCCGACTGCAACTGCCACAGCTCCAATTGAGCTGGCCTCAGACTGGGTCACGGTGTCGACCTTGGAAGATACGCCGACTCCCTGGCCGACCTCGCCGCCACCCGTCAGGCGGGAGCCGACACCAACACCGCGAGTCTCGGAATGCGTCACCTTTCGCTGGACCACGGCCCAGGTCTTCCGGCCTTCAGCCCTGGTGCTGACGGAGATCACAGCTAAAAACAACTGCAACCGCGACATCAACCCCTCCGACCTGATGTTCGAGATAACCGGTTGGCGCAACGGCGGGTTCGTCCAGTCGGTCCGCGCAAGTCCTTTCGATCGCATCCGCCGCCGCCACTCGGGAATCATCAGCATCGGATTGCCAGGTTCCCGTGACTGGTATGACGAAATCACCGTGGAGATCGTGGAGTAAGTGCTATGTTCTTTTTTTCCCGTCGCAGTCAGACTGCGACGGGAAAAAAAGAAGATGGAGAAGACTTCATGACGGCAGACAGGATGACCGCCGAAGAACTCACAAAACTCGTCAAGCGCGTTTTTGAACCGCGTCCTGAGGACAGGGCGTTGGCGGTGATCGTTGATCTTCCCGACGACGTGGTTCCGGACACCGAGGAGTGGCGCGAGCGCCGGGCGCTGGCCGCAGGGTGGGTGAAGGAACTGATGAGCGCTCGTTCCGACCACAGCCTCGAGATCTCGCTCTTTCTCTACCCAAACGTCCATTCCAACAATGCCGATCTGCCGGCCTCCGCCTGGCGATGGACCGACGAAACAGTCCCTGATCACATCAAAGACATGACCGGCCTGCTCGAAGAGTTCATGGAACAAGTGCTGTCAAATCACCAGCTCGTGATCGCGCCAACCCAATTTTCAACCACCGCTCCCCTCAAAATGATGGCCCCCCGTCTCGGTTTCAGGGGTGCCACGATGCCCGGTTTTTCGTCCGAGATGGTGCCTGCCCTGCGCCTCGACTACACCGAGATCAACCGCCGCGTGTGGCTCCTCAAGGACCTGCTCGACGATTGCGTCAGCGCCGACTTCCACTTCGTGGTCGACGAGTCGACAGACCATCGGCTCCATCTCGACCTCCGCCATCGCAAGGCTCATGCCTCCGGCGGCCTCCTCCTCGAGCCCGGCACCGCCGGAAACCTTCCGTCCGGCGAGGCCTACATCGTTCCCTATGAAGGAGAATTCGAGGGCGACCCGACGGCGAGCCGAGGTCAGATGCCGGTCCAACTCGGCGAAGAGGTCGTCATCTTCGAAATCGAAGACAACCGTGCAAATCGGATCTCGAGTAGCGGGCCCGAGTCCGAAGCCGAGGCCGCTCGGCTTGCCGCGGAACCGGCGCGAGGCAATCTCGCGGAGCTCGGTCTCGGCGTCCTCGCCGATTTTGGGATCGAACCCATCGGCGTCGTCCTGCTGGACGAAAAGCTCGGACTCCACCTGGCCTTTGGGCGCAGCGAGCATTTCGGCGGTCAAGTTGGACCCGAAGATTTTTCCCGACCGGAAGCCGTCATGCATCAGGACCACGTCTATCTGCCGGCGCTCCAACCGAGAGTGTCCGCCGCTCGGGTCGTGCTCGAGCGTGAGGGAGGAACGAGGCTCGACCTCATTCGCAATGGAGACTACGCGATCGATTTTGGGGAATGAGTCGTATCAGTCGGGAGCTTCAGCCGAGAAGAGCGCCGGCCACCAGCACCGCGAGGAACAGAACCCCGACCGCCATCGGGAAAAGGACGTGATTCGAGGATTCGCTGGTACGGCTTTCGGTTTCGTTCATCTCTCGCCCCCCTGCCGGCTTGAAGACCGCAGTCCTCGCGTCGTATCTTAGTCGAGAACCGGAGAATCTCCAAATGCCTGAGGTCGCTTCCGGTTCCACTCTATTTATCGGTGGGAAATCCGGAGCCCTGATGTCAGATCGAGGCAATGTTGAGGCAAATTGTGGCGGAAATGTGGCACCGCAACGCTCACCGCGGGCCGAAGCCCGCGGTGAGCACACTTCACGTCACCGATCTGAAATGACACCCTCGGCAATCACGATCTCCACACGGCGGTTTCTGGCCCGGCCCTCGCGGGAGGAGTTGTCGGCCACCGGACGTGTCAGACCGTAGCCGACCGAGACCATTCGCTGGCCGCCTATACCTTGTTGGGCCAGAAAATCCCGGACCGTGCCCGCCCGTCGCTCGGACAGCCCCTGGTTGTAATCGGCGCTGCCGGTGGAATCCGTGTGTCCCTCCACCCGCAGATTGAGCTCGGGCAGGATGAGCAGAATTCCGGCGAGCTTCGCGATCACCACCTTCGCCTCGTTCTTCAACGTGGCCTCGTTGAGATCGAAGAGGATGTCGGGCAAACTGACGATCATCCCGCGCGCCGACTGCTGGGTGTCTGCAACCTGCGAGAGGGCGCCTTGAAGCCGTGTCGACAGCTCGGCCTTCTCGCGTTCGAGCGCCGCCGACTGTTCCTCGAGGGCCAACACCGAGGCCGCGAGCGCGACACGCTCGGATTCGATGCGCGTGAGTTCACCCTGGGCCGCGAGCACCGCCGTCTCGGCCTCGGTGCGAGACCGCTGGACTTCTTCAATGGCCCGATTCGCCTCCACGAGGGAGGCTGCAGCAGCAGCCGCGCTGGCCTCGGCTTCACCGGCTCGCGCCGTGAGAGCCTCCATCTCCGCCGTCCGGCGGGCGATCTCGGCCTCGACAGCTTCCGCCTCCTTGCTTCTGGTAGTTACCTGCAGCGCCTCGGCGCTCAGTGCCAGCGATCGCCGGCTGTAATCTACCGCCGCCTTGTTCTTTTTCCCGGCGGTGAAACCGCTGGCCTGGGCCAGCATGGTCCGGGCCCGGAGGAGTTGGGTCGGCGCATAGGCTTCGGCCCCGGCCTTCACCGCCAGCTCATAGGCCTTCTGGGCTTGTCGGAGATCGAGCGGCTCGCTTTTGTCCCAGATAACCCGCGCAACCGACGGATACTCGATCGCGGGCGCCGGCCCGAAGCCGGAAAAGGAAAACTGCGCCGACGTCACCTTTTTGCGCTTGGCGGCCTGCGAGCGGAACATCACGAGATCCGAGGGCTCCGAAACCAGAGGATGGGCTTCAGCGGTCACCATCATCGCGAACGATTTCAAGCCGGTCGAATACTCAACGGTCTCCGAGGCGTCCCGGACCCATAGTTCACCCATGTTCTCCACTGTGCCGTCGCGGGTCACCGCCCACAGGACGTAACAGGTGACGTCGCCGGCGAAAAGGATCGCCGGTTTCATCTCTCGGAATCGAATATTCATCTCGGCCTGTCCCTCGCGATATTCGACCTCGGCAATCATCGTGGCCTCGGGCGCGCGCTGGTCTCGGACAAAGCCGATCTCGATCTCGTTTCGCTCCGGGAAGGTGACCTGAATGAGGGTCACCTCGGTGGCCTCCCCGGCTCCGGAAAGAAGCATCAGCGCCACCATCATCAAACACATAAAACTCATGTTTTTCATTATTTACCTCCATGCTCAAAGTTGATCCACGATCCGGGAAACCAGGATCTCTACTCGCACATGCGGAGAATAGCACCGGCGCGAAAAAGCGCAAGATGGCAGGGGGAAGTTTTAAGTTTTGAGTTTTGAGTTTTGAGTTACTGACGATCTGCGGGCGTCGTCAATCGCCGCGTCGAAGCGGCAACAAAACACCGATCGTGAACAGCAGGGCCGCCAGCGGCCAGGGGCCCTCGAGTCCGATCAGGATCGATCCAGCCACTAGGCAGGCGCCACCATAGAGAGTCGCGCGAACACCGGTGAGCGGGCGCTGAGGCTTTCTTCTCGTGCGCTCCTCCATCATCGAGAGCCCCTCGGAGACCAACAACGGTAGCTTGAGGGCCGCATCGAAGATGTCGGGAGCCACCCGCAGCCCCTCCTTGAGCAAGCGCTGGGGTGAATACTCCTGGCGGAAAATCAACCGAATATGACGTACCGAGACCTCGGCCACGTTGAAGTCCGGATCGAGCAAATAACCGACGCCCTCGTACGTCACCAGCGCCTTGACCATCAGCACCATTTCGACTGGAAAATAGAGGTGATAACGGGCGCCGAGCTGGATGCACTCGAGAATCAACAGGGCGAGGGAAAAGTCTTCAAATCGCGCCTGCCGGCGCCACCTGCGAGCCACCTCCTTGACCGCGCTCCGGAATCCCGGCACATCGGATCTTGAATCGGTCTGCGAAACCGCTGCCAGGTGACGCGCCGCGCCCTCGAAATCCTCCATCACCATCGCGTAGAAGAGCTCGAGTAAATTGTGGCGCAATTCCGGATCGAAATGACCGACCATCCCGAGATCGAGAAAGCCAACCTTGACCTCGGGCAAGACGAGCAGGTTCCCGGGGTGCAGGTCGGCATGAAAAAAGCCGTCCTGATAGAGCATACGGATGATCGCTTCGGCGCCAAGATCGATCAGGCGCTGGCGTTCTTCGAGCGGCATCAAGGTCACTACCTCGGCGTCGGGACGATCACCATCGAGGTACTCCATGCAGAGTACGTTGTTGGCCGAAAACTCGCGATAGATCCTCGGAAAGACAACATCCGGCATGTCCGAGAAGTTCTCGTTGAAGGTCTCGGCGTTCTCCGCCTCCAGCTTCATCTCGACCTCACGCAAGGTGTACTCGCAGAATTCGTCGATGACTCGCCGCGGTTGGTAGCGCGGAATGATCACCTGCAGGAACCGTGCAGTGACTCGCAGCAAGGTGGCGTCGCGATACAGGAGATCGCGGATTTCCGGTTTGACGACCTTGAGGATCACCTGTTCCCCAGTCGCCAGCCGCGCCCAGTGGCTCTGAGCGATTGACGCCGAGCCGAGCGGTACTTCATCGACCTCGGCAAATATCTCGTCAATCGGTCTGCCGAGATCCGCTTCGACTACCGCGTGAATCTTTTCGTAGGCGACCGGCGGGAGGTCGGAGAGAAGATTACGAAGCTCGGAGGTTACGACATCCGGGAGGATGTCCTGGCGCAGGCTCAGGATCTGACCCAGTTTGACGTAAGTCGGCCCGAGAATTTCGAGCCGCATCCGGAGCTGGGATGGAAAGGGCTGACTGACAATATCCTTGTTGAGGAAAAGGCGAATGACCCAGGCGGACATCGCCCGCATCCGGAACAGGAGCCCCCGACCGCCACGGCGGCGGCTGACCTCCACCGATGAAACATAGCCGCCGAACAACAGTGCGATGACCTGGCCCAGCGTGGCACGGCCTCGTCGGGCAAGGCCCGGGATATTGACGTAGGCGCGCCGGCCCTTGCGGCGGCGCGGTTCCGGCGCCCGGGTCACTCTGGGAGCGGGCCCCGACGACGGAGTTTCTTCGGTCATCGGTATCCCGGGATTACCATCACCGATTGCGGCCGTACTTCTCGTGGCTCGACACCCAGTCGAGCGAGGAGATTGCCGAGCCGAGCGAGATTTCACCGGCCAGCGCGACTCCGGCGATGATTTCGGCCAGCTTCTTGACCTTGCCCCTGCCGACGCATCCCATCAGCTCGAGGCACTCCCGCTGGGTGGGGAGACCGACGCCGCCGCCGAAGGTTGCGACGATCAACGATGGGATGGTCAAGGACATGTAGAGATCACCGTCCGGTCTGAGCTCGGTGTAGAGGATACCCGCCGACGACTCGGCGACGTTGGCGACGTCCTGCCCGGTGGCAATGAACATGGCCGTGATGCCGTTGGGCGAGTGAGCACCGTTGTTGTTGGCGCCCGACAGGAACGAACCGACGTTGGCGATCTGGGAGTGGTACTGAAGGCTCTCCGGTTCGACTCGCATGTGCTGCACCAGAACGTCGCGGCTGACAACGGCCTCCGCGATCACCCTCTTGCCGCGGGTACGCATGATGTTGATCTGTGAGTGCTTCTTGTCGGTTGCGAGATTCGACTCGAGATAGAAACGCTCGACGTTATCGACGGTGTCCAGAATCCACGAGCAGGCTGCAAAGGTCGCGCGCCCAACCATGTTCTGACCGGCAGCATCTCCGGTCGAGTAGTTGAAACGGAGGTAGGCGAAGCGGCTCGCCAGGAACATGTCGATGTCGAGGAGCTTGGCCACGCTCGAGGTTGCCTCCGCGGCCTGGGCGATCTCGTCCAGGTGCTCAGTGACCCAGTCGCGAAATCCCCTCGCCTCCCGCGCCGACTCGAAGACGAAAACTGGCGCCCGCTGCATGCGGTCGTCCGAAACCGTGCAGGTGACGCCACCCGACAGGTTGATCACCTTGATGCCACGGTTGTACGACGCCACCAGTGTGCCCTCGGTGGTCGCCAACGGAACCAAAAACTCACCCTGCGCGTGCTCGCCATTAACCTTGATGGGCCCGGCCAGTCCGATCGGGACCTGTGCGACACCGACAAAGCTCTCAATATTCCCTTTGGTCTCTTCCGGATCGAAGGAGAACTTCGAGACGTGCTCGAAATCGACGCCGGAAAAGGATCGGGAAAACTCTTGCCTCTTGCTGATAATCTCTCCGCTGTAGTCGTCCTCGCGATCGTACGGAACCTTGACCCGCTCTTCTTTGGTCTCGCGGATCGAATCCTTGACCGAGAACGAGAGCTTGCCGAACGGGGTCGACTCAAAACTCACCTCGACGGTGTGTTTCCCGACCTCGAGGCTCGGCCCCTTCCACAGGACCGTCATGATCTTGGCCAGGGGAAATTCGATCGGGCTGTCCGGGCTCACCTCTCCAGGCGAAAACGTCTTGTCACCCATCGAGAACTGGAGGGCGTCAAGCGGAACCGGTTGCTTGTCGACCTTGATTTCGTTAATCCCGGTGACGACTGCATCGCTGAGTCGGTTTTTGAGGCCGAAGACCACGCCATCGGATGTGTTCTCCAGACTTCCGTGCGTATAGAGCTGCTTCAAGACGAGCGAAGGGATCTTCACGCTTCTCCTCCAAGGCTAATTGCTTTCGAGCGACGAAAGGCCCGCGCATTGTATCCGACCCGCACGAATCGCGGTAGCAGCCCCAACAAAGACCGAGTTTTGAGTTTTGAGTCCTTAGTTTTGAGTTCTTAGTTTTGAGTTTTGAGTTATGCGCTTTGGTTTGCGATTTCTCGATGCAGGATGCAGGATGCAGGATGCAGGATGCAGGATGCAGGATGCAGGATGCAGGATGCAGGATGCAGGATGCAGGATGCAGGATGCAGGATGCAGGATGCAGGATGCAGGATGCAGGATGCAGG
>Ga0316197_10003665_pt1 | contig 10946 bp, 8 predicted proteins | sample OudBiesiAoxic_MG_FD_204939 | JGI IMG/M metagenome (GOLD analysis project Ga0316197, IMG submission 204939) | Coastal sediment microbial communities from Oude Bieten Haven, Netherlands - site A oxic | ecosystem: Environmental > Aquatic > Marine > Coastal > Sediment | place: Netherlands... | reverse complement strand
TGCGGCGTGCTGCAACAGGCCGGCCATGAACGACTTCGCAACGGCCGAGAGGCGGTAGTCGTCGTCGACGTCGTAGAACGCGTTGTCGTCGCCGTGGAACAACGACAGGTGCACGTGCATGCCCGACCCCTGAACGCCCTCCAACGGCTTGGGCATGAACGTGGCGTGCACGTTCTCGTGTGAGGCCACCTCGCGGACGGCGAGCCGGAACGTCATCATCGAGTCGGCCATCGTGAGTGCGTCGGTGTGGCGGAGGTCGATCTCCTGCTGACCCGGTGCATCTTCGTGGAAGCTGTACTCCACCGGGATCCCCATCGTTTCGAGCGTGCGGATCGTGCGCTTGCGCAGCTCGCCGGTGACGTCGTTGGTCGTCAGATCGAAGTAGCCGCCCTGATCGATCGGCACGGGGAGCTGGCCGGCTTCCAGGGGCTCGAAGTAGAAGAACTCGACGTCGGGTGCGACGTAGAAGGTGAACCCGGCGTCGTGGGCCTCCTTCACGTGTCGACGTAGGACCTGACGGGGATCGCCTTCGAACGGCGTGCCGTCGAGATTGTGGATGTCGCAGAAGATCCGCGCCTCGGGTGTCTTCGGATCACCCCACGGCAGCAGCTCGAACGTGTCCGGGTCGGGCATCGCCAGGACGTCGGCTTCCTGCACGCGTGAGAACCCGTCGATCGACGATCCGTCGAACGTCATGCCGTCGTCGAGGGCGTTCTCGAGTTCGGCTGGAGAGATCGCCAGGCTCTTCAGGTTGCCCAGCACGTCGGTGAACCAGAGCCGCACGAGGCGTACTCCGCGCTCTTCGACACTGCGCAGGACATAGTCGCGCTGGCTGTCCAGCATCTCGGTCATCTCCCGATTCTCTCGCGGATTGTTCAGGAATGCGACAGGGCGGGAGCCGAAGCCCCCGCCCTGTCGTCAGTGCGGTCGAACGGGGGCGGTGCCCCCGAGCGTCACTTCATGGCCCCGCAGACGGTGTCGACCATCAGTCGAGCGACGATGTAGGGGTCGATGTTGGCGTTGGGGCGCCGGTCCTCGAGGTAGCCCTTCTTGTCGACGGCAACCTGCCAGGGGATGCGGATCGATGCACCGCGGTCGGACACGCCGTAGCTGAACTGGTCGAAACGCTGGGTCTCGTGAGCACCGGTGAGGCGATCCTCCACACCCGTGCCGTAGTTCTGGATGTGCAGGGCGGCCTTCTGGCCGAGCGCCTTGCAGCCGGCTTCGATGTACTTGTAGCCGCCGTCCTCGCGCATCTCCTTGGTGGAGAAGTTGGTGTGCGCTCCTGCGCCGTTCCAGTCGCCCTTGGCGGGCTTGGCGTCGATGGTGACGGCGATCCCGTAGTCCTCACCGATCCGGTAGAGGAGCCAACGGGCGATCCACAGCTGGTCGGCCACCTCGAGGAGCCCGAGTGGGCCCACCTGGAACTCCCACTGACCGGGCATGACCTCGGCGTTGATGCCCGAGATCGACAGGCCGGCCTCGAGGCAGGCCTCGAGGTGGTCTTCCACGAGCGGGCGACCGTGGATCTCGTCCTCGCCGACACCGCAGTAGTAGCCGCCCTGCGGCTCGGGGTAGCCGGCGGGCGGGAAGCCGTACGGGCGCCCGTCCTTCATCAGCGTGAACTCCTGCTCGATCCCGAACAACGGCTCGTGCTTCTTGTACTTCTTCGCGGTGCGTGCCGCGGCGGCACGGGTGTTGGTCGGGTGCGGCTTGCCGTCGACCAACATCACCTCGCACATCACGAGCACGTTGTCGCCGCCACGGATCGGATCGGGGTAGCTGGCGACCGGCTTGAGCACGCAGTCGCTCTTGTCGCCCGTTGCCTGGTTCGTGCTGGAGCCGTCGAAGCCCCAGATGGGCAGCTCGGCGCCGTCGTCCAGGATCTTCGTCTTCGAACGAAGCTTGGCGGTCGGCTCGGTGCCGTCGATCCAGATGTACTCAGCCTTGTAGACCACAGTCGTTGTCCTCAACTCTCTCGGGGGATGGGTGCACCCACGGTAGGGGCCAACCCGATGGCGTGCGGAATCGTCGCAGCATCGAATTGCGGAACCGTTGCCCGATTGTGAACGGCGCGTGAACTGGCAGGTCGGTGCGAACCCTCAGCGGCCGACGACGACGTACTGGCGCAGGTCCGGGTCGGCGGCGATGGCGTCGTCGGTGAAGAGCACGTCGCGCCAGTTCTTCTCGCTGAACCGGATCGTCTGTGAATCGAGCAGCGGCGAGGTCCGATCGCCGGTCTGGCCGTAGGTGAGCAGCGACCACGCACGGGGACTGTCAGCGGTGAAGTCGACGGCGAGGACGAAGCTGGTGCCGTAGTTGATGCGGTAGCCCTCGCCGCGCAGCGAACTGCCCTCGGCGACGGGCTCCCCTCGCGCGGGAACCGGTTCACTCGCCGACGAGCTGTCCGACCAGGTGACGATGTTGGTGACGCCGTCGCTGTTCGTTCCGCCATGGAGCGGGATCCTGGTCTCCGAGCGCTCGGTGAACTGCGCTGCGCCGAGCGTGGTGTCGAGGGCGAAGCCCGCCTTCTCCAGCGTCTGGACAGCACGCGCCAGCGCTTGGAGCATCGGCAGCTGGTTGGCCGACGGGACCGCAGGTGTGCGGGTCGGGTTCGCGGCGTCGAACTCGTCGTCGAACAACGGGCCGGGGCCGTCGAACGCCTCGGCGTCGAAGCGCGCGATCGCTTCGCGCCAGATGATCGCACCGGAGCTGTCGAGGTCGTACACGTCGTTCCACGCGGCCAGGATCTCGCAGGCCTCGCTGAGGTCGACCGAACCGGCGGGCAGGCTCTCGACGCCGTCACCGTCGAGGAGCACCGGCACCTCGACCGATGGGAACAACCGGCAGGCATCGACCGCCGCCCGCCTGAGCAGGACGGGCGTCTGTCCGGTGTTGTCGAAGGTGGCGTCGCGCAGCTCCTCGCCGGTGAAGAGGCCATCGTCTCCGGCGAGGCCGGTGATGTTCGACGCGTCCAGGACCGCAGCGTTCCGTCGGGTGCGCATCGAGAGCGGCGACTGCTGTTCACCGTGGAGGATGGAGTAGTCGCCGTCGAGGGTGACCTCGGCGTTGGGCACCCAGAAACTGTCGTTCGCGTTGAACACGTGGTCGGTGCGCTGGATCATCGGCATCTCCGTGAACGGCACGAGTCCCGGGTCGCGAGCGCCCGGCTGCTCGTCCCACCGGAACAGGCTGTTCGAGCCGTCGAGCAGTACGAAGCCCGCGTCGTAGGCGGCCTGCGTGATCGGGTCGGACAACAGCTGCGTCCGGAAGGCCAGCTCTGCCTCGGGGCTGAGGTTCGGGGTGGCCGACGTGTCGGCATACCAGACCACACCGGAAGAGTCGGCGGCCACCGTGTTGAACAGGGGTACACCCTGGTACTCGGAGGTGAGCGTGATCAGGTCCTCCACGCTCTGGATGCCGGGCATGCGGGCGTACTGCTCGACGAACTCGTCGTTGTCGATGTTCGCATCACGAAAGGTGAGCACGGTGTCGTCGGTCCAGCCGATGCCCGGGAAGTCGATGATCGGCCCGTAGTCGCTCCGCCACAGCGTGCGCGTCTCGGTGTCGACCGTCCCGTCCGCACGGAGGATCTCGATCGAGTAGTCGGTCGAAGCCATGGGCGTCGAGACACCGTCGACGAGGTACGACGTCGGCGACTCAGGATCGAGGGTCAGCCGATAGCCCGTGAGTCGTTTGCCGGCGGACACGGTGTGGGTCCACGCGACGCCCTCGGTGAAACCGATGCCGATGCCGGGCACGCCGAGGAGGTTGGCGCCGTAGATGTCGTACTCGCCGGGCACCGTGAGGTGGGTCTCGGCGAAGCGCAGTGCGCCCTCCCACGGGAAGTGCGGGTTGCCGACCAGTAGCGATCCGTCACCGCCGGCCGCCCGCTCGCTGCCGATCGCCCACGCGTTGCTGGCGAGGGCGTCACCGCCGCCGAATCCCGACGAGGCGACGGCCTCGGCGACCAGTTCCTCGGCCGGGCGCCGGGCCGCGCCGATCGTCTGCTCGGCGGTGGCGAAGCCGTTCGCCTGGACGTCGTCGGCCGGCTCGGGCGGCTGTGCGGCAGCGATGAAGTCGGTCAAGCGGCCGCTGCTGGCCAGGAGTGCGATCGATCGGCTGTAGGCGTACACCTCGACCGGTTCGAGCGGCCGCACCCAGTCAGCGGCAGCGCACCATCCGGAGACGTTGTCGGCGCCCACCTCGGCGAGGTGGTCGTTCCACCCTGCCGTGAAGGCCTCGAACTGCTCGACGACCTCGGCCGAGGCCGTGTCGGCGAAGTCGTCGGCGGCTACATCGACGATGTCGATCGCCTTCCAGGCGAAGTCGCTCTCGAGGTTCTCGCCGTCGGCGCCGGGCCCCAGGTACCGCGACCGTTCGCCGTAGATCTTCGTGATCTGATCAGCGAGGGCACACGTGTGGTCTTCGCCGCTCACCCACCCCTGGCCGTACGCCACGTCGAGCACGCTGTCGCCGGTGATGTGCGGGACGCCGTCGGTGGTCCGGCGGATCGTGGCTTCATAGGTGGGCGGGACCAGCGTCGTGGGAGGGAGTGTGGAGGTGGTCGTGGTCGTGGTGGTCGTGCTCGTGGTGTCCGGCGATGTCGGGAGCGGGATCGACTCCGGGCCCTCGCCGGGCGAGCACGCCGCGATCATCGTCGCAGCCGTCACAGCGACGATGACGACCTTGCTCCTGCTCACACGGCCATAGTGCCAGATCAGGCACGATTTCCCGCAGCAGCGTGTGCGTTCTTGCCCACGGTTAACCTTGGCCTCGTGACGGTGCTGCGAGTAGCGCTCGCCCAACTCAACCCGACGGTCGGCGATCTCGACGCGAACCTCGCCGGGATGATCGACGCGTACGAGCGCGCCGAGGCTGCCGGATGCGACATCGTGGCGTTCCCCGAGTTGTCCACGACCGGCTACCCGCCCGAGGACCTGGTGCTCAAACCAGGGTTCGTCGCCGACAATCTGGCCGCGCTGTCGAAGCTCGCCGGGCGAACTCGACGCTGCGCAGCGGTGGTCGGATTCGTCGACCAGGACCGCGACCTCTACAACGCAGCGGCCGTCTGCGCCAACGGTGAGATCGTGGGGACGTACCACAAGCGGCTGTTGCCGAACACCACGGTGTTCGACGAGGCGCGGTACTTCACCCCCGGGCACGACTCCGACCCACTCGAGCTGTTCGTGATCGGTGGGGTGAAGGTGGGGGTGTCGATCTGCGAGGACATCTGGAGCCCCTTCGGACCGGTCGCGGAGCAGGCTGCTGCCGGTGCCGAGGTCAACGTCAACATCAACGCGTCGCCCTATCGCACCGGCAAGGGCGTGGAGCGTGAGCGCATGCTGGCAACACGTGCGACCGATGCTCACTGCGCCGTGGTCTACGTCAATCAGGTCGGCGGGCAGGACGAGCTCGTGTTCGACGGTGGTTCGGTGGTGTTCGACCACGAGGGAACGCTGCTCGCCCGAGCGCCACAGCTGGTCGCCGATCTGATGATCGTCGACGTGCCGGTGCCGCCGGTCTATCGCAAGCGGTTGCTCGACCCGAGAGGCCGGATCACCGAAGCCCTGTTGCCGACGGTTCCGGTCTCGACGAGCCCGGTCGTCCACGACGAGCTGCTCGTGACCTCCGTCGCCGATCCGCTCGACGCGGATCGCGAGCTCTACGACGCATTGGTGTTGGGGACGCGCGACTACTGCCGGAAGAACGGGTTCTCCGACGTCGTCATCGGGTTGTCGGGCGGGATCGACTCCACGCTCGTCGCGTGCGTCGCAGCCGATGCGCTCGGCCCCGACCACGTCCACGGGGTGTCGATGCCCTCTCGCTATTCCAGCGATCACTCCAAGTCCGACGCCCAGCTGCTCGCCGACAACCTCGGCATCGAGATGCGAACCGTGTCGATCGAGCCTGCGTTCGCCGCATATCTCGACATGCTCGGGCCGTCGTTCGAGGGACGTGACCCCGGCCTCACGTACGAGAACATCCAGAGCCGGTGCCGAGGCCAGCTACTGATGGCGCTGTCGAACGAGTTCGGCTGGATGGTGCTCACCACCGGCAACAAGAGCGAGATGGCGGTCGGCTACTTCACGATCTACGGCGACTCGGTCGGGGGGTACGCAGTGATCAAGGACGTCTTGAAGCTGCGTGTCTACGAGCTGTGTCGTCACGTCAACCAGCGTGCTGGGCGCGAGGTGATCCCGGAGAACGTGATCACGAAACCTCCGTCAGCGGAGCTGCGTCCCGATCAGCGCGACGACCAGAGCTTGCCGCCGTACGAGGTGCTCGACCCGATCCTGGAGCTGTACGTCGAGCACGACCGCACGGCCGGCGAGATCATCGAACTCGGCCACGACGAGGAGATGGTGAGACGCATCACGCGCCTCGTCGACATCGCGGAGTACAAGCGGCGCCAGTCGCCTCCAGGGGTGCGCGTGAGCCGCAAGGCCTTCGGCAAGGACCGTCGTCTGCCGATCACGAGCGGTTACCGCGGCTGACCGTCGTGACCACCGTGGCCTCCGCCCATGCCGACGTCCACCGAATGGTGCGCGACCTGCTCGACCAGAACGAGCAGCGGTACACGGCCGGCCGACGTGCGATGGTCGCCGCCTTGGCCGACGCCGACGGGCCGGTGACGCTGCCCGAGCTGATCGAACTCGCGCCCGAACTCGCGCAGAGCTCCGCCTACCGGAACCTCGCCGTGATGGAAGAGGTCGGGATCGTGAGACGGCTCGTGCATTCCACCGAGCACGCTCGGTACGAACTTGCCGAGAACCTCACCGAGCACCACCACCACCTGATCTGTGAAGACTGCGGGTCGGTCCGCGACGTCACACTCACCCCAGCGCTCGAGCGGCGGCTCGATGACGCGTTCGCTGCGCTGGCAGAGGCTGAGGGGTTCGTGCCGACACACCACACGATCGACCTCTACGGTCGCTGCGCGGCCTGCACGGGCTGATCGATCGTCGGCTCGCCTGGTCGGCGCCGGCCCGCCAGCGTTGACCGCAGTGCGGTGATCGTCAACACGAGGAAGAAGATCACGACCGAGCACAGGGCCATCGTGGCGCCCGCCGCGCTCTCGTGGTGATAGCTGAGCAGGATCCCGACATAGGTGGCGACCGTGCCGAGCACGACGGCGAGCGCCATGATCACCGGGACGCGTCTGGCGAGCAGGCTGGCCGCCGCCGGCGGCGCGATGAGGAACGCGAACACGAGCAGGTTGCCCACCGATTCGAACGAGGCGACGATCGAGATGGCGAGCAACACGAGAAGCGCTGCCTGTGCCAGACCCGGCCGAAGTCCGAGCATGCGGGCGAGTGATTCGTCGAACGTCATCACGAGGAACGCTCGGTAGAACACGACCACGCCGACGATGGCGATGGCCGCGGCGATCGCCTGGCGGACGAGGTCGCTGCTGTCGAGCCCGGTGATCGAGCCGAACAGGAATCGATTGAGGTCACCCGTGTACGACGCCTGCTGGCTCGACATGATCACGACCGCGAGCGCCAGGAAGCCGACGAAGAGCACCCCGATCGACGTGTCGTCGGGCAGCGGCGAATGTCGTCGGATCAGTGAGATGCCGCCGACCATCACGCCCGCCGCGACCAGCGCCCCGATCGACGTGTCGACACCGATGATGAACGCGATGGCGATGCCGGGCAGCACGCCGTGTGCCAGCGCATCCCCGAGGAAGCTCATCCCACGGAGCACGACCCAGGTGCCCACCAACGACGTCGTGAGCACGGTGAGCACTCCTGCGAGCAACGCGTCGCGCATGAACTCGTTGTCGACGAACGGCGACACCCACCAGCTCCATGGATCGGTCAGGAACTCCACGGCGAATCTCCTCCCGGTGTAACAGTGGTGTCTGACACCACTGTTACACCGTCAGGGCGTCGACGATGGTGCGGGCGTTCTCGGTCAGCCAGCCGACGTAGGTGCCGCTCGGGGTGCCGGGCTCGTCGAGTGTGCCGGTGAGCAGGCTGACCACGGCGACGTCGCCGACCCGGTCGGCGAGTGCCTCGGCGTCTGACGACGTGTGCTGGGTCTCCGCGAAGATGGCCGGAACGCCGGTCTCCTCGACGAGGGTGGCGAGGGCCTCGAGGTCGGCCGGATTGGTTTCGGCGAGTGAGCTCGGGGACGGGATCACCGTGCCGAGCACCTCGAAGTCGTACCGGTCGGCGAAGTAGCTCAACGAGTCGTGGTTGGTCACGAGCAGCCGCTGCTCGACCGGCAGTTCGTCGACGATCGCTGCTGCGGTCGCATCGGTCGCCTCGAGGTCGGCGGTGTAGTCGGCGACGCACGCGTCGACCGCGTCCCGATCGATGCCCGCGGCGACCAACCCGTCGGCGATCACCGGCAGGGTCTGCGCGACTCGCACGGGGTCGAACCACACGTGTGGGTCCTCGCCGGCGTGATCGTGTGTGTCCTCGGACTCGTCGTCGTGGTCGGTCTCGTCGTCGTGGTCGGTCTCGTCGTCGTGATCGGTTTCGTCGTCGTGGTCGCCGCCGTCGAGGGTGTCGACCGACTCCGCGACGCGAACCACGGCGACGCCGCCCTGTTCGACCGCGTCGATGGTGTCGGACAACGATTCCTCCAGCAACAGACCGTTGGCGACGATCAGCGCTGCGCCCTCCATCGTCTCGCGGTCCTTGAGCGATGCCTCGAACGAGTGCGGGTCGCCGCCGAGCGGCACGATGGTCTGCACGTCGGCGAGCCCGTCGCACGCGACGTTCTCGGTCACGTCGGCCCAGATGCTGGTCGTGGCCACCACCACGGGAGTTCCGTCATCGGAACTGCTGCCCTGATCGCCGCTGTCGTCGGATCCGCCGCAGGCAGCGATGGCGAGCAGTCCCGCCAGTCCGAGGGGAGCGATCGATCGGTGTCTCATCCCCAAGATGATAGTGAGAACTATTCTCGCTTTCCACCGGGTACCGTTGTCGGCGATGGACGAAAACGCCCGATTCGACGCCGTTGCGCTGCGCTACGGCGACCTCGTGGCGCTCGACCGGACGTCTACCACGTTCGAGCCCGGCAGTTCGGTGGCGCTCGTGGGCGCCAACGGGAGCGGCAAGAGCACCGTGCTCAAGCTGCTCGCGGGTCTGCTCGAGCCCACCGACGGGATCGTCGAGCGTCGTCCGGGGGTCGATGCGGCCTTCGTCGCCCAGCAGCACGGACACCACGACTGGATGCCGCTCGAGGTCGACGAGGTACTCCGTATGGGGTGCTATCGCCGGCGGGGCCTGATCGGGAGGGTCACGCGGGCAGACCGTCGAGAGGTCGCCGAGGTGGCCGCACGCCTCGATGTCGCCGACCTCGTCCGGCGCTCGTTCAGCGAGCTCTCGGGCGGGCAGCGCCAGCGTGTGTTGGTTGCCCAGGCACTGATCGGGACGCCGGATCTGTTGTTGCTCGACGAGCCGATCACCGGCCTCGACCTCCCGAGTCAAGAGGCGATCCTGCGAATCGTCGACGAGGAGGTGGCGCGCGGTGCCACCGTCGTGTTCTCGACGCACCACCTGGAGGAGGCGAAGCGGGCCACACGGGTGATGTTGCTCGCCGGCTGCCTCATCGCGGACGGAACCCCCGAGGAGGTCCTGCGTCCCGAGCACCTGGCGCTCGCGTTCGGCGGCCGGCTGATCGAGGTCGGCGGACATGCAGTGCTGGTCGACGACCACGGACACGGACACGGCCATGATCACGGCTCGAGTGGTAGCCACGCCGACGTGGGCCACCGTCACCTCCATGAGCCCGAACACGCCAACGAGCACGCTGCCGATCGTTCGCCGCAGTGAGCCGGCTGTTCGAGGAGCTCGACCGTCAGGTGACCGAGATCGGGGAGATCAGCCTGCGCCGTCGGCTCGAACCGTCGTTGCTCGTCGACGTCTTCGAGATCAAGATCGGCGAGGACGGGCTGATGTCGAGTCTGATCACCGATGGTGAAGTGGCCGTGGCGACCCTGGGTCTCGCCGCGACCGCGAACGACGATCTCGACGTCGTCGTCGGCGGTCTGGGGCTCGGCTACACCGCCCACACGGCGCTCGGCGACCCGCGAGTACGTTCGCTCCGGGTGGTCGAGGCGCTGGGGCCCGTGATCGACTGGCATCGACGGCACCTCGTTCCGCTCGGCGAATCCTTGGCGGATGACGAGCGCTGTGAGTTCGTTCACGGGAACTTCTTCGAGATCGCGGCGGGCGGGCTGTCGTTCGGCGATGATGCGCCGGCGGGCTTCGACGCCGTGCTGGTCGACATCGACCACTCGCCGCGGCATCTGCTCGATCCCTCGAACGCTGCGTTCTACGAGCCGGCGGGAACCGAGCGGTTGGCAGCAAGCATCCGCTCCGGCGGGGTCTTCTCGCTGTGGTCGAACGACCCGCCCGACGACGACTACGTCGCCGTGCTCGAGTCCGCGTTCGATCGAGCCGCCGCCGAGGTCGTCACGTTCCGCAACGTGCTCACCGGGGGTCGAACGAGCAGCACGATCTACGTCGCCTCCGTCGGCTGATCGCGGACCGCTCGCTCGCGTCCGGGGGTGATGCCACCGCAGCGGTCGTCGGGTGGATCACACTGGGGCGGTGGGACACGGACACGCGCACGGGCACGACGAGTCGCTCGACGAGTCGGTGTCCGCGCCGGTACGGCGCAACATGTGGATCGCCGTCGGTGCCTGCGCCGTCGTGGTCGTACTCGGCCTGCTCCTGCTGTGGCCGGGCGATGGCACGGATCGGCTCGACCCCCTCGGGCTGGAGGCCGACCCGGTCGGAGCCTCGGTGAGTTCGGTGGAGGAAGTGCCGTGCTCGTTCGACCCGCTGCTCGCGTGCAAGCTGATCGAGGTCACGGTGAGCGACGGGGATCGCCGAGGTGAGACGTTCGCGCTCGAACAATCGCTGAGCAGCACGATCTCCAGCGGTGACGGCATCCTCATCGAGATCCAGGTGCTCGCCGACGGT
>Ga0316197_10003664_pt1 | contig 10946 bp, 10 predicted proteins | sample OudBiesiAoxic_MG_FD_204939 | JGI IMG/M metagenome (GOLD analysis project Ga0316197, IMG submission 204939) | Coastal sediment microbial communities from Oude Bieten Haven, Netherlands - site A oxic | ecosystem: Environmental > Aquatic > Marine > Coastal > Sediment | place: Netherlands... | reverse complement strand
GTCACCTTGGAGCAGTCCCGCTTCGCTGGCGGGCGAAAGCGGCTCGACACCCTGGACGAGCGGCGGAAAGGCGTAGGGCGCCTCGACTTCCATCCGGCCGCCGGCCCGGTCCACGACGAGGCTGAGCGGTCCGGGAACCTCCATCTCGGACACGGCGACATAGACGTCGGTGAAGGCCTCGACGGGTGTCCCGTTGACGGAGAGGATGATGTCGCCCGGCCGGAGCGGCTGGTCGCCCGCGACGGCGGCGATGGAGCCGACTTCCGCGCGGTCGGTCGGGACGCCCTGCCATGTCACCACGCCCGCGAAGATCGCGACGGTCAGGATGAAGTTGAATATCGGCCCCGCGAGCACCGTCAGCATGCGTCGTCCGACGCCCGCGCCGTGGAAGCTCCGGGCCCGTTCCGACGCGTCCATGCGCGCGAGGGATTCGGGGTCGGCGCGGCTCGACCCGTCGGAGTCGCCGAGAAACTTGACGTATCCTCCGAGCGGCAGGGCCGCGACCTGCCAGAGCGTGCCGCGCCGATCCCGACGCGACCAGAGGACCGGACCGAAACCCACTGAAAACACTTCGGAATGGATGCCGCACCATCGGCCGACGATATAGTGGCCGTATTCATGGACGAACACGACGATGCCGAGCACGACGACGAAGGGCAGAACGGTCGAGAGAAAACCGCCTATGAGCGGGATGCTGGCGATCAGGTCCATTTCGTCGTCACACTCCGTTCAGCGCCTCGGCCCGACGCGCGGCGATCCTTCGCGCCTTCGCGTCGAGATCGAGCACCGAAGAGAGGTCGTAATCGACGCCACGTGACGCCGCCTCATCCCCGATTTCCTGCAAGACATGTTCAACAAGGTCGGCCATGTCAAGGAAGCCTATGCCGTCATGGATAAAGGCGTCGAGAGCGGCCTCCTTGGCCGCGTTGAAGACGGCGCCCGTGAGGCCGCCGGCCTCCATCACTTCCCGGGCGAGGCGGAGCGCGGGAAACCGGACCGGGTCGGCCGGACCGAAATCGAGATTTCCCAACGCGGCGAAGTCGAGCCGCTCGACCGGCAGGTCGCGCCGCTCCGGCCAGTTGAGCGCGAAGCCGATGGGACCGCGCATGTCGGACGGGCCGATCTGCGCCATCAGCGAACCGTCGCGGAACCCCACGATGGAATGGACGATGGACTGCGGATGGACCGTGACCTCGATCTGGTCCGGTGTGACGTCGAAAAGATGTTTTGTCTCCAAAACTTCGAGCGCCTTGTTGAACATCGACGCGCTGTCGATCGAGATGCGGTCGCCCATGCTCCAGTTCGGGTGGGCGCAGGCCTGGGCCGGGGTGGCCGCCGCCATCTCGTCGCGGGTCCATGTCCGGAACGGACCGCCGGAGGCGGTGAGCACGATGCGTTCGATCTCGCGGGGCTCCTCGCCGCGCAGCGCCTGGAAGATCGCGCTGTGCTCGCTGTCGACCGGGAGGAGCGTCGTGCCGTTCCTGGCGCAGACGCGGTTGAGCAGATCGCCGGCGCAGACGAGGCTCTCCTTGTTGGCCAGCGCGAGGACGCCGCCATGCCGCGCGGCGGCGAGGCCGGGGGCGAGGCCGGCGGACCCGACGATGGCGGACATGGCCCAGTCGGTCGGCTCGGACGCGGCGTCCACAAGCGCCTCGGGGCCGGCCGCCGCCTCGACGCCCGTGCCGCGAAGCGCGGCGCGCAGGGCTTCGAGCCGGTCGGGGTCGGCGGTCACGGCGATGCGGGCGTCGAGCCGTCGCGCCTGGTCGGCGAGCAGGTCGACATTGCCGGCGCCGGTGAGCGCCACGACATCGTAGGTCGCGGGGCCGCCCTGCCCGATCAGGAGCGAGACCGTGTTCTGACCGACGGAGCCGGTCGAGCCGAAGACGCTGACCCTGCGCCGGGTCATCAGGACGCCGCCGGTCCGATGCCGATCGCGGCGCAGAGCGCCAGGAACCAGAGGCCGCCGACGATGCCGTCGAGCCGGTCCATGACGCCGCCATGGCCGGGGATGAGCTGGCTGCTGTCCTTGACGTCGAAGCGGCGTTTGACGGCGGATTCGAGCAGGTCGCCGCATTGAGACGCGATCGCGACGCCGAGGCTGAGGAACATCGCGGAGGCGTGGCCGATCCCCGCCGGACCGGCCGCCAGCACGCCGACGGCGTTCGCGGCCACGAGGCCGCCGGCGGCGCCCGACCAGGTCTTGCCGGGGCTGACCTTGCGCCAGAGCTTCGGGCCGCCCGCAGTGCGTCCGACGAAATAGGCGCCGACATCGGCCGCGATCACGACGATGATGAGCCAGAGGAGAAGCTGGAGGCCGTTCGGCTCGACCTGTCTCAGGAGCACGGCGTAACAGACCGGAACACCCGCGTAGAACAGGCCCGGCGCCAGCCACTTCCAATGGGGCCGGTCCAGCAGGACGATCGCGGCAGCGCCGGCGGCGAGGCAGGCGATGCCGGCCCACATGCCGACGAAATGGGTGAGCAGGACGGCGGCCGCCGCCGCGGTCAGCAGCGTCGCCATGGCGGCCGAGAGCAGAGCGCCGGAGCCGCTCACCATCCGGCGCAGCTCCCACATGATCGCGGCGAGGGTGAGCGCGGCGAGGAGGGCCACCCAGATGCCGCCGAGCCAGAGATCGACGGCGGCGATCGCCACGAGAGCGACGCTGGAGGCCAGCCGCGTGCCGAGATCGCCGAAACGGACCGGCGGCGCGGGCGGTCGGGTCATCCCGCGACGGCGCCGAAGCGCCGTTCTCGGGTGCCGAAGCCGCTCACCTGGGCGGCGAACATGTCGGCGGTGAAATCCGGCCACCGCGTGTCGACGAACGCGAATTCCGAATACGCCGACTGCCACGGCAGGAAGCCCGAGACGCGGAACTCGCCCGACGTGCGCAGGATGAGATCGGGATCGGGCAGGCCGGCGGTGTCGAGATGATCGCCGATCGTCTCGGACGTGATGTCCTCGACATCGAGGTCTCCGCGGTTGACGGCTTCGGCGACGCGCCGGGTCGCGCGGAGGATCTCGTCGCGCCCGCCGTAATTGATCGCGACGGTCAGGTGCAGGCGGTCGTTCGTCTCGCTCTGACGCTCGAGGCCGGCCATGAGGGCCTGGAGATCAGGCGCCAGCCGCTCGCGGCCGCCGATGAAGCGGACGCGCACGCCCTCGGCGACGAGACGCGCGCTGTCCTTCTTGATGTAGCGGCGGAAGAGACGCATCAGACCCAGCACCTCGGCGGGCGGGCGGTTCCAGTTCTCGGTCGAGAAGGCGAACAGCGTCAGATGCGTGATCCCCAGATCGGGGCAGCTCTCGACGATCTCGCGCACCCGGTCGGCCCCACGCTTGTGGCCGGCGATCCTGGGAAGCCCGCGGCTTTCGGCCCATCGCCCGTTGCCGTCCATGATGATGGCGACATGTGACGGAACGGGGGCGCGTCCGGGACGCTCAACCTCATGCATCGGCGTGATTTCCTCGTGGTCGGTGCGGGCGGTCCGTCATTTCAGATCTGCAGGATCTCTTCCTGCTTGGTTTCCAGAGCGGCGTCTATGCGCGCGATCGTGGCGTCGGTCAGGTCCTGGATCTCGTCGGACCAGATCTTGTGGTCATCCTCGCCCATGCCGTCCGCCTTGGCTTTCTTGAGCTGATCCATCCCGTCCCGCCGCACGTTGCGCACCGCGACGCGGGCGTGTTCGGCGTACTGCCCCGCGACCTTGGCCAGCTCGCGCCTGCGCTCCTCGTTCAGTTCGGGGATCGGCAGGCGCAGGATCGTGCCGTCCATCTGGGGGTTGATGCCGAGCCCGGAATTGCGGATCGCCTTGTCCACCGCGTTCACGAGGCTCTTGTCCCAGACGTTCACGAGGACCATCCGCGGTTCGGGCACGGTCACGGTGCCGAGCTGGTTAATCGGGGTCGGCGACCCGTACGCCTCGACCAGAACGGGATCGAGCATCGACGCCGAGGCGCGCCCCGTCCGCAACGACGCGAACTCGCCACGCAGCGAATTGAGCGCCCCGTCCATGCGCTTCTGCAGCGCGTCGATATCTATTTCCGTCTCGGACATCGCCTCTCCTCTCCCGATCCTTAACTCAGCCGGGTTCAACAACCGTGAATTTTCCGCGGCCTTGCACGACGCCCGCCAGCCCCTCCGGCTCGTCGAGCGCGAACACCACGATCGGAAGCGCGTTGTCGCGCGCGAGCGCGATCGCCGCCGCGTCCATCACCCTGAGGTTTTTCTGAAGGACCCTGTCGTAACTGATCCGCTCGAAACGGACCGCGTCGGGGTTGGTCTTGGGGTCGCTATCGTAGACGCCGTCGACCTGGGTGCCCTTGAAGATCGCCTCACAGGACATTTCGGACGCGCGCAGCGTGGCCGCCGTATCCGTGGTGAAATAGGGGTTGCCCGTGCCGGCGGCGAAAATAACCACCCTGCCCTTTTCAAGGTGCCGCACGGCGCGGCGCCGTATGTAGGGCTCGCAGACCTGGTCCATGGGGATCGCCGAGACGACCCGGGTGTAGACGCCGAGCGTCTCGAGCGCGGACTGCATCGCCAGCGCGTTCATCACCGTGGCCAGCATCCCCATGTAATCGGCCGTGGTGCGTTCCATGCCCTGGGCGCTGCCGGACAAGCCGCGAAAGATGTTGCCGCCGCCGATCACCATGCAGATCTCGACGCCTGTCGAGTGAAGCCGTGCCACGTCAGCCGCGATCCGTTCAACCGTCGGGGGATGGAGGCCGTATTGGCTCGACCCCATCAGGGCCTCGCCGGAGATCTTGATGAGGATGCGACCGTAGGCGGGATTAGACTTCGACGCGGGTATGCTCGCCAGACCGTCCGTCATGCCCGTTCAGCTCCATCCATCGAAGTTCGCGCCCACGTCAGACGCGGTAAACCGGGGGGGGCTCAATGTCAAACCGGTGTGAGGCGCGCGTCCCGAAGTCGCATCGCGATCCGATCCCGAGGCGCGGGACCCCGTCCGGAAACGGACGGGATCCGTCGCCGGCTCAGCGTCCGGCGGTCTTCGCGACCTCGGCCGCGAAATCCTCGGTCTCCTTCTCGATGCCCTCGCCGACGGCAAGACGACGGAAGCCCACGACTTCGACGCCCGCGTCCTTCGCCGCCTGCCCGACGGTCACGTCCGGGTTGATGACGAACTTCTGGTTCAGAAGAGTCACCTCCTCGAAGAATTTCTTCATGCGGCCGACGATCATCTTCTCGATCACCGCCTCGGGCTTGCCGCTTTCGCGGGCCTGGTCGCTGAGCACGGCCTTCTCGCGCTCGATGAGAGTCGCGTCGAGGTCGGCCTCGGAGAGCGAGGCCGGGTTGGTCGCGGCGACATGCATCGCGATCTGCTTGCCGATGCCGTTGTCCGCGCCCTTGATCGCGACGAGGACGCCGATCTTGCCCATTCCGTCCGCGACCGCGTTGTGGACGTAGGCCGCGACGGTCTCGCCCTCGACCCGCGCCATGCGGCGCACGGACATGTTCTCGCCGATCGTGGCGACCTTGGCGGCGACGGCCTCGTCGACGCTCTTGCCGCCCATGTCGGCGACCCTGAGGGCGTCGATGTCCGAGACCCCGGTCGCGATCTCCGCGATGGTCGCGACCATCTCCTGGAAATCGGCGTTGCGGGCCACGAAATCGGTCTCGGAGTTCACCTCGACGGCAATCCCGACGCCGCCCTTGACCGCGACCCCGACGAGGCCTTCGGCGGCCGTCCGGTCGGATTTTTTCGCGGCTTTCGCCAGACCCTTGGTCCGCAGCCAGTCAATGGCCGCCTGGACGTCGCCGCCGGTCTCGACCAGCGCTTTCTTGGCGTCCATCATGCCCGCGCCCGATACGTCGCGCAGTTCCTTCACCATCGTCGCGGTGATCGACATCGTCGTTCTCCTGAAATCTCTCAATGGGCGTCGCGAGGCCGGCGGCGCGTCCGCGCGCCGCCGGCCGGTGGCCTTCAGGCCTTGGTCTCTTCCGCGTTCTCGGCCGGAGCCTCGGCGGGCGCGGCCTCGGCGGGCGCGGCCTCGGCGGCGGGCGTCTCCGCCGGAGCGGCCTCAGCCTCGGGGGCCGGGGCTTCGGCAGGGGCGGCCTCGGCGACGCCGTCCTCGTCCGGAGCCTCCTCCATCGCGCCGATGTCGACGCCGGCCGCGCCCATCTGGGCCGTCATGCCGTCAAGCGCCGCGCGCGCGATCAGATCGCAGTAGAGCGCGATGGCGCGGGCCGCGTCGTCGTTGCCCGGGATCGGATAGGCGATGCCGTCGGGCGACGAGTTGCTGTCGAGAACGGCGATCACCGGGATGCCCAGTTTGCGCGCCTCGAGGATCGCGAGATCCTCCTTGTTGGTGTCGATCACGAAGATCATGTCCGGCACGCCGCCCATCTCGCGGATGCCGCCCAGCGACATCTGGAGCTTGTTCTGTTCGCGCTCGAGGCCGAGGCGCTCCTTCTTGGTCAGACCCTCGGCGCCGCCTTCGAGGTTCTCGTCGATCGCCTTGAGCCGGGCGATCGAGTTCGAGATCGTCTTCCAGTTGGTCAGCGTGCCGCCGAGCCAGCGGTGGTTCATGTAATACTGCGCCGAGCGCTCGGCGGCGTCGGCGACGGCCTTCTGGGCCTGGCGCTTGGTGCCGACGAAGAGGATGCGGCCGTTCTTGGCCACGACCTGCTGGACGGCCTGCAGCGCCGCGTCGAGCAGCGGCACGGTCTGGGTCAGATCGAGAATGTGGATGCCGTTGCGGTCGCCGTAGATGTACGGCTCCATGCGCGGGTTCCAGCGGTGGGTCTGGTGGCCGAAGTGGACGCCGGCCTCGAGCAGCTGGCGCAAAGTGAACTCTGGAAGAGCCATGTGTGTCTTTCCTTTTCCGGTTTCGCCTCGGACGGGGAGAAGAGCCTTTCGGCCCAACCGGTGGACGCCCGGGGATGTCTCCCGCCGGCCGCCGCGACCCCGCCTGTGGATTTCGTGGGCGTCGCCTAGACGGATTCCCCGCCCTTGGCAAGTGGTCTCTGTACTGGCGGGCGCTGGCGCCGCCGGCGCGGGCGGGCTAAGCGGAGCTTGGTTTTCTGAGGACGACGCTGGGCGGGATGAACGATTCGCCGATACTCTGCGCGGGCGCCGCGCACTGGGACGTGATCGGGCGGTCGCGTCGGCCGCTCGCGCCGGGCGCGGACGCGCCGGGATCCGCGACGCGTCGGCCCGGCGGCGTGGCGCTCAACATCGCCTCCGCGTTCCGGGAGGCCGGCCGGCGCGCGACGCTCCTGTCGGCCGTCGGGGACGATCCGGAGGGCGACGCGCTCCTCGGGGCGGTCGAGGCGCGCGGGATCGAGTGTTCGCTCGTGCTGCGTCACGGGATGCCGACGGATCTCTACGTGGCGATCGAGGACGCGTCCGGCGAGCTGTACGCCGCGACCGCCGATTGCGCGGGTCTGGAGGCGGCGGGTCGCGCGATCGCGGGGCCGCTGGTCGACGGGCGTCTGCCGCGGCCCTGGACCGGCGCGGCGGCGATCGACACGAACCTCGACGCCGACACGCTCGCGTTTCTCGCGGAGGCGCTCGGGGAGGCGCGGCTGGTGGCGGTGTCCTGCGCGAGTGCCGCCAAGGTCGCGTCGCTCGGGCCACTGCTGGCGACCCCCGGTACGGTGCTCTATCTCAACCGGTCCGAGGCGGAGGCGTATTGCGGCGAGCCCTGCGCCGACGCGGGCGCCGCCGCGGCGGCGTTGCGGGCGCGCGGGGTCGGGGCGGCCGTGGTGACGGACGGGCCCCGTGCCGCTGCGCATGTCGCGCCGGCGGGTCTCTGGTCGGCCGAACCGCCCCGCGCGAGCGTCGGAGGCGTGACGGGCGCGGGGGACGTCTTTCTGGCCGCTCATGTGGCCGCCACGCTCGACGGCGCGGAGCCGCCGGGCGCCCTGTCCGCCGCGCTCGACGCCGCGGCGCGCCACGTATCAAAGGAGACGCCATGAAAGCCCCCCTCGTGTTTTCGCCCGAAGTCGTCCTCGCCCGCGCCGAGGGGCGCGCGGTCGTGGCGCTCGAGTCGACGATCATCACCCACGGAATGCCGCGACCGGCCAACCTCGAAACGGCGCGCGCCGTGGAGGCCGACATCCGGGCGGCGGGCGCCACGCCGGCCACGATCGCGGTGATGGACGGCCACATCCATATCGGGCTGACCGACGACGCGCTGGCCGCGCTGGCGGAGAACCCGGACGTGCGCAAGCTGTCGCGCGCGGATCTCGCGGTCTGTCTCGCCGAGGGCGCGACGGGGGCCACGACGGTCGCGGCGACGATGATCGCGGCGCGGCTCGCCCGCATCGAGGTCTTCGCCACGGGCGGGATCGGCGGCGTCCACCGCGGCGCCGAGACGACGTTCGACATCTCCGCCGACCTGCGGGAACTGGCCCATACGCCCGTGACGGTGGTGGCGAGCGGGGCCAAGGCGATCCTCGACCTTCCCAAGACGTTCGAGACGCTCGAGACGCTGGGCGTGCCGGTGATCGCCTTCGGACAGGACGCGCTTCCGGCCTTCTGGTCGCGCGACGCGGGGCTCGCCGCGCCGCTCAGGCTGGACGATCCCGCGCTGATCGCCGCCGCGCACCGGATGCGGGGGTGGCTGGGTCTGGCGGGCGGTCAACTGGTGGCGAATCCGATCCCCGAGGAGGCGGAGATCCCGGCCTCGAAGATCGCGCCGCACATCGGATCGGCGCTCGAGATGGCGGCCGAGGCCGGCATCGCCGCGAAAGAGGTCACGCCGTTCCTGCTCGACCTGATCGGTGAGCGGACCCGCGGCGCGGCGCTGGCGGCCAACATCGCCCTCGTCCGAAGCAACGCGCGCCTGGCCGCGCGCATCGCGTCGGAACTGGCCCGCCTCGCCGAATGAGCGATCTTGTGCGGCGCGGCGGACGCTCCTAAATAGGCTTGCTCTTGAGGAACGGAGTGCGATGACCCGAAAACCAGTCCGGCGAAAAGCCCGCGTCGCCAATCCGACGGTTTTTCAACGTCTGCGCCGCGATTTCCTGACCGGCCTCGCCGTGGTCCTGCCCGTGTTCCTGACGATCTATTTCGTCTGGGCCGTCATCGGCTTCATCGACAACAAGGTCGTTCCGCTCATACCGACGCGTTACGATCCGGAGAACATCTTCGGACGCAACATCTTCGGGTTCGGCGTGATCGTCTTCCTCGTCTTCACGACGCTGGTCGGCGCGCTGACCAAGGGGTTCTTCGGGCGCCGCATCCTGCACTTCGGCGAGGGCATCGTCGAGCGGATGCCGGTGGTGCGCTCGGTCTACAACGGTCTGAAACAGATCGTCGAGACGATGCTCAGCCAGTCGAACCAGTCGTTCCAGCAGGCCTGCATCATCGAGTACCCGCGCAAAGGCATATGGGCCGTCGCGTTCGTTTCCACGCCCACGGGCGGGGAGATCCCGGCGAAGTCGGGCCAGGACGAGCTTCTGAGCCTCTTCCTGCCGACCACGCCCAACCCGACATCGGGATTCCTGCTGTTCGTGCCCCGCGAGGACGTCACGATGCTCGACATGAGCGTCGAACAGGCGGCGAAGCTGGTGATATCGGCCGGTCTGGTCAACCCGAACGAACTGCCGACGGCGGCCGCGCCGTCGCGCAAGCCCGCCAAGGTGGTCCCGGCGCGCGGCGCGGCGCGAAACGCCTGATCCCGGGCGGTCGCGCCGCCGCCTCAGTCCGGCGCGCTCCACCAGACTTCCGGCAGCCAACCGATCCAGTCGCCATAGACCGGGAGGCGATCAGGGTACATCAACTCCGCCTTGTGGGCGAGCAGGCTCACGTCCGAATACCAGATCGGGACCACGTACCGGCCGGTGGTCAGGACGCGGTCGAGCGCGCGTGTCGCCGCGACGAACTCTTCCTGGTCGCGGGTCTCGAGCATCCGGTCGATCATCGCCTCGGCCGCCGGGCTGTCGAGGCCCATGTAGTTGCGGGTGCCCGGCGTCGCGACCCCGTCCCCACCCCAGTAGAGGCGCTGCTCGTTGCCGGGGCTGAGTGACAGGTTCCATGACGCGGGCGTCATGTCGAAATCGTACTCGCTCCGGCGCTCGTTGTACTGCGCGGCGTCCGCCTGGACGATGCGGGCGTCGATGCCGAGCTGACGCAGCGCGTCGAGATAGACGTTGGCCAGCGCCTCGTAGGTGATGTTGGCGGATTCGGCCGATCCGGTGCCGAGGAGGATTTCGAACGTGAAGGGATCGCCCGCCGCGTTGCGCCGCACCCCGTCGGTGACGGTCCAACCCGCCTCGTCAAGCAGCGCGCCGGCGCGGCGCATGTTCGCGCGATTGCGCGGCGAGCCGTCGGAGGCGGGCAGCGCGTAGGCGTCCAACGCGTCCGGCAGCAGAGTTTCGGCGAACGGTTCGAGCAGCTCCCGCACGCGCCCCTCGGCGGGCCCGTCGCCCATCGCGAGATCGGAGTTGTCGAAGAAACTCCGACGGCGCGGAAGCGTACCGCCGATCAGGGTCCGGTTGATGAACTCGAAATTGAACGCGTGCATCAGCGCCTCGCGGACGCGCCAGTCCTCGAAGACCGGCCGGCGCATGTTGAAGACGAGACCGGACATGCCGGACGGCCGGCCGTGCGGGATCTCCGCCTTGACGATGTCGCCCGAGCTCACGGCCGGAAACGCGTAGTCCGTCGCCCACTTCGCCGGACTGCCTTCGCGGTAGATCGAGACCTCGCCGGCGGTGAAAGCCTGGAAACGCACCCCGGAATCGGTGAAATAATCGTACCGGATCCGGTCGAAGTTGTGCAGCCCCCGGTTGTAGGCGAGATCCCTCCCCCAGTAGTCGGGGTTCCGATCGAAAGCGATGAAGCGGCCCGGCTCGAAATCGCCGATGACATAGGGACCGGAACCGACGGGGACCCGCAGGCCGCTCTCGGCGAAATCGACGCCGTCCCAGTCGGCTTTCTTGAGGATCGGCCGAAGGCCCATGATCAAAGGCAGCT
>Ga0316197_10003663_pt1 | contig 10948 bp, 9 predicted proteins | sample OudBiesiAoxic_MG_FD_204939 | JGI IMG/M metagenome (GOLD analysis project Ga0316197, IMG submission 204939) | Coastal sediment microbial communities from Oude Bieten Haven, Netherlands - site A oxic | ecosystem: Environmental > Aquatic > Marine > Coastal > Sediment | place: Netherlands... | reverse complement strand
ATTTCTTGAGCTTGGCGGGTAAATTGTTCGTTGATGTTGTTCATGACGTTAGTCCTATGGGTTCCGAGCTTGTTCGCGCATTTTCGCGGCCCGAATATTTTCACGCTGCTACGGCGGGCTCCGTTAGGCGGCGGATCGATTGCTTCGATGCAGTGCAATATAGCTAGCTTTTGCTGCAACGCAACAGAAAAATGATCAAAAAACGAAATTTGTTGCAGTGCACAATGAGAAAAGGCCCCGCAGGCTGGACGTTACCCTAGGAAAGACCTCTACAACCTAACTCCGCCTCAGCGCGCGGATGCACCCGTTTCCCGAGTCAGATCAGCGATGGAAAGATGTCCTGATACCCCGTCGCGCTGACATCGAAGAGGATGTCGCGCTCTCTCAGCTCTCGCGCCATCGATAGGCCCTCGAGATCGCGGCACCGTGAGAGGGCCACGTAAGCCTGTCCATGCGCGAACGTCCCGCGGCCAAAGTCGACATATATCTTCTCCAGCGTCAGGCCCTGGCTCTTGTGGATCGTAAGTGCCCAGGCAAGCCGCAGCGGAAACTGCTTGAAGGTGCCTGCAACCGTCTCGACGATTTTGTCCTGCGTCTGATCAAACGCATACCGCCGGTTTTCCCAGGACGCCTGCTCGACCTCGTACTCCCGGTCCTTGATCGTCACCCAGACGCGGTCATCGCCAAGTTTCGCAACCTCCGCAATGGTGCCGTTCACCCATCGCCCATCCGCGTCGTTGCGAAGCATCATGACCTTCGCCCCTTCTTTCAGGACGAGCAGCGAGTCGGTTGGTTGGGCTTTATCGTTAAAGTCCCCGATCACGCCGGCTTCATAGGCGTATTCATCGCCGGACAAAGCGTCGAGGTAGGCGCGGTTGATCCGGTTGGCGGCCTCATTCGTCGGTGTCAGAATGACGTATTCGCGGCCTTCGGACAGCTTCCGGATCGGATTGACGCGCGCATTCAGTATTTCGAGCTCTCGAGTGCCGGCGTTGCCGTCCCGGATCGTCGTCAGAACATCGACCAGTGTGTCGTCCGTCTGTCGAAAGACCCGGTTGAGCTCGAGGAGCTGCGTACCAGCCCCTTCGGCCAGCGCCGGCACTGAGAAGAAAAAGGGGCTCCCGTACGTCTCTTCAAGATAGTGCGCCTCTTCGGCGCCGCGCACGACCGGCGGCAACTGATGGAGATCGCCGAACAGGATCAGCCGTACGCCCCCGAACGCCTCCCGCGCCCGCCCCCGGTTGACCCGCAGCGACTGGTCGATCGCCCACATGAGATCCGAGCGAACCATCGACACTTCATCGATGATGAGGAAAGTCATCCGCCGCATGATACGCCCGTTGCGGCTCCGTCGGATGTCGTCCGGCTGGATCATGCGCGGCGGAAAACCGAAAAACGAGTGGATCGTCTGGCCCCCGACATTGACCGCAGCAAGCCCCGTCGGCGCGACCACGACGGCCTCCTCGTTCAATTCATCACGAATGAGCCGAAGCAGCGTCGATTTACCTGTCCCCGCACGGCCCGTGACGAACAGATGTCCCTCGCCCTCGCGAACGAAATCGAGCGCGGTCTCAAACTCTGGTGTTGTTTCGACGGTTTCCAAAACTGCTGGCGTCATACGATTTTCGGACCCGATTTTGCGTCGCTTCAAGGTTAGCTGAGCCGTCCTCTCAATGATACGCCGGTCTTGATGATGCCCACGCCCGTCGCGGGCCTGCAACCAACGTGAGTGCCTGGCTGATGGTTGGAAGACTGCAAACCAAAAAGGCGGCGTTGGGAACACAGCACCTCATTGAGGGTCTACGAAGACACTCTTTACGCCACCGACCCTTGCGCGTCGCGGCGCATCCCATCATAAACCGGTTAATGCCGGACCACGCCCCAGAACAGGTTACCTCATGAGCGGACTGCTTGCGCTACTCGACGACATCGCAGCCCTGGCAAGGCTCGCCGCGACCCAGGTTGACGACATCGCGCTCTACACCGCCAAGGCCGGCTCGAAGACCGCAGGCGTGGTCATCGACGATGCCGCTGTCACGCCGAAATACGTCCATGGCCTGCCGGCTGCTCGCGAACTGCCAATCGTTTGGAAAATCGCACGCGCCTCATTCTTCAACAAGCTCGTTATCCTGTTGCCGGTCGCCTTGTTGCTTTCCGTTTTCGCGCCCTGGCTGATCACACCGCTATTGATGTTAGGCGGGGCTTATCTTTGTTTTGAGGGTGCGGAGAAAATCTGGCATCTCATGCACGGCCACGACCAGGCCGCGCATAAGCCCGAAACGCTCGATGCCGCCCACCTCGAACGCCAGCGCGTCGCCGGTGCCATCAAGACGGATTTCATTCTCTCTGCCGAAATCATGACCATCGCGCTCGCCTCGATCGATGCCCCGGATCTTTTGACCCGAGGGATTGTCCTAGCTGTGGTCGCAATTCTCATCACCGCGGTTGTCTACGGCACCGTCGCGCTGCTCGTGAAGGCCGACGATGTTGGCCTGCGCATGAGCCAGTCCGGCCGCCTGTCCGCGACCCGGGCGCTCGGTCGCATGATCGTCAAGGGCATGCCAAGTGTGCTCACGATCATCTCAACAATCGGCACAGCCGCCATGCTCTGGGTCGGTGGATCGATCATCATCCACGGCCTGAAGGATCTCGGCTTCCCTCAGATCTACGACGTCATTCACGATCTGGCCGTCTCGGTCTCAGGTGGTGGCGGCTTCGGTGAATGGCTGGTAACCGCCACGGTCGACGGCATCATCGGCCTTGTCATTGGCCTCGTCCTGATCCCGGTGGTGATCTACCTGATCGTGCCGGTCGCAAGCATTTTCTCTGGCTCGAAGACCGAGCACAAGGCTTGAAGCTGCTCGACGATCAAGCCACCGCCTGCTGACGATCCCGCTTCTTGCGCTCGTTCGGATCAAGCCAGCGCTTCCTGAGCCGGATCGACTGCGGCGTCACCTCGACCAGTTCATCTTCCTGGATGTAGGAAAGCGCCTTCTCAAGCGGCATCTTGATCGGTGGCGTAAGGATGATGTTCTCATCCTTGCCGGCAGCTCGGACGTTCGACAGCTTCTTGCCCTTGAGCACATTGATTTCGAGATCGTTCTCGCGCGTATGCTCGCCAACGATCATGCCCTGATAAACCCGTGTTTGCGGCTCGATCATCATCGGGCCGCGATCCTCAAGATTGAACAGTGCGTAAGCAACCGCGTCGCCATCGCCGTTGGAAATAAGCACCCCGTTGCGCCGGCCTTGGATCGGTCCCTTGTGCGGCGCGTAGGAATGAAACAGGCGGTTCATGATCGCCGTCCCGCGCGTATCCGTCAGCAATTCGCCCTGGTAACCGATCAGTCCGCGCGTCGGCACCAGCAGGACAAGCCGCTGCCGACCGCCGCCCGAGGGGCGCATTTCAAGAAGTTCGCCACGGCGCTCTGAAAGTTTCTGAACGACGGCCCCGGAATGCTCCTCGTCGACATCGACGATGACTTCCTCGATCGGCTCCAGCCGCTCGCCGCTTTCCGGATCCCGCTGCATGACAACCTGCGGCCGGGAGACCGTCAGTTCAAAGTCTTCCCGACGCATGGTCTCGATCAGAATACCGAGCTGAAGTTCACCCCGCCCGGCAACGTCGAATGAATCCTTGTCTTCAAGTTCCGTGACGCGGATCGCAATATTGCGCTCGGCCTCCTTCAAAAGGCGGTCGCGGATCACACGGCTCTGCACCTTTTTGCCTTCGCGCCCGGCGAGCGGTCCGTCGTTGACGCGGAACGTCATCGACAGCGTTGGCGGATCGATTGGCTGCGACGCGATCGGCTGGTCAACGGCCATGTCCGCGATCGTATCGGCAACCGTCGCCTCGGTAAGGCCTGAGATGGCAACAATATCCCCCGCCTCGCCGAGCTCGATGGGACGGCGCTCAAGCCCGCGGAACGCGAGCACTTTGGAGATTCGTCCCGTCTCGATGACGGAGCCATCATGGCGAATGGCTTTGACCGCCTGGTTGGCGCGCACTTCGCCGGCTTCGATCCGGCCCGTCAAAATCCGCCCAAGATAGGGGTCGGCCTCCAGCGTCGTCGCCAGCATGCGAAACGGCCCTTCGGCAACGGTCGGTGCCGGGACGTGCCGGAGCACGAGTTCGAACAGCGGCGTCAGATCACCTTTCGGCCCGTCCGGTTCCGTCGCCATCCAACCGTCTCGACCCGACCCATAGAGCACGGGAAAATCGAGCTGCTCGTCATCAGCGTCGAGATTGGCGAAAAGGTCGAAAATCTCGTTGAGCACGTCCTGATGGCGCTCATCCGGCCGGTCGATCTTGTTGATCGCAACGATGGGTCTCAGCCCCCGCTCGAGCGCCTTGGAGACAACGAATTTGGTCTGCGGCAGCGGCCCTTCGGAGGCATCGACGAGCACGATCGCGCCGTCGACCATCGACAAAATGCGCTCAACCTCACCGCCGAAGTCGGCGTGGCCTGGCGTATCGACGATGTTGATGCGGGTGCCCTGCCATTCAAGCGACGTGCATTTGGCGAGGATCGTAATGCCGCGTTCGCGCTCCAGATCATTGGAATCCATCGCCCGCTCGGCAACCTGCTGGTTGTCCCGAAAAACGCCGGACTGGCCGAGCAATGCGTCGATAAGGGTCGTTTTGCCGTGATCGACGTGCGCGATGATGGCGATATTGCGGAGGTTCATGGAAAGTCCAATGCTGCGGTGCAAAAGAAGAAGCGAGGCCATACCACGAGCCGCCCGCCTGCGCCAGCACTCCGCTTAACCCTGATTGACGCGTCCTGATCGGCCTTTTCCCGGTTGCGGAATGAATTTGCACGCCTTTTGCAGAACCCGGCCCAAGCACACGCAATGGAACCAACGTTAAGCGGTTCGGAGACTGAGATGTTTGAGCGCAATCGTATAGACAACAATCAGGAACTGGCGGCGTCTTCCGTCATCGTCGAGCTCGACGATGGCCATCGCGCGGCAGGCCAAATCCAGTTCCCGCGCTCAAAGACGCTGCTTGAGGTCCTGAATGGTCCGGCACAGTTTATCGAATTCATGCCTTTGGACGGCGCGCAACACGCGGAAATGATCGCAAAGTCGTCGATCCGCTCCTTGCGCGCCGTCGCCACACCGTCGGCCCGGGCTGCGACTGCCAAGTTGCGGCCCACTGTTGAGTTCGACCCTTACGAGGTTTTGGGCCTCAGCCCCGGCGCCGATCGAAGCGCGGTCCGCAACGCATTCCATAGCCTTTCGAAGCTCTATCATCCGGACCGCTATTCCGCGGCCGATCTGCCGGCTGAGGTTGTCGATTATCTCGAGGCCATGGCGCGGCGCGTTAACGCAGCCCACGAACTTCTCTCCGTCGAGGTCGTCGCCGTTGAACGTCAAAGCGCCCGCCGCACGGCGCCGATCTATGAAAAGGGCACTACGGCGGCCCGCGCATAAGCTGTCGAGCTCCTTCACCTTCATTCCCTATCTAATGAATGACGCCGCCCGCCCCAGGGCAGTGCCGCGTCATGTTGCCTTAGCCGGACCAGCCAACTAGCGTCGGGATCAATTGCCCGACGGTTGCGAGAGGCCGTCCGATTGATGCCGATAAGAGGTGCCCCATGTTCATCCGAACCGTCGCCGAAGACACGTCGCTGGATGCCTTCCGCGAGGAGATCCGCACCTTCTGCGCCAATGAATTGTCGGCCGAAGTGCGCCGCAAGCAAGCTGCCGGACAACACCTTGAGCGCGAAGAATACGATGATTGGCTGAAGCGCCTGGGCAGCCGCGGCTGGCTCACCGGCAAATGGCCGAAAGAACATGGCGGCCTCGGCTGGAGCCCGGAACAGTACCTCATCTTCTCCGAGGAGCTGGGTCGCGCCGGCGCGCCGCCCATCGTCCCCTTCGGCCCGGTCATGGCCGGCCCCGTCATCTATACCTTCGGCACCGAAGAACAGAAGGCCGAGCACCTGCCCGGCATCATCAAGAACGATGTCTGGTGGTGCCAAGGCTACTCCGAACCAGGCGCCGGCTCCGACCTCGCCAACTTGAAGACCCGCGCCGTGCGCGACGGTGACGAGTACGTCGTGAATGGCCAGAAGATCTGGACCTCCCAGGCGCACTGGTCCGACTGGATCTTCTGCCTCGTGCGCACCTCGTCCGACGGCAAGAAGCAGCAGGGCATCTCGTTCCTGCTCATCGACATGAAAACGCCGGGCATCACTGTGCGCCCGATCATTTCGATCGCGCTCGGCCACCACCTCAACGAGGTCTTCTTCGACGATGTCCGCGTGCCCGTGAAGAACCTGATCGGCGAGGAAGGCAAAGGCTGGACTTACGCGAAGTTCCTGCTCGCCAACGAACGCGTCGGCAATGTCGACATCGCGAAGTTCGAGCACTACCTCGACGAGCTGAGAAAACTGCTTGCCAACACCCACGATGGCGGCCGTCCGCTCATCGACGACCCCGCCTTCAAGCGCCGCATCGCCGAACTCGAGGTCGACCTCTCGACCGTCAAGGCGCTGATGGCCGACCAGTTGGCTGCTACCCGCGAAGAAGGCGGCGCACCGACACTGATGGGCGCGGCCGCTCTCAAACTGCGCGGCACCGAACTTCAGCAGGCGATTATGCAGGGCCTCGTCGATGTCCTCGCCCGCTATGGCCTCGTCTACCAGACCGACGCGCTGCACGCCGGCTGGAACGGCGAGGCGATTGGCCCCGAGTCCTCAGCCGGCCTCATGTACGAACATCTCTACCGCCGCGCCGCCACCATTTATGGCGGATCGAGCGAGATCCAGAAAAACATCATTGCCAAGGGCGCGCTCGGCCTGTGAGGCGTGGCCATCTGCCCACGCCCCCGATCCACCTGAAGCTCAATGCCTGCCACCGGAGATCTTTTCGACATGCCCGGCTTTTCCAGTGATGAACGCAAGCTGCTCGACGAAAGCCTGCAGGATTACCTGACGGACAATTACGACTTCGAGTTCATGAAGAAGACCATGCGCGCCGGCGATGGCGACGGGTTCTCGCGCGAGCGCTGGGCGCAGTATGCCGAATTCGGCTGGCTCGGCGTCGCCTTGCCCGAGGACGCCGGCGGCATTGGCGGCGGCTTCACCGAACTTGGCATCGTGCTCGCAGCCGGTGGCCGTCATCTTCTCCTGGAGCCGTTCATTCAGACGCTCGCGCTCGGCGCGACCGCCATTGAGCGCCTCGGCACACCGGGCCAGAAGCAGAGCTTGGAAGAGGTCGCAGCCGGAACGCGCCTGCTGGCCTTCTGCCACAGCGAGCCGAAGGCGGGCTTTGCCCGCGACCACGTCACGACGATCGCCCACCCGTCCGGCGATGGCTATGAGATCAGCGGCGAAAAGACCTTCATTCTCGGGGCCCACGCAGCCGACGATCTGATCGTCTCGGCCCGCCTGGGCAGCGACACCGGCCCCGTCGTCCTGTTTCTTGTGCCGTCGACGACGACCGGCGTTTCCATCAACCAGGCCCCGGGTCTCGACGGACGCATGGGGGCAGCCATCACGCTCTCAGCCGCCAGCGTCCCGGCGTCCGCCCGCCTCGGCGATAGCGATGACGACCGCCTTGCCGACATCGCCACGATCATCGATTGCGGCATGATCGCGGCCTGCGCCGAAGCTGTCGGCGCGATGGCCGCGGTCACCGACATGACCGTCGAATACCTCAAGACCCGCGAACAATTCGGCCAGCCGCTCTCGAAATTCCAGGTCCTGCAACACCGCCTCGTCGACATGTCGGTGGCAACGGAAGAAGCCCGCGCCTCCGTCCACGCAGCGCTCCAGGCGCTCGACGACGGCCGACCCGGAGCGCGCGAGGCGATCTGGCGCGCCAAGATTCAGACGGGCCGTTCCGCCCGCTTCGTCGGCGCCCAGGGCGTCCAGCTCCACGGCGGCATGGGCATGACCGACGAACTCGCCATCGGCCACTATTACAAGCGCCTGAGCCAACTCGAAGCGATGTTTGGTGATGCGGATTATTATTTGAATGCGCTGGCGGCGGCCTGATCAGGTGCTACATGTGCGTGAGAGCCGAGCCGTGGACGTCAGCATCATACCCGGCGCGAAAAATCTCCACCGTGCTGCGCGGCGTAAGTACGTTGACGAGCGTATTAGGCGCGATGTCTGACGCGCTGGTGTAGCCCTCGGGCGTCCATAGAAACAGCCGTCCCGCAATCACCAGCCAGGGACGCTCGTTGACCATCACCATGGTGCCCGTCGGCAGCGAGCCAAGTTCGGCCCGAAACGTGGCCTTGCCCCCGTCCTGGGTCAGCCGCTCCTGGTGCAGCTGCTCGTCGATCTGCCCAGCCTTCGCCCTCACGCCTTTCAGATCATGCGCCTCCGCCCAGAATTCCGCATAGGCAAGCGCATCGTGCCGCCGGCATTCGTAGCAGGGCCGGTGTCCGGCCGCGAACGACGTCGCCTCGTCGAGAAAGAAGAGCTCCGTGTAGCTGTTCTCGCTCATGACCTCGCGCCATCGCCCCTTGAACGACAGGCGGCACGCAATCCACGCCTTGCTCACCCACTGGCGCGGGCCGAGTGTCTTGTCGAGGCGATGCATCATGCCGCCGCGGTTGCCCATCAGCGTGCCCCGCGCAGCCGTGGAAATGATCCGGCCGTCAGGTGTCACACGATTGGTCAGCGGCATGGCGTCAGGCTTTCGTGGAAGTTTGGGTTATCTTTCGGCTCACCGTCTTTCGGCGAATCGCCAATTGGGCTGCGAGCTTGTTCATTGTGACACACGCGTCAAGGCCGGGCTGGCCCGGCAGGGGGCGCCTTGGCAAATCCAATAATTCCTTATGCGATGGCATCGCCCTGGCCTTCGGATAAGTTGCCGGAAAGAGCGCAGGCCCCGAGGAGTAGCCCGAGGAACAGAATGTCAGAGCCATTTCCCGCACCCGGCGTCACCGTCACATGGCGCAGCCCCGATCCCGACTGGCAGGCACGCCCCAACGATACGATCGCGACTGTTTCCGTCGACAATCAGGCACGGCTGAATTGTTTGTCGACATCAACCGTCACGGCGCTGCGCGAAGCGGTCCAGATGCTCGGTTGCGACCCAGACGTCCGGGCCATCGTCATCACCGGTGCGGGCGAAAAATCTTTCATCGGCGGCGCGGATTTGCGCGAACTCGGCAACCTCGACCACGACGGCGGCCGTCTTTACATCACCAATCTGCATAAGGCCTGCGCCGCGATCCGCAACGCGCCGCAGCCCGTCATCGCCCGCGTCAACGGATTTTGCCTCGGCGCCGGCCTCGAGGTCGCCGCCGCCTGCGACATGCGCGCGGCAGCCGACACCGCCGTCTTCGGCATGCCGGAAGTCCACATGGGCCTCCCCTCCGTGATCGAGGCAGCGCTTCTGCCCGGCCTCATCGGCTGGGGTATGACCCGCGAAATCCTCATTACTGGCGAAACCTTTGACGCCGCCAGGGCCGCCGAGATGCGCTTCGTCGAGCGTGTCATCCCCAAAGGCGACCTCGACTCCACCGTCGACGGGTGGCTCGCCGCCATCTGCCGCGCCGCACCCGAAGCCGTCCTCTCCCAGAAGCGCCTCATCAACCGCTGGCAGGAAACCTCCGTCAACGAAGGTATCAAGGCCGGCATCGATGCCCTTGCCGAAGCCTACGACACTGGCGAGCCGCAACAGCGCATCCGCGACTTCTTTGCCTCAAAAGCAAAACACAAGGGCTGACAGATAGTCCGTTGACCGAATTTCCGAGTGAAAGGCCTTACGCTTGACCGATCAGACTACGCAGCCCGTCCCCGCCCGCCTCTCCGCCACCGTCATGCTCCTGCGCGATGCGCCGGCAGGCCTCGAGGTGTTCATGGTGGTCCGCCACCGGAAAATCGAATTTGCCTCCGGCGCCATCGTCTTCCCCGGCGGTTCCCTCGATGCCAGCGACCGCGACCCGCGCCTGCCGGCCCTCTCCGACGGCGCCGACGGCCTCGATGAAGCAACCCTCGCGCTCCGCGTCGCGGCGGCCCGCGAGGCCTTCGAGGAATGCGGCGTCCTCCTCGCTCGCGATCCCGCCACAGGCAATCTTGTTGACGGCAAGCGCGCAGCAAAACTCGGCGACCTTTATCGCGCCCGCCTCGAAGCCGACGAAATCGGCATGGCCGACGTCGCCGAAGCCGAGGGCCTGCGTCTGGCCCTCGACCAGCTCGTCCGCTACGCCCATTGGGTGACGCCGGTCCATATGCACAAGCGCTTCGACACGCACTTTTTTCTGGCCCCCGCGCCTGATGATCATGACCTGACCCACGATGGCAACGAAGCCGTCGACAGCGTCTGGCTGAGCCCCGCCCAGGCCCTCGCCGAAGCCGCGGACGGCCGCCGCACGATGATCTTCGCAACCCGACTGAACCTCGAACGTCTCGATCGCTGCAATAACGTCGCAGACGCGATGGCCCGCGCATGTGACGACGAAGCCGGTATCGTCACGGTCTGTCCTGCGATGACGATGACGGAGACGGGCCGCCTGCTCACCATTCCCGTCGAGGCTGGTTACGGCGGCCCCGACTTCTTCGTCGAAACCTCGGCCCTGGCCGATAACAAGAAGCCGTGATACTGCGCTGGCACCTCATGACAGTCGCCAAACGGAAGATGAAATGAACCTGTTCGCCAAGCTCAAAGAACGCGCCGCCAATGGTGACCCTGTCCGTGTGGGCATGATCGGCGCCGGCAAGTTCGGCACGATGTTCCTGTCCCAGGCGAACCGCCTGGAAGGTATTCATATCATCGGCGTAGCAGACCTCTCGCCTGAGAACGCCAAGTCGAATCTGAGCTTTGTCGGTTGGCCCGAAGTGCGCTATTCGGCCCTGTCCCTTGATGCTGCGGCGAAGGCAGGCACCACGCACGTCGGCGACGATTGGCGCGCGCTCGTCGCCCATCCGCAGGTTGACATCGTCATCGAATGTACCGGATCGCCGACGGCGGCGATCGACCA
>Ga0316197_10003662_pt1 | contig 10949 bp, 8 predicted proteins | sample OudBiesiAoxic_MG_FD_204939 | JGI IMG/M metagenome (GOLD analysis project Ga0316197, IMG submission 204939) | Coastal sediment microbial communities from Oude Bieten Haven, Netherlands - site A oxic | ecosystem: Environmental > Aquatic > Marine > Coastal > Sediment | place: Netherlands... | reverse complement strand
CAGTTCCAACACTCCCAAGTGGATGGGCGGCACGCTGGAGACCGGGTCGGGTTCGATCGTAATGCGCTCAAAAACGGATGAATACGAGGCGAAGGCCGAGATGGAAGGTCTGCGCAACACGATTCAGACGATGATGGATCTCGACGGGGATGAACTGATCAAAGCAGCCGTCGAGCTCGGGCTGAACAACCCGACTCTGGTGAACCGCTATCCAGAGTACGAGTCCGCCCTGCTCTCAGAACAAGCGCTACGAGACTCTGGTCTAGGAAACAGGCACCCGAAGGTGCTCCAGGTGAGAGGCACCTCCACAATGCTCAAGAAGATGCTCGTCGATGCCGTCGAATCGACCCGCCGGACGCTGGGGACGAAAATGCAGATTGCCGAGGACAATTTGGCAAGTGTCAAGCTCACCAAGAAGGACGCCGAGGAAGTGACCATGGACGAGAAGAGAAAGAGCGTCGAATACCTTGCTGCGAAGGATGAGTATGAGCTGCACAAGACTCTCCTCTCGGAGATGAGGCAGCGGATGGCGATCTCCAAGGTCAACGAGAATATGCCCCGCAAGAGTATCGAGATCCATGAGAAAGCCGAAATCAGCAGTAATCCGGCCAAGCCGAACGTCAATCTGCAGCTCGCGATCGGAGCCGTGCTCGGACTGGTTTTCGGGATCGGACTCGCGTTCTTCCTCGAGTATCTCGACACCAGTGTCAAGACCCTCGAAGACGTCGAGCGCTACCTGCAGGTTCCCGTGCTCGCGGTCATCCCACGGGAGGTCGGCGTCTTGCACAAACAGAGTGGCATGAGCCCTGATGCAGAGGCCTATCGGATCCTGCGGACGAACATCGAGTTCAACCGTAAAAGTGCCGATGCGAACTCGATCACCGTCGTCAGCGGTGGCGCCGGCGAGGGCAAGTCGACCACCTTGGTCAACCTTGCGTATATCTGTGCCCAGGGTGGCTACAACACACTGATGATCGACGGTGACCTGCGCCGGCCAAAATTGCACACCTTCTTCGACATCAACAATTCAGTCGGTCTGACGAACTACCTCACGACCGACCTGATGCTGGAGGATGTGATCCTACAGACCCCCGTCGACAACCTCTACTTCATGCCGTCCGGGATCTTGCCGGCCGATGCCGCCGGCATCCTGAACTCCCGCCGTATGTCGGAATTGATCGCCGACGTCAAGAGCCGCTTTGATCTGGTTTTGATCGACTCCCCGCCGATCCTTGGTGTCAGCGACGCTTCGGTGCTCGCCAGCGAGGTGGATCTTACAATGATCGTCATCCAGCACCGCAAGCTGCCGCGCAGCATGCTGGTGCGGGTCAAACAGGCCATCGAAAATGTCGGTGGCAACCTGCTCGGCGTGGTGCTCAACAACGTGGACGTCCGCAGCGATAGCCAGTACCAGTACTACACGAGCTACTACACCTATTACTCGCCGACCAATACTGAATCCAAGGTGAAATCGCGTGCCCACGACGTCGATGATAGCTTGGCTGACGCGCAGCCGGCCCCAGCGGCACAGGACGCGCCAGCCTCAGACGCTGACTATAGCGACGACCAGTACTAACTAAAGACAGCGCGACCGCAGAGACTAGCGGATCTTGTCGAGCCCTACGAACCCATACCAAAATTCACCGATCCTTCGGAATCCTTAATCTATCAATCGAAAGTCATGACCAAGCTACGCAACCTCATCTTGTTCTTCTGCCTCCTCATCCCGGCAAGTGCCCTCGCCCAAGAAACCGTCCTCCAGAAGGGGCAATCGATCGTTTTGCGTATCAGCGGCGTCCCTATCGATGAGATTTCGCTCGTCAGCGCGAAGTACGGGATCAGTGATGCCGGGACAATCACTCTCCCCTACTTGAAGGGCGCAATCACCGCTTCCGGAATGAAGCCATCCGCCCTCGCACGGAAAATCGAGGCGGCCTACCGCAGTGCAGAAATCTACACCCAGCCGACGATCCAGGTTGACTCCTCCGGTGCCAGCGGTGGTGGATCGGAGCGATTCCTGAGTGTGATGGGTGAGGTCAAGGCGCCTCGTAGCATCAGCTACGCTGCAGGCATGACGCTCCTCGATGCGATTGCGCAATGTGGCGGGTTCACTGATTTTGCCGACGAGAAGAAGGTCAAACTGACGCGAGGCACCACCGTGACCTATCATCAATTGAACTCCAGCGACCCGAAAGAGAATACCAGGCTCCAGCCGAACGACATCGTGACTGTCCGGCCGAGCGGGCGCCTGTTCAACCGCTAGCGGACGAGTGTCGCAGGCTGGGAGTCTGGGCGATCTCCGTTCAGCGCACGCTCCGTCAGCAGTCGGCGAGCAAGTGCCGGTTGTTCAGGAGGTAGTTCAGACCCGAGACCAAGGTGGTGACGAGGGACAGGGCGAGCAGCGTCCAGCCGAAGATCGCCGGGCTGAACCATTTCCATTCGAACAGCGGAGCGAAGGATCCGAGGGGCGTCTCCATGGACGCGAGGAAGAGTAGGAAGTAGACGACGGTCGAAATCTGGAAGACCGTCTTGAGCTTTCCCAGATTGTCTGCCGCAAGGACTGCCCCTTGGGAGGTCGCGACGAGGCGGATGCCCGTGACGATGAATTCGCGCGCGAGAATCACGACGACGACCCAGGCGGGGATCAAGTTCTCGGCGCAGAGAACGACAAACGCGGAGCACATCAAGATCTTGTCCGCCAGGGGATCCATTAGTTTGCCGAAGGTCGTGATCAGACCGTGCTTTCGTGCGTAGTATCCGTCGAGGAAGTCCGTGACCGAGGCGATGATGAAAAGGACTAGGCCTATTGAGAATCTGTATGGCAGAGGGGTCGCCAGAACTGCCACGAATATCATGGTCAAGAGCAGTCGACCGCTGGTAAGCTGGTTGGGTAGGTTCAAGGGAATGTGATACGGTTGGAGAGCCCGGTGGCGCGGTCAGTGTATTCGCCCGGGGGGAAGATGGGCAAGCAGACTTCGCGACGGTCGTGTCATTCCGATGAATAGACAGGGTGTTTCCAGATCGGGATCTCTGTCTTTAAGCGGTGGAGGTAGCTCCGGCAGATATCGAAGGCCTCCTGGCTGTGCGGCGTTGTGACGCGGATCACGATCGAGGGCTCTGCGACCGGGACAAATCCGATCCGGTGGTGCAGTTTCAAACGATGCTCGCCAAACTCCCGGGCGCCGTCCCGGGCGATCTTTGTCAGCATCGCTTCTGCCATCGGGGCATACGCCCGGTAGTCGATCCCACGGAGTTCCCGCCCGTCCTCGAGTTCCCGGACCATCCCGAAAAATTGGACGCAGGCTCCATGGCTTGGTGAGTTAGGGGGAGGGTCGGCCTCTAGGGGCAGGTCAGTGAGGGCCAGATCCGCGGTCTGGATGGGAGGGGCAATTCGTTTGGCGTTTGGCATTGAAAGTTATTGAAGTGGGTCTTAGTTTCCCGCGCCGTTGACACGCAAGCAGCATCAACGAACGAACTACTATGAGCAACAGTGATTTTGGCCTAGTCGGTCTAGCAGTGATGGGGCAGAACCTAGTCCTCAATGTCGAGAGCCGTGGATTCAAGGTGTCAGTCTTCAACCGGACGACCGCGACCATGGAGGAGTTTATCAGTGGCGAGGCCGCAGGAAAAAATGTCCAAGGATTCGAGACCATGGAGGAGTTTGTAGCTAGCCTCAAGCGCCCGCGCAAGGTGATGATCATGGTCAAGGCCGGCCCGGCGGTCGATGCCGTGATCGCCCAACTCCTGCCCTTACTGGAGGAGGGCGATCTGATCATCGACGGGGGGAACTCGCTCTACACCGACACAGAACGGCGCTGCGTCGAAGTGGCGGAGAGTGGGAAACAATTTCTCGGGGCCGGAGTCTCCGGGGGGGAAGAGGGGGCACTCAAGGGTCCGTCGATCATGCCGGGTGGACCCGAACAGAGCTGGACTGTCATCGAACCGATCTTTACAGCGATCGCGGCGAAGGTCGATGGCGAATCGTGCTGCCGTTACATGGGGCGAGGCGGGGCTGGCCACTATGTGAAGATGGTGCACAACGGCATCGAGTACGGAGACATGCAGTTGATCTGCGAGGCCTACAATCTCCTGAAGAATCTCCCAGGAATCGGTGCGGCAGAGCTACATGAGATCTTCGATACCTGGAACAAGGGCGAGCTGGAGAGCTACCTGATCGAAATTACCTCCAAGATCTTTACAGTGATGGACGAGGAGACCGGCAAACCGGTCGTCGATGTGGTCATGGACAGGGCGGGACAGAAAGGGACCGGTCGCTGGACGATCCTCTCAGCGACCGAGATGGGGGCTGTCATCTCGACGATCAATGCGGCAGTCGAGGCGCGGATCCTCTCATCCTGGAAGGAGGAGCGTGGCCGGGCGTCGGGGCAGCTCGAGGGGCCGGATGGACTTACGACCGATCTGTCTACCGATGAATTTGTCCAAGCGGTGCACGAGGCGCTGTTCGCATCGAAGATCATCTCCTATGCCCAGGGGATCGAGATGCTACAGATGGCGAGCAAGGAGCACGATTGGAACCTTAATATCGGAGACATCGCGACGATCTGGCGCGGGGGCTGTATTATCCGCGCGCAGTTCCTCAACCGGATTAAGGAGGCGTATGAGGAGAATCCCGAGTTGGAAAACCTGATGCTTGCACCCTATTTCAAGGCTGTGCTCAACCGGGGTCAGCTAGCCTGGCGCAAGGTGGTCAGCATTGCAGTGATGAATGGCGTGCCGGTCCCAGCCTTCGGCGCATCGCTAGCCTACTACGATAGCTATCGGCAGGAGCGGCTTCCAGCAAACTTGCTACAGGCACAGAGAGACTACTTTGGTGCGCACACCTACGAGCGAATCGACAAGCCCAAGGGTGAAATGTTTCACACCGAGTGGCCAGAGGTGATCGACTAGCGCCTTTTCAAGGTGCGGGTGAACTCCACCGGGCTAGACGCCTTGTAGGAGAGCGCGTCCTCGTCTCCCGCGTTGCTGAGTTCTAGCGTCCCGGTCATGGACACGCTCAGGTCGATCGCGAGCTCGAGCGAGCGGTAGATCTCGATACTGAGATCCAACTCGGCTGCGAGTGGCTTCTCTTCGGCGCCGGGCGCATTGCTCCCGAGGCTTTTCGTCTGGCTGCGGAGTTTCCCCCGGCCGGTGATCTTGACGCATTCCTGCCCCTCGTACTCGACTGTGCGGGCTAGGGTGAACGTGAATTCACCAACAGGTTTTTTGAACTCGGAACCGAACAGGTTACGCAGATCCTTGGCCTCGCAGGTCCACGATTCTCCAATTGCCACTTTCCGGTCTGGGTAGAGGCTATCTGCCCACAGGTAGCTGAGGGCGAAGAGGGCGGCGCTCTCCTCGCCGGTGGGGCGACGCCCTCCATCCAGCTTGGCTGACCAACGCCCCCTCTCCCCGCGCTCCGCGATCACCGTCCTACCGTCGAGAGGCAGGGTGGTTGTGTGGCGGCTGCGGTCGTTGCCGAAGTCGATATCGCTTGTCGTGTCTGCCTGGACGAATTTGAGGCGGAGATCCTTGTCGCTGATGGCTTCGACCTCGATCAGTTGTCGGGAGAGCAGCGACATGCTCCCCCGCACATTTTTCTCCGTGCCCAGGTCGACCGAGAGGCTGAGTTTTGGTGCGGAGGTGATGCGCTCGTCGCGCCAGCGCGAGTTGGGCGGCAGCCGGAATTCGGAATTGGACAACTGGATCGAGCTGTCGGAGCCGGCCTCGGTGGTGGGCGGGTCAGCGAGTGCCTGTGCGGAGGCTGCAAGGATGAGGATGGTGTTGGCGAGGATCGGCATTCCGCCCAGTGTATTGGCAGCCCAGGGTCGCGTCAACCTGGCCCCGGGCTGGCAGCTTGGTGACTGGCGGGTTGATTCTTGACGCCGGACTGCGTAGCCTTAGCCGGTCAGCATATTGGCTGAGAGTTAACTAGATGCGTTTCGCAATCTTTTCAGACATCCACGCGAACCTCCAAGCCTGGGAGGCGGTGTTGGCGGATATCCAGACCCAAGGGGTGGACACCCTCGTCTGCCTCGGGGACGTTGTCGGCTACGGGCCAATGCCAGGGCCAGTGCTGGAGAGCGTCTACCAGCACACCGACAACTTCGTCTTGGGCAATCACGATGCGGTAGTCGGCGGACGTATTGGTGCGGCCACATTCAACCAGCATGCGCGCTACGTGATCGAGTGGACGGCGGCACAACTGGGCGAGGAGGGGGCGGCATTCTTCGCCCAGGTGCCCCTCACGCTACGGGGGGAGAACCTATTTTTCACCCATGGGGATGCGGCGCGGCCGGGACACTTTGACTATGTCGTCAAAGCGGAGGATGCGCGGTCGAGTTTCCAGGCCTGCAAAGATGGGGTGATCTTTTTTGGGCATACGCACGACCCCTGTGTTTTCGCCTGCGCGAACAACAAGGGGATCATCGACAAGCTACCAGGCTCAGACGTCGTCTTGAGCAAGGGGCGCCGCTACATGATCAACCCGGGATCCGTAGGGGATCCACGTTGCGCCTCCGATCTGCGCGGGAGCTACTGCCTGTATGATGATACGACACGGCGTGTGAGTTTTCGCAAAGTCGAGTTCGATACGGAGGCATACCGGCTCGATCTGCAGGCGAGCGGGCTTGAGATGATGCCGTACTTCCTGCGCGTGATCGACGCTGGATCGCGCCGCCCAGAGGAGGATGATGAACTGGCGATCGTTCAGGATCACCGCGAGGAAGTCGAGGTCGATGAGTCCATGACAGTGCAGCCGCGGGAACTGGTGACGGTCGCCAGCCCGATGGCGAACCGACCGAAGTTGCACTTCGGCTACCCGCAGGCGCCGCGGCAGAACTATCCCGGCGCCTACCCGGTCCCGGTGGCGAATCCGATGCAGATGCGAGGCTATCGGCCGGGCCAACCCCAGACTCGACAGATCGGCTACCACGTTCCGGTGGCTCCGCCCAGGCAGCGCAACGGCCTGGCGATCGTGATCGTCGGGATCTTGATCGGGCTCATTGGGGTGATCATCGTGATTGGTCGGCTTGCGGGCAGCTCGGATACGGATCGGGTGAAACTTTCTAGTGCGCCCACAGGCGCTGCGTCTCCCGAGATCACCGATGGGGAGGGCTGGGACGACCTCCAGGCCGAGGAGGATCAGGAGCCAGAGGTGGAAGCGCCATCGCTGGCGGTGGTCGGACCGGCACCAGTGTTCTCCCTGTCCGCCTTGGAGGAGCGGCCGTTCGAACGGTATGCGGTGGAGCTTCCGGTGGGGGTGAGCCTGGTGGATACCGAGTTCGGTGGGCCGGCGCTGAAATTTGGGGCCGGTTCCGATGGGCTTGAGATCCACGGCGGAGACGAGCTCGATTTCGGGGGGGCTATCTCGATCGCCGCATGGGTCAGGATCGGGCGGGAAACTCACGAGCGCACGATCTTCGCGAGGGCGGGTGCTGATGGGACGAGCCCGATGTCACTTACCGTGACCTCATCGAAGCACCGCTACCCTGGCTGTGTCATCTTTGGTGGAGCCGGGCTCGAGCCCTCTTCGGTAAGGAGTTCTTCGAAGAAGCCGATCGACGATGGGAGGTGGCATTTTGTGATGGGGATGCATGACGAGAAGGAGGGGAAACTCCGCGTCTACGTCGATGGGGTCATCTCTAAGTCGGCCAATGCCACGGGGACATTCCCAGTGTGCACGGGACCGATGTCGGTAGGAGCTGGAGATTTTTGCGGAGAGATCTACGGGTTGCGCATCTACGATTGGCCGCTCCACACGACGGAGATGCTGAAGGTGTATGAGGGTGGCAGGTAGCGGACAATCAAAACGGCGGGCCGGCATGCCGGCCCGCCGTTCGCGAAGGTCCGGTTCAAGGCGAACTGCTACTTTTCGAGCTGCTCTGCGACGGCTTTCTCGAGAGCCTCGCCGCGCAGATTAGTGGCGGCGACTTTGCCGTCGGTCCCGATGAGGAAGGTAGCGGGGATGCTAGTGATGCCAAAGCTCGTGGAGATGTCATTGCTCCAGCCTTTGCCGTCGAAGTACTGCGCCCATGGGAGTTTCTTGTCTTCCATGAACTTGGTCAACTTGTCCTTATCCTGGTCGAGCGAGATGGCGATGATCTCGAATCCCTGATCGTGGTATTTGGCGTAAGTCTCCTGGACGTTCGGCAGTTCATTGATACACGGTCCACACCAGGTCGCCCAAAAATCGACGAGGACGACCTTGCCTGTCATTTTGGCGAGGTCGACGTCATCGCCCTGGACGCTCTTGAACTTGATCTCCATGGTGTCGCCAACACCGGGGAGGTTCAGCTGGCCCTCCATCTGGGAGAAGGCCTGCTCGAGTTTCGGCCCGACGTCGCTACCTTTCGATTTGGCGATAGCGGCAGCGATCAGTTTCCTGGCCGCCTCTTTGTCGCCAGATTCGACGAAGGCTGTGAAAAGCATCTGAGTGGTCATGTAGAGTTCCTGAGGATTCAGTCCTGCGCCGCCCTCGATCGCATCAAATTTGCCCTGCATGAGCTCGGCGATCCGTTTGTCGTTGCCGGTGAGTTCGTAGGCTCCGAGGAGGTGATCGATCGCTTCGGATCTGTCTTTCGCGTCCGGGTTTTTGGCGACGTAGGCCTCGAGTTCTTTGGCGCTTGCGGCAGCATGCTTGGCAGCAATGTCATTGGCGGGCCCGGCGTGGAGAGCAGCCGCGAGGGCGAGGCTGGCGGCGGATGTTATCAGGGTCAGATTTTTCATGGCAGGAATGGATTCTCGTTAGTGGTTCATGTGGTTCTCGGTGTTGGAGACGAATCGGGAGAATCCATTCCCGACATGGCTCGCATTTTTACTGCGGGACGAGCTTAGGGCTGGGTGTGCTCCGGATCAATCCCAATACGCAAACCCGAGCCTAGTTCCGTGTCGGCACCGAGCCGTTGGTCGCATGGGATGGTTCCCGGGTGATCCTGCCATCATCGTAACAGCGCCAGCGGAACTGCTTGCGTTGGAACTCGACCGGATCTTGGGTGTCTGATTCAGATTGCGTGGACGATGGTTCTTCTTCCACGCGGGTGATGAGAGAGAAAAATACCAGGTAGCCTGCCCCGCTTGCCAGAATACAATACGGGCGCAGCTTCTTGTCGCTGACGAGATCCGATAGCGACGTGAGGCCGATGCTGAAGAGCAGGATGAATGTCGGTAGAGCAAGGGCTAGCTGCCAGCTAGAGGGGGGCTGGAAGGTCGTGAGCCACATGTGGGAACCGGCGAGGGCGGTGGCGGTGACTGCTCCGAGAACGAGCGGTGTCGCGAAGCGGTTGCCACGCACCAGGCGCAGCAGGCCAACGAGTAGCAGAGCGGGGGAAACCAGAGAGCTCGCTATCCACCTAGCGGGTCCCACCAGCTGGTCACCGGGGGAGCTTGTGGCTGGGAAGCTGGGAAGCGGCGTTCCGATGGTGAGGTACTGCCAGGAGAGGGTGGACCAGTGCCGGTCGATCTCCTTGGAATTCGAAGTGGCGAGGGACTTGGCCTCCCGGAGATGATCGCCGGCCGGGGCCGAAACAAAGAGCAGTCCCATGGCAACCAACAGGCTGACGAGGCCGAAGCGGACGAGCTGTGGCCAGGCAGCAGCCCGGGTCCGGACCTGCCACACACGGCGAAAGAGGTAGATGGCAAGGCAGAGGCTAGTCGTGATGAAGAGGTAGATGCCGCCGGGGTTGGCGTAGAGGCAGAGCAAGGTGCTCGCACCATACAGCGACCAGTAGCGCCATTTCAAAGTCCTGAGCGCCAGGTAGGCGGCGGAGAGGGCGAGCAGTTCGAAGAAGATGCTGAGGCTGGCGCTGCCCACCCCGACGTCGAGTTCGATCGCGGCAGGGTGGATCGAAAAAAAGAAAGCGGCGAAGAGGGCGGCGCAGCGGTAGCCGAACCAGTGCAGCATCCGCCAGAGCAGGACGATCGAGGCGAGACCTGCAATGAGGGATGGCAGACGGATCGGGACAGGGTGGAAGCGATTTTCTTCTAGGCCGGTCGTCCACCGCCACCAGTCTAGAGATGCCTTCGCGCTGGCGGTCGCGAGGATCGGCTGGTTTCGGAGTGGGCTCGCGCAGAATACCTGACCCCAGCGGACCGGCCTCCACCGCGAGCTGCCATCGTCCAACAGGTCCGTGTAGCCGTGGATCCGCTGGCTGAGGTGATCGAGTTCGGTCTCCTGGATCGGCCGATCCATCAGCGGCAGCCGCAGACAGATTGCGATGGTCAGCGCCACGAGTAGGAAGAAGATACTGAGTTTCGCGACGGGGCGACCGATGCGGGGCGGGCTTTCGACTGCTGGGGCGTATGCCCAGCCCACCCAGGCTGGGGAGGTGAGGAGCAGGATCGCGACCAGGATCGCGTTGATTGTCACCGCCTTCCGGATCCAATCCATACCGCCCTGGGCCGGAGTGGCGGGTACGGGATCCACCGACCCTGGATCGGACCAGAGGAGGAAGCACAGCAGGGCGATGAGCGCGCCCCCGAGCCCGATGGCGGCGCGGAGACGCTGGCGGCCAAGCGGGTCGAGTGATCGGTACCACGAGCGGAGGCGATCCCTCAGCCCGGTTGGTCGAATGGCGGGATCCTCGCTCATAGATCTCGGCGGAGCCTAGAACAACCTGCGGACGTTGCGCAGTCCGTCGGCGGTGATCTTGCTCTGGGTGACAGCGGCGACGTGGTCGACATAGTTCTGCCACTGCATCGGCCGCAGCGCGACGATTCCTCCCTCTCCGCGGCCGAGGCTAGTATCGCAGACCTCCCATCCGAACTCGCTGTGGCGGTTGCCGTAGTCGAGGCGCTGGATCCAGGCACCGAATTCGTCTTTGCGCCACAGCTCGGGGTCGTTGCCATCGACCGTGCTGGCGAACCGCCAGACGCGCGAAACGATCTCACGGTCGTACCCCGAGAACTCCCAGGTCGAATGCTCGGGATCGGACTGCTGGTGGAACTCGCCCATC
>Ga0316197_10003661_pt1 | contig 10950 bp, 1 predicted proteins | sample OudBiesiAoxic_MG_FD_204939 | JGI IMG/M metagenome (GOLD analysis project Ga0316197, IMG submission 204939) | Coastal sediment microbial communities from Oude Bieten Haven, Netherlands - site A oxic | ecosystem: Environmental > Aquatic > Marine > Coastal > Sediment | place: Netherlands... | reverse complement strand
ACCTCGCTTCTCGCGAACCTCGTGCGCGGCCTCGCCGCGAAGCGTGCCAATCTGCCCATCGCTGAAGCCGAGCGCTTTGGCTTGCCGAAGCAGCGGCTCGTCGAGCGGCTTCCCTGCGGAGGCCCGGAGCGTCCCTTCGAACTCGATGATCTGGCGCAGTTGCTCGAGGAACCAGATGTCGATGGCCGTGGCTTGATGAAGCTGGTCGACGGTGAGCCCAACTCGAAGGCCGTCGCCGACGTACCAGAGCCGCTCGGCGAGCGGAGTACGGACGAGATCCAAAATCGCCTCGCGCAAATCCTCGTCACTCGGGTTGGGCAAGTCTGCGAGCATGGGCTTCGCCGTGTTGATGGCCTCGCCAGTCTCGACCAGCCGCCTCACTTGGGCGGCCAAGTCTCGGTAGTCGACCTTCGAAAGCAGCGAGGTGAGCCCGTCGCGCCCGGTCTCGAGCGAGCGCCCCGCTTTCTGTAAGGACTCCTTGAAGGTCCGGCCGATGGCCATGGCCTCGCCGACCGACTTCATCTGCGTGGTGAGCCGCGGGTCCGCGCCGGCGAATTTCTCGAAGGCGAAGCGGGGAACCTTGGTGACCACGTAGTCGATGGTCGGCTCGAACGCGGCGCTCGTGCCGGTGATGTCATTTTGGAGCTCGTCGAGGCGGTACCCGACGGCAAGCTTGGCCGCGATCTTCGCAATCGGATAGCCCGTAGCCTTCGAGGCCAGAGCGCTCGAGCGCGAGACGCGCGGGTTCATTTCGATGACGATGAGGCGCCCATCCTCGGGGTTGACCGAGAATTGGATGTTGGAGCCGCCGGTTTCGACCCCAATTTCGGTGATGATGGCTCGACCCGCGTCGCGAAGGCGCTGGTACTCGCGGTCGGTGAGCGTCATCGCGGGCGCGACCGTGATCGAATCGCCGGTGTGCACGCCCATCGGGTCGAAGTTCTCGATGGTGCAGATGACGCTGAAGTTGTCCGCGGTGTCACGGATGACCTCGAGCTCGTATTCCTTCCAGCCGAGGAGACTCTCCTCGATGAGACACTCGTGAATGGGGCTGCACTGGAACGCCCACTGGATAGCCTTGTCGAACTCCGCCTTGTTGTAAGCGATGCCGCCGCCGGAGCCACCCATGGTGAGCGACGGCCGCAGGATGATCGGAAAGCCGATGCGCTCCGCCACCTCGTTGGCCTCTTCGGTGGTGCGAGCGACTTCCGCACGGGCACTGTTGAGCCCGATCTTGTCCATCGCGGCCTTGAAGAGCTCGCGCTCCTCGGCCTTGCGGATGGCCTCGACCTTCGCGCCGATCAGCTCCACACCGTACTTCTCGAGGATCCCTCGGTCCGCGAGCGCGAGCGCGAGATTGAGTGCGGTTTGGCCGCCCAGCGTCGGCAGCACGGCGTCGGGCTTCTCGCGGGCGATAATCGCTTCGACGATCTCCGGTGTCAGGGGCTCGACGTACGTGCGGTCGGCGAACTCCGGGTCCGTCATGATCGTCGCGGGGTTCGAGTTGACCAGGATGACCCGGTAGCCCTCTTCCTTCAGCGCCTTGGCGCCCTGGGTGCCCGAATAGTCGAACTCGCAGGCCTGCCCGATGACGATCGGCCCCGACCCAATGAGAAGGATGCTTTTGATATCGTCGCGGCGGGGCATGGAGTCAGTTCAACCTGTACGTTGGCGCGGGCTTACCAGAGCCACCTAGAGGCCGCAACCGGGAATCGTTCAACGCGAAAGACGCCTGCCGAGGGCGCTGATGATTGCATCACCACGCTCGCTCTGAGCACGCAGTCGAACCCGCCGGGCCTTGTCGGAAATGATCTCCAGCTCGACCCAGAGGCTCGTCCGTTCGGCCATCTCGGGAAACTTCCGACCCCACTCGACGAACAACACCGCGCCATCCTGGAGCAGCTCGTCGAGCCCGAGCTCCTCGAGCTCGCCTCCGCCCGCGAGACGGAAGAGGTCGGCGTGCCCTATCGGGAGCCGTCCTTCGTATTGATGAAGGAGCGCAAACGTAGGGCTCGTGACCGGCGTCTCCTCGGCGACGCCGAGGCCATGCACCGCCTCCCGCGTGAAGGTCGTCTTGCCGGCCCCAAGCCCGCCCTCGAGGCCGACCACATCGCCGGGCCCCAGCACGCCCCCGAGGGAGCGTGCGAGCGCCGACGTGGCCGCTTCGTTGGCGAGGTCGAGCTCAAGCATCGGACAAGCCGTGTCACATCACGGGGCCTGGTGCACGCTCGCGGGAAATCAGACCTTGATTTGGATCCCCAGCTGCTCGCGGAGGCGGAAGTAGCTCTCCGAAATGCTGTAGAGGACGATCTCCTTGACCTTGTCGCGAGGCGCGAGGTCGGCCGTGGACTCCGACGCGATTTGCTGCGTCATCTTGACCGCGGTGTCGACGTCGTCGCAAAGGAGCAGACCGGCTCGGAGTGCTGTGATTTCGGTCGCCTGCATCCAGCGCTTGATGTCCGCCTGACCGCCGGAGTCGACGAACTTGCGAACGACCTGCTTGAGCACGTCGAGGTGCGGCTGGTCCATGAACTTCCCGAGCTGCTTCGCCGTGGACTCGACGCTCGCATCGCCGCCGCCCATGCCGACCAACCGCATCGCCGCCAACAGCAGCGTTCGGAGCTCGGTGTGCGACTGGTACATCGTGCGAATGAAGTGCTCTCCTCGGTAGTACGTCAGGTGACGGCCGCACACGAACGCGAGGTCGATCGGCCGATAGCCGGAGAGCAGCGTGTAGCCCGTGACGATCGCGGGAGGGTTGCTGCGGGCCTCGTCCCGAAGGGCGCCCGAGAGCTCCTTCTGGATGTAGAGGCGAACCGGAATGCTGACGTTGAGGACATCCTGCGCGAGCTTGAACTGCCGCGCGAGAGCGAGGCTCGGGTTCGCGAGGTCTTCGGGCTTGCGCTTGTGCAGGTTGAGCTTCTTGTCGGTCACCGCGAGTGAAGCGCGAACCGCAGGCGCAATCACCTCCATGATCTTGGAGATGTAAATGTCCTGGTTCGCGTGCATCAGGTCCTTGACCCAGTTCTCGTTGCTGAGTCGGGTGGTCGGCTGAATCTCGCGATCCTGCTTGTACTGCTGGAAGAACTTCTGCTGCTCTTCGTCCGCCTTCTGGAAGTACGAGAGCGTCCGAGCGATGCACCACGCCTTGTCGTAGGCACGCGCGTCGAAGTAGAGCTTGTAGAGCGCCCGGTACGAATCGAGTCGATTCGGGTCGCTCTGCAAAAGCCACTGATGCTCGGCGATGGCCTCGTTGGTCTTGTCCGGCATCGTCGCGTAGAGCTCGGCGAGAATCTGGTGCGCCGTGGCGTCTTCCGGCTTGAGCGCGGCAACCATCTTGAAGGCCTCGGCCGCAGCGTCGAAATTGCGCTGACGGTCGCGGTAGATGATGCCCAGCGTATGCCAGAGGTTGTGCTCGAGATCGGTGTTGCCCTGGTTGATGATGCGGTGAAGCATCTTGCGGTACGCCCGTTCGAGGGCCTTCCAATCCTTGCGCGTGTTGAGGATCTTGTTGACCGCCTCGAACGGCTTCAACTGGACGCTGTCGAGGTCGAGCGCCTCGTTGAAGCGCTCGAGCGCGGCGTCCTCGTCTTCGAGCTTGTCGCGAAGGATGACGCCAATCGTGTAGGTGTACTTGGCCTTGGCGTCGTCGCGCTCTTCGAGGCCAGCCACTCGCTCGATGACGTCGATGGCTTCAGACCAGCGTTCCGCCGCCTGATACGTGACGAGGAGCTTGTGGAGCACGCGGTGATCGTCGGGCTCGAGGTCCAGGGCCTCCGTGTAGGCCTCGGCCGCCTGGTCCGGATCGCTGAGCTTCTCGTGCCAGAGGTCGCCGAGCTCGTTCAGGAGCTTGGCGCGGTCCGCGGGTTCGTCAGCAACGTCGAGAATGCGCTTCTTGTACTCGACCACCGACGTCCAATCGCTCTCGGCGGTCTGGAGGTCGACCATTGCTTCGAGGGCGGGCACGAAATGCGTGTCCTCCTCGAGCGCCTTGTCGAACATGTTGCGGGCCTTCTTGTCCTCGCCCTGCTCGCGCTTCACGACGCCGAGCCTGTAGAAGACCTCGGTGATCTCGTCGCGGCCTAGCGCGTCTCGATGCTGAACGAGCAGCACCTGGTGGTACTTGAAGGCGTCGTCCCATTGTTCGGCGCGGAAGTAGCTTCCGGCCAAGCCCTTGAGCGCGTCCGAGTCGTCGTTGTCGAGCTCGTACGCCTTCTCGTACGCGGCAACGGCATCAGCCGCACGCCCGAGCACGGTGGCGGTCTCGCCGAGCATCAGCGCCAGGCGATGCTGTTCGTCCCGGTCACGTTTGTCCGAGCGCTGCACGAGAACCTCGAGCAGCGGGAACGCGTCTTCCTGGCGGTCGCCCGCGAGGTACGAATCGACCAGCGGCAGGAGCGCCTCCTCGTTGTCGGGGTCTGCTTGCGACGCCGCCTCGAAGGCTTGCACCGCACCAGCCTCGTCGTCGAGCCGCTCGGCGCGGACCCGGCCGAGCTCGACCAGTAGCGCAGCGCGCTTGCGGTCCTTCTCGGTGTTCTCCACTTCGAGGGCGAGCATCTTCGCCGCCGCGACCCAGTCACCAGAATCGACGTGGATGCTCCGCATCGCTTCGAGCGACGGCAGGTGTGCCGGGTCGATGTCGATGGCCGATTGGAACTGCTCGAGCGCCGAGACCCGGTCGCCGAGCTCCTGGTCGAGGATGCGACCCATGCGATGCTTGAGAAGCACCTGCTCTGCGGGATCGCCGACGACCACTGCGAGCTGGCCGAGAATGTCGAGGGCCGCCGAATGGTCGCCCTTGCGCTCGTAGAGCTTCCCGAGCGCCTGCAAGCTGAAGATGTCCTGATCGTTCAGGTTCAGGGCGTTGAGGTAGCTGTCGATCGCTTGCTCGACGTCGTCTTTGTACGTCGCGTAGACCTCGCCGAGCTCGCGGAAGATGCGGACCCGTTCTTCGGTGTCCGTCGTCGCGTTCGCGTGGCGGTCGAATGTGCGCACCAGGTCTTCCCAGCGCTGCATCGTTCGGTAGAGCTGCTCGAGATGGCAAAGCGCCTCGTCGTGCAGCGGGTCGATGTCGAGGACCTGTTCGAGGCGCTCGGCGGCGTTGTCCGGCTTGCGGAACTCCTGCTCCCACATCTGAGCGAGCCGCATCAGGATATCGATGCGCTCGCGCTCGGTCGCTACGACTTCGTACTCGCGCTCGAGGATGCCGACCAGGTGTTGGTAGCGCCCTTCTTGCGTGTACAAGCGCTCCAAACCTCGAAGCGCTTTGAGGTCCGAAGGAGCAAGCTCGGCCGCCCTCTCGAAGTTCTCGATCGCAGCCTTGCTGTCGTTGAAGCGCTCCTCGTAGGCCTCGGCCACTTGAAGCAGCGCCGAGACCACACTGTCGACGTCCTCGACCGCCTCGGCCTTGCGCTCGAGGATGTTTAGCAGCTTGTTCGAACGGCCGTCCTCGCGGTAGATGCGCTCGAGCGCTTCGAGCGCGCCGACGTGGGTCTCCTGCAGCTGAAGCGCTCGGCGGTAGTAGTCCTCGGCCTCTTGCCGCATCGCAAAGCGGTCGTCGGCAAGGTCACCCATCCGAACGTAAGTGGTCGCTTTGACGGAGTCGTCACTCGTGAGCTCGACGAGCTTCGCCAGCGCTTGCGCCAGCTTGTCCCACTGGTGTGTGGTCTCGTAGAGGTCCCCGAGCTGCCACCAGGCCTTCGCGTTGCTCGGGTCGAGTGCGCGAATCTGCTCGTAGTAGGGAATCGCGTACTCGGGATGACCGAGGTCCTGCCCGTACCACTTCGCACAGCAGAGACAGATGGCGATTTGGGTCTCGGTCTCCTGGCCGTCCTGCAACACTTGGTTCGCGGAGGTCAGCAGCTCGTTCCACTTGTCGTTGGCCGCGGTGACCCGCTCGAGGTCGACGGCGGTGTTCTTGTTCGCGAAGTCCTCGGTCCAAGCGATGTAGAGCGTGTGGTACGCCTGCTCGCCGTCATCGAGGCGCTCCTCGTAGACTCGGGCCGCCGCGCGAAGGAGCTCGATGCGCTCGTCGCGGTCCTCGGTGGCCTCGATGCGAGTGACGTAAAGATCGATCAGGTCGTCCCAGCGCTCCGCTTCGCGATGAAGCCCCTGGAGCTCCGAGAACGCGTATTCGTGCATCGGGTTGACGTCGAGGATTCGACCGAAGGCGCCGGCCGCGCGGTCCTTGTCACCAACCTCGTTCTCCCACATCTCGGTGACCGCGATGAGCTGCCGAACCTTGTCCTCGGGCTCGAACAACGCGAGCACGCGCTGTTCCATGACGCCGATGACCTCTTCCCAGTCGTTCTCTTCTCGGAAGATGAGCTCGAGCGAGTCGAGCGCCTCGACGTAGGCCGGGTCGATGTTCAGCACGTTGCGGTACGCCTCGGCGGCGTCGCCCGGCTGCTGGAGCTCGTTCGCGTAGATGTGCCCGAGCTGCATGTAGACGGTGATGAGGTCGGCATCCTCGAGAGTGGCCGCGCCGACGTCGATGATTCGGTGCAGCGTGTCCGCCCGCTCCCTCGACTGACCACCGGCTCTCTGGATCTCAGCGATGCTGAAGAGCGCGTAGGTGTTGCCTGGATCGATGTCGAGCACGCGCTCCCAGTTCTCGATCGCGTTGCGCTCGCGCTCGAGCTTCTCGTACCAGACCCTTGCGAGGTCGGAGTACACCTGGACGCGGAACGCGTCGTCCTCGGCGATTGCGGCCTCTCGGTCGAGCACGTCGACCAAGTCACGCCAATTGCCCTGCCCGGCGTAGATGTCGCCCAATGCGTTGAGGGCCTCCGGGTCTTCGCCGCGAAGGTCGAGCACCCGCTGCCAGAGGCCGATGGCCTTTTCCTGATCGCGGAGGCGATTGGAGGAGAGACGCGCCATCCGCGCGAAGACCTCCGCCTGCTGGGAGTCGCCGAGCGCAATGCTCAGCTCCTTCTCGAAGGCTGCAAAGAGCTCAGGCCAGCGCTCGAGGTTCGCGTAGATCCGTTGGAGCGACTGAATCGCCGGCGCGTGGTCCGAATCGTGCTCGTCGAGGAGCTTGGTGAACACCTCGATCGCCTCCTCGGTCATTCCGAGATTCCGGTCGAGAACGGTCCCGAGACGGAAGTGCAGATCGACCAGCTCGGAGCTGTTGTTGCAACCATCGATTCGCTTGCGAAGGACTTGTGAGAGCGCGCGATGTGCCCCGTGCTCGGCGTAGATGCGATCGAGCGCGACCAATGCGTTCTCGTCGTGGTCGTCGACGCCGAGAACGAAACGGTAGGTTTCCTCGGCGCGCTCGAGGTCGTCGAGCTGCTCCTCGTAGACCTTGGCGAGACGCCGGCCGAGCTCGGCCTTGCTGAGCGCATCGCTGGCGTGCTGAATCCCATTGGCATAGGTCGTCGCCAAATCCGACCAACCGTCGACGATCGCCGAAAGCCGTTCGGCCTCGCCGAGCGAATGATCGTGGCTCGGGTCCTCGAGCAGCGCCTTTTGCATCCAGCGGAACGCGCGGCTGTGATCGTCGGCCTTGTCTTCGGCGATTTCCGCAAGGCGATGCATCATCACGACGCGTTCGATCGGGTCGTTCTGGTACTCGACCTGCACCTCTTGAACATTGAGCAGCTGGTCCCAGTTGCCCTGCATACGATACAGCGGCTCGAGGACTTCGCCGACTTCGAGAGGCTGGACTCCGCTCGCGAACATCTCTTCGAGCGCCGAGACCGCGGGCGTGTACTCCGGGGCGGCAGCGAGGATCTCGCGGTACTGGGAGATGGCGGACTCCATGTTCGAGAGCTGCTTCTGGAAGAGCTGGCCGGTGCGGAACTGCAGATTGAGCACGTCCTCCGGCGTGGTAGCGACCGCAGCCTCGATCTGGAGGGTCGCCGCCAGATCATCCCAGCGCTCCGTCTGTTCGTAGAGTCGGTCAAGCGCCTCGATGCAGGTGACGTCGGAGGGGTCGCTGTCGACTACGAACTGGTAGCGCGAAATCGCGCCGTCGACGTCGTCGAGCTGGACCTCGTTGATCACCGCAGAACGCTTCGCGAGGTGAACGACCTCTTCCGGGAATTCCGCTCTCTTCTTCTGTACTTCCTCGTCATAACGAGAGGCCACTTCATGCCAGCGGCCCGTCTGCTCGGCGAGGCGCTCGAGCGAGGCGAGCGTGAGCTCGTTGCGGTTGTCGAGCGGCAGCGCCCGGACGAACGCCCCAAAGGACGCCGGCAGGTCTTCGAGCTGAATCTCGTAGATCTCGGCGAGCTGCTGAAGCATCTGCACCTGATCGGCGGGGTCCTCGGTGAAGCGAACCTTCACCTCGCGCGCGTCCGCGAGCTTTCGGTACTCCCCGGCGCCGAGATAGACGTCTTCGAGAACCTCGGCGGCGGCCAGGGGCTCGACCGCGTCGGTCGTCATTGCGCCAAGGGCGTCCAGCGTAGGCTGGTGATGCGGCACCTCGCCGAGGATGTCGCGGTAAATCTCGATCGCTTGCGTCGGATCCTCGAGATGCTCTCGCCAGAGCTCGGCGATCCGGAAGCGAAACTCGATCCGCTGATCGTCGTCGCCGACGAGCTCGGCCTGGCGCTCGAGGACCTGAAGCAGGTCTCGCCATTGTTCGGTCTCTGCGTAGAGCCCGTCGAGGTGTGCCAAGGCCGGAAGGTCGTCGGGATCGATCTCGAGGGCGCGTTGGTAGGCGTCGATGGCCTTGTCGGCATCGTCGAGCTGTGTCTCTCGGACCTGGCCCATCGCCGTGAAGAGGGCCTTCCGTGTGTCGGGATCCGACACGACCTCGGCCTTGCGCTCATACGTCTCGAGCAACGACGACCACTTGCCGAGCTGCATCTGAAGCTCGATCAACCGGTCGAGCGACTCGACGTCCGCAGGATCGATTTCGAGCACCTGCTGGTACACCGAAATCGCGTCGCCCGGCTTGTCGAGGATGTCTTCGTAGATCGCCGCTGCCTTGACCAACTGCTCCCGCTGGTCGCTGGCCGACGGCAGCATCCGAGCCTTGCGGCGGTAGATGCCGGCCAGGTCCTCGTAGCGTTCCGACTGCTGGAACAGGCGCTCCAGAGCGTTGGCTGAGTCGTGATGCTCTTCATCGATTTGCAGCACGCGCTCGTAGTGTTCGACCGCGCGATCGAGCTGCCCGAGGTCGTCTTCCCGAATCTCGGCCGCGCGAAGCAGGAGGCCGACCGCGAGCTGCGGGTCGTCCGCCTCCGTGACCACCTGCTCGTAGACGCCGGCAAGCGCATCGGACGCGCCCACCGCCGCACTGAGCCGCTCGAGCTCCCCCTTCGACTTCGGGTGCCCCGGGTCCTCCCGGAACGCCCTCGCGTAGCTGTCGAACGCCCCATTGAGGTCGTTGAGCGAGAACTCCTGCAGCTTGGCGATTTCGCTGAAGAGCTCCAAGCGCCGCTCGGGTGCGGCTGCGTGGTGCGCCTGAATCTCGTACACGTCGACGAGCCGCGCGGCGGCGCCGCCGTCCCGGTAGATGGGCTCGAGTATGTCAGCCACAGCGGCCTGGTACTTGGACGACTCGAGGAGCCGTTCGAGAGCGCCGAGCGCCGCCGGGTTGCTCGCATCGTTCGAGAGCACGTCGCGGTAGATCTCGATCGCCGCTTCCGTGGAGCCCATGCGCTCCTCGCGAATTTCAGCGAGGCGGAGCAAGAGCGTGGTTTGCTCGTGTTGCTCCTCGGCTATCGAAAGCTGACGTTCGACGTTGTCTGCGAGATCGCTCCACAGACCCTGGCGGGCGAGGAGCTCGTCGAGCGCGCTCAACGCCGCCCGGTTGGTTGGGTCGAGCTCGAGGATCTCGTTCTGAAGAACGATGGCCTGCTCGGGCTCGTCGAGGAGGTCCGCATGTGTGCGAGCCATCTCTGCGAGAACGCCGATCTTGTCGTCCGGGTCGGCGTAGGCCTCCACCCGTGCGCGAAGAACGCCGACGAGCTCATGCCAACGCTGCGCCCCGCGGTACACCGTGTCGAGGGCACCAAGCACCTCGAAATCGGCCGCGTCCACCGCGAGCACCTTGCGGTACGCCGAGACCGCGGCCTCGACATCCATGAGCTGGGTCTCGTGAATCTGGGCAGTCTTGATCCAAAGCGAACGGCTCAACGTCGTGTCTTCGACGCTTGCTGCGAGGTCGCCGGTGAGATCCGCAACGGCCTCGAACAACTCGTTTTCGGTAGCCAGCATCTCCAGGCGCTGCAGAGTCGCCGAATCCGACGGCATTTCCCGGAATGCTTCGCAAAGCGACACGAAGCCGCGCTCGCCATCGCCGATGTAGTTGAAGTACGTGTCCGCAACGCGCGTGAGCAGCGTGAGCTTCTGGCGTGAGTCGTCGCTGTAGCGGTGCTGGACCCGAAGCGCATTGACGTACTGGGTCCAATCTTCGCTCATCTCGTAGACGGGCTCGAGGACGCGCGAAGCTTCGGACGCCACTTCGGCGTCGTCGAGCAACTGCTCGAGGCGCTCCTTGGCACCGTCGTGGTCCGGCATGATCGAGAGCACTTCGCGGTAGAGATCCACCGCACGGACTTTGTCCTGAAGTTGCGACTCGCTCACTCGCCCCAAACGGAACTTGAGCGAGGCAAGCTCTTCGTGGCTCTCTGGCGCAGCCTCGATGCGGCGTTCGAGAAGCTGACCGAGCTCCTGCCAACGGGCGGCGCCTTCGTAGAGCTGCTCGAGCGCTCGGCAGGCTTCGTCCTGCTCCACGCCGTACTCGTCGATGATTCCTTCGAGCGCTTCGATGGCGCGACCGGTGTCCTCCAACGCCTCGTGGAGCACGGTCACGCGCTTGTAAGCAACCTCGAGACGGAGCTCGGGGTCCTCTTCGAGCTCGATTTGGCGAGCGTAGATGTCGAGAAGCTCGCGGTACCGCTCGGTGGTGAGATACAAGTCCCCAAGCGCCGCAATGGCGCTGAGGTTGTTGCTTTCGAGCTCGTAGACGAGCCGGTACTGTTCGACGGCCTCGTC
>Ga0316197_10003660_pt1 | contig 10951 bp, 9 predicted proteins | sample OudBiesiAoxic_MG_FD_204939 | JGI IMG/M metagenome (GOLD analysis project Ga0316197, IMG submission 204939) | Coastal sediment microbial communities from Oude Bieten Haven, Netherlands - site A oxic | ecosystem: Environmental > Aquatic > Marine > Coastal > Sediment | place: Netherlands... | reverse complement strand
GCAAGGCCATCGAAAAGCAGGGGATTTCTTTAAAAATCTTAACCGGGAACAGTATCCCCAGCACGCTTTTCCCTCTGATGTACCGATTTTATGAGCATACCAACGATAAATTCGGCCCCTGGGGATGCCGCTATCTGACCGAATCATTTTTCGAGGGATTGTATGAACGATACCGTCATCGACTGCTTTTTATCGCGGCCTATGACAGAAGGGATTCATCGCTGCCGTTAGGAATGTCGATGCTGGTGACAAAGGGCAAGCAACTGTATGGCCGTTACTGGGGATGTCCCCGGCCGTTCAACTCACTGCATTTTAATGCCTGTTACTACTCGCCCATAGAGTGGGCTATTGACAATGGCGTTCATCGCTTTGATCCGGGTGCCGGCGGAGCGCATAAGATCCGGCGCGGCTTTACTGCCGTATCCAGTTTCAGCCTGCACCGTTTCAGTGACCCTCGCATGCTGCAGGTTATGCAAAACCACATTGATGAAATCAACCGTCTGGAGCAGGAACAAATTAACGCGCTTAACCACGAACTACCCTATGCGCAGCCGCGATTGAAAAATTAAAAAGGTTCGGGGTTCGGGGTTCCGAGGTTCAGGGCTTAAGGGTAGAATATTCTGAGTGGGGGATTCCGAGCCTAAGCTTCAAAGATTCTATGGCAACCCTGACGGTAAACCCGGAACCAAAGAACCTTATTCTTTGAGCCTTTCGGCGATAAACTCATGAAACTGCTGTGACACATTTCTTTTCCAGTATCCAACCACGCCGGTTCTTACGGATACCTGGGTCCACTCGGTACTTTCTATGGCGACATTAATGGTCTGGGGGGAGCCATCTTTTCTTTTGGTTTTGATGGTTGTTTTTTCGCCATCCGTGGTTTTTTCGACAATCGGTTGATCGAGATCCTCCAGGATGCTGATGCAAACGTTTAAGGCTTCACTAAATTTGACCTGATAAGATCGCTTCAAATCCCCTTTGATATAGGTGTACGTTCCGGCCCCAACACCGGCACCGACAATCACGGCCGCACAGCCACTAAGCAACCAGATACTGAGCAATAAGACAGCAGCTGTAATCTTTTCGCGCCCCTTCATTTTTCTCCTCAAATAGTAATCTGCTTAACTCTGATATTCACGATCCCAATGAAATATTATTTAGAATTGCTTTCTAAGGGATTCCCCTTAAATCCGGTGGCTCGGGCGTCACCACAACAACCTGCTTGTCCTTTTCGATTTTGATTTTCGTATGGTTCCGGGATGAATACCAGATGCCCACCCGGTTGCCTTCCGGGTCCAAAATCCAGGCGCCTCGTGGGTCAAGACTGTAAACATGGGCCATCCGATATGACAGTTGCTTGAGTACCGTGGGGTTTAATTCCATGGGTTTCCAGGAGCTCGAACGCAGCGTATAATTGTTATCAATGCCGATAATACCGTATGGGATGCGTTGAAAGCCGCTGTAATAATAAGTATGATCCGGCAGCAACTGATTGTTCTTAAATATTTGGTCGGCCTCCGAGCTGCCTGCTAGGCGGCCGTAGTTGGACGTTCCGCATCCAGCTAAAACAATAGATCCCAGCACCAGGCTAAACCATACAAACAGAAATCGACCCGCTGTTCCGGTTACACGTAATTGCCTGTTGAGCATAATTAATCTCCATTAAAATAAATTGTCAGCATTAAGGAAAACATCAAAGCTTTAATCGAAATTACAATTGTCGGTTTTTTGGCCGAATTATTAATTAGTACTTTATAAATAGCATGGTTCCAAACCCTGTCAAGTGAATTGGTCGGACAAAAGCATCTAAAGATTAGCCCGGGTAGAAACTCCAGATCATTTATTGACACTTGGTAGGGAAGTGCTTAGTATTTCACAACTTTTAAACTTCGGCGTTGGGCCCTTCTATACCACTTCCCATAATGATGTTACGAAATTAGGAATTGCAGTAAAAGTGGTTGTAGAAAAAAGCGTTGGAATACCGCAACGGTTTTTTGACATTCCCTGTATCGACACTTGAGGTAAGTCTTAACGATGGAAAAATCTCTGATTCCCACAATGACGAAATTCGGCAAATGGATGGTCTTAATTCTTCTGGCCTTTATATTGATCTGGCCCCTTTCGGCCGGACTGTATTGGACGGTGTACAAAGGCTACACTATTTTGGATCCGACCCGATTCCCCGAACTGGACCAAAATGTTACTGAAATTTTGGTCAAAACCAAACCGGATTCGGATCAACTTCAGAAAGGCGCTGCTTTATCAGCATCCATTCGAAACCGGCTGGAACAGGAAATGAACTCTCCTTTCGGCTGGAGTGTCAACGATCTGATTATTTCCCCCACCCGTTGGCTGGACAACCGGGCTAATCGACAGCGGGGGACCATTTTTGCAACCCGGATGCTGACCAATTATTTTTCTACCAACCTGGCCAAATACGGCAAAGTGGATGCGGAAAATAAAAATCTGCAGGAAGCCCGCGAAACGTATTTTGCCTTCACGGCCGATAGCTGGTGGTTTCCATCCAGCGAGGGCCAGTATAAAAAGGGTATCGCGTTGCTGAAGCAATACGAGGCCGATCTGATCAATAAAACCGCGATCTTCAACCTGCGAACAGACGACATGTACAACATGCTTTCTTTTATCATCAGCACCCAGTTTTTAGATCAACCCCTGGGTCTGCTGGTGCAGTCCAGTGAGGAAGTCCCGTATACCGAACTGGACGATCGGATCTATTATACTCAGGGTGTTATTCTTGTTCTCCGGGATACCCTGCGGACATTTGTTCACCTTTTTCCTGAAATCAAAGAAAAGGGGGGACAGGAAAATATCGAGATCGCTTTCAGAGAGATGAATCGAATCTGTACCTTTGACCCGTTAATTGTTTTGCGGGGATATCATGACTCGGTTACAGCTGATCATCTTGGAAAGATCGCCAAGTATATGATTGCAATAAGAGAAAGAATTAATGATCTGGCTCAATCCATTAAAAGCTAAACATATAGTGTCGTTTTAAAAATACTTAACCCCGACACCGTAAAAAAAGAATGAATGCATGTCAGCCAGTTTTTTTTTCCAAATAATTTTGGCACGGTAAACATTATGGCCGGAGGTATGGGGGGAATTTTCAACCCCTATAAAGATTTCCGTCCCAACCCTCGGTGCAAAATCAGATTCAAAGTACATGCCTCCTCGGCTGTAGTTAAACATCCTGCCCTCATAATACCTTCCGGAAGAGTAATGTTCAAACATGATTTGGGCTTCGTGGCGGAAACGCGATGCCTCTCTTTGGTCGGGATTGGGCTTCATCTATCACTTTCCATAGGGTTGTGTGCACAATCAGTACCGGGTCGCATCCGGTCACCATGGTCGATAGCACAAAGTGTGCCTATTTATCTATAATACAAATATAGAATATAAATTCAAATAGCTATATGGTTTTGCAACTCATATCTGATCGGAATAAACTCTCAGTATAGGGAATGTATGCCACAATTGTTGTGAATTTTTTTTCCCAATGGTCAGGGCCGGACAAGGCAGGCGGTGCACCCGGATGAAGGCGAAAGCAATGATGGGGGCAATTCACAAGGAATCACCCCCAGAGCATTGGGATAACAGTATGACAACCCGCACACTGTTATTAGTAATTATCGTCCATTATTAACAAAACTTTAGATGTTGTATTAAAAGGTCTCCTGTTCGGTGCGGGCGATGATTTCTTCCTGATGGTATAGATCCAGATCAACAAAATAATCGCTGTAGCCGGCGACCCTGACGAGCAAATCCCGGTATTCATCGGGTGCATTCTGGGCTTTCCGCAGGGTCTGTAAATCAACCACATTAAACTGAATATGATGTCCGTTGAGCTTGAAGTAAGCCCTGATAAGATGGGCGATGTTTTCAATCCCCTCTTCCCCGGCGAGGACATCGGGTAAAAAGCGCTGGTTGAGGAGGGTGCCGCCTGATTTGATCTGATCCATTTTTCCCAGAGATTTAATAACGGCCGTCGGACCGTTGCGGTCGGCACCGTGGGAAGGTGACGTTCCGTCAGATATCGGCAGGGTGGCCAGGCGACCGTTGGCCGAAGCACCCAGTTTTTTCCCGAAGTAGATATGACAAGTGGTCGAGAGCATGTTCAGATGATAGGCGCCTTTTTTTGTGTTCGGCTTGCCGTCAATGACCTCAAAAAGTGAGCCGTAGACCCGCTGCATGATCTTATCCGCGTAATCAGCATCGTTTCCATAAAAAGGGGTTTTGTTTACCAGGCGCAAACGCAGGGGTTCCAGTTCTTTAAAATTATTTTTTAGCGCCATCAGCAACTGTTCGAAGGAAATATTTTTTTCCTCAAAAACATGCTTTTTAATAGCCGACAGGCTGTCGGTAACGGTGCCGATTCCGCAGCATTGAATATAATTGGTATTATATCGCGGGCCCCCGTTGTAATAATCTCTCCCGTTGGCAATGCAGTCACCGATGACGACAGACAGAAAAGGCGCCGGTGCATAGTTGGCATATATGCGCTCGATATAGTTGTTAACCCGGATTTTCAGATCGGTGATGTACTGGAGCTGGTGATTAAAAGCCGTGTAAAGCGCATCGAAGTCCTTAAACTGCGACGGGTCGCCGGTTTGCGGTCCGATTTGCTGTTGGCCGATAGGGTCCGTTCCATTATTGAGTGCCAGTTCCAGGATCTTGGGCACATTGAGATAACCGGTTAATATGTAAGCCTCCTTGCCGAAACAGCCAGTTTCGATACAGCCGCTGCACCCGCCCTGGCGGGCATCCTCCAGGGTCTTGCCGGTGCGCATTTGCTCCATGATGACTTCATCGGTGTTAAACACCGATGGGTATCCGTATCCCTGCCGGATGACGCGGCAGGCTGCCTTCAAAAAAAGGTCGGGCGTTTTGTGGCTGATCTGGACGTTGGCCTGGGGCTGAAGAAGATGGATTTCATCCATGACTTCCAGCATAATGTAGGAGACGTCATTGACGCCGTCGGACCCGTCCGGCAGCAACCCACCGATATTGATGTTGGTAAAATCATTATATGTGCCGCTTTCCAGGGCAGTGACGCCGACCTTGGGCGGCGCCGGCTGATTATTGACCTTGATCCAGAAACACTCCAAAAGTTCCTTGGCTCTTCCCCGATTCAGCTTTCCGTCTGTGAGATCCTTTTGATAGAAAGGATACAGGTGCTGATCCAGATGACCGGGGCTCATGGCATCCCACCCGTTTAATTCGGTGATGGTGCCCAGGTGCACAAACCAGTACATCTGCAGCGCCTCCTGAAAATTACGCGGCGCCTGTGCAGGCACCCGGCGGCAGTTTGATGCTATTTTCTCAAGTTCGGCTTTGCGGTCTGAATCCGATTCTTCCCGGGCCATTTTATCAGCCAGTGCGGCATGGCGATCGGCGAAAATAACGGCGGCATCGCAACAAATGGCCATGGCCAAAAGCTCTTCGGCTTTGTCGGCCGCCTGCGGATCATTCAAATAGTCGAGCCGAGCCAGGTGATCTTTGATTTCGGCTTTAAAATCCAGCATGCCTTTTTCGTAAATGATCCCATCCAGGGTCGTGTGGCCGGGGGCCCGTTGTTCCATAAATTCGGTGAACAGACCGGCTGCGTACGCCGCCTGCCACTCTTGCGGGACCCGGTTGAATACCCTTTCGCGCATGGTGCGGCCCTGCCAGTAAGGAATGACTTTCTGGCTATAGCTCTCGATGTCTTCTTCAGACACCCTATAGCGGGTCATTGCCCTTGTATTCAGGATCTGCAGATCTTCCACCGTGTGGCATGTCAGTTCCGGAAAAGTGGAAACCGCCTTGGGATAGGGGCCACGCTCACCGACGATCAGTTCATCTTGGCCGATGTAAATGGTTTTCTTTTCACAAATGTTTTTAAAGTTCAGAGCCCGCAGAACGGGGATTGAATATCTACCATAATTTTTTTTATAAAAACGGGTTACCAAAACAGCCCGTTCGATGGAAATACTGGGGATCGCGTTAAAACTTTCTTTGCGAAGCCTCTCAACTCTGGGAGTCACTGTCTATCCTCCTATTTTGACCTCTAAATTATAGCTTGCCAGATGGCGGGCCACAGATGCGACGACATCCTCGGAAGGGCGCTGAAGGTCGGCGGCCATATTTTTTAGATCAAGGTTTTGGTATTTGGCTTCAGCCGCGCAGTGATAGGGTAATATATTGATCCCGATGATGCCGGAAAGCGAAGCGACAAAAGAACCCGTGCGATCAATATTTTCCTCATCAGTGTTTATTCCGGGGATCACCGGAAGGCGGATGATGATTCTGGCGCCCTGACGACTTAACAACTTCAGGTTGTTCAGAATCGTATCGTTGGCAACACCCGTGTAGTGATAATGTTTTTCGGGGTCCATATGCTTTATATCATACAGGAATAGATCTACTCGGGTGGCGGCTTTAAGAAGCGTCCGAGTGTCGACGTGACCCGCAGTATCAAGGGTCCGGTGAAGCGCCAGTTTTCCGCAGGCATCCAGCAGTTGCATTAAAAACGACGGCTGCATTAAGGGCTCGCCGCCGGAAATAGTAACCCCTCCGTTGGACTGATCATAAAACAGAGTGTCTTTTGTAATCTCGGTGACGACTTCGTCCACCGTCATGGTTTTGCCAATAAATTCAACAGCCTCGGCCGGACAAACCTTTTCACAGGTGCGACAGTACCTGCAAGCGGCAGCAGTCCAATGCAGCTGTTCTTCTAATTCCTCGATCGCGCCATTTGAGCAGACCGTCAGGCACTCTTTGCAGCCAATGCAACGCTTCGGGCGGTAAAGGCGCTGGGTGGCCTTGCTCAGGCCTTCGGGATTGTGGCACCACCAACACGACAGGGAACAGCCCTTAAAAAAAACGGTGGTCCGTATGCCCGGACCATCATGGATGGCATACTTTTTTATGTCAAAAATTTCTCCGGTTTGCATGATAGAACACATGGCCTAATTTACCCAAAACCTAATCACTTATAGTGCATCTGTAAAAGATGGGTGTCAATTTATTTTTAGATAGCATCAACTATACAGCTTTGACCATTTCGATTTTAAATGATAGAGACTGTCAGAATAATACCCCCTAAATAATAATGGGGTTGACATGTTTATGGATCAACTCAATCCGGGCTCGGCTTTGCTGGACTACATCAAGGAGACATCCGACATATGATCAAAATTATCATTGAGATTGAAGACATTGTCATGGAAGCTGAGCTGTCGGATACGCCAACAGCCCAAAAGATAGCGGAAGCGCTGCCCTTTGAGGGATCTGTAAATGTTTGGGGGGATGAAATTTATTTCGATATTGCCCTGACCATCGAACTTGAGCCCGACGCCCGCCAGGATGTTGAAGTCGGGGACCTGGGCTATTGGCCGGCAGGTCCCGCGTTTTGCATCTTTTTCGGCCCGACCCCGGTCAGCACCGGTAACCAACCGCGGGCTTACAGCCCAGTGAATATTTTCGGGCGTGTCCTGGACAATCTCCAACCGCTAAAAAGCGTGTCAAACGGGGCGACCATTAAAATCAAACCGACCCAAATCTAATCCTGGGCAAAACCTCGATTTGGACGAACTATCCTAAATGACAGCGCTTTTTATAAAAAAAGTCGTAGATTGCGCCATTTTATCCTTGCATAAATAACGATTGATGCCTAAGTTCGATTTGTTTAAAATTTCCTTCCTCGTTTTCTTTGGTTTAGGATATTGTCTTGACGGAGGGGGCCATGCAGGTTTTTGTCAATCAAGGTGTACTATCTCCCTGGGAACCAGGTATTTTCAGCCTGGTGATTTTCGGGATTCTGATCCTGGGGTTAATTGCGCTGTTGTTGTTGGTTGCTTCATCGATCGGAGAGAGAAAACCGGGCGCTGAAAAATTGCGCGCCTACGAAAGCGGCATCATACCCACCGGAAATGCCCGTCTGCGTTATCCGGTGCCTTTCTACATGGTGGCTATTTTTTTTCTGCTGTTTGATGTGGAGGGGGCCTATATCTTTTCATGGGCCATAGCCTGGGAAAAATTGGGCTGGTCGGGCTGGTTGCAGATATCTTTTTTTATTTCCGTATTAATTCTTGGCCTTGTTTACGTGTGGGTAAAAGGGGGACTCGAGTGGGGGCCGACGGGCAACAAAAATTAGACGAGCGACTTTTCAACAACGCGGATATCCTGATCAACTGGTCCCGCAAATACAGCCTGTGGCCCATGTTTTTCGGGCTCTCCTGTTGTTTTGTAGAAGAAGCGGCCGCTTTCACCGCGCGCTACGATATGGCCCGGTTCGGTGCGGAGGTTCTGCGGGCGTCGCCGCGGCAGGCGGATCTGTTGATAGTGGCCGGCACGGTCTTTAAGAAAATTGCCCCGGTTGTTTTAAGGCTTTATGAGCAGATGGCCGAACCCAAATGGGTCATCTCCATGGGCTCCTGCTCCAATTGCGGCGGCATGTACGACGCCTATAGCGTGGTGCAGGGGGTGGATCAAATTTTACCAGTGGATGTTTATATCCCGGGGTGTCCCCCGCGTCCGGAGGCCGTGCTCAGTGGCCTGATCGCACTGCAGAAGAAAATAGAATCTGAAAAGCCGACCCGGTCCATTTTCAGACTCAAGGGCGGCACCCAGGGCAGCCAGGGTCCGATTCTGGTTGACGGCCAAACCAAATCCCGCGATCCGCGCGGCCCGGGAATGGATGGCACCGCCATCCGCGGTACTTCAGTTGTACCGCCGGAATTCATAGACAGCCGCTCGAAACTAATGTGGGTTCCTCCCCCCCGCCAAATAGACATCAGTCCGGCCGACCAGGCGCTTGCCCGCAGCCTTCAGGAGCGCTTTGCCGATGCCGTCCGGCTGTCACCGGCAACTTCTGATATGCCCACCTTCCGGGTAGCGGAAAATCGAATCCAGGATGTTTTGCGGTTTCTTAAATCAGAAGCCACACCGCGCTATCAGCGTTTGGATGATCTTACTGCCATTGACGAATCCGCCCGGCAAGATCCGGTTGATGACACCGATTTTACGCTGGTTTACCATCTCTTGTCCTTTGAGCCGGCCGGCCGGCTGCGTCTGAAGGTTCCGTTACGAGGCCGTCAGCCGGTTATCCATAGTGCCACCGATATCTGGCCATCGGCCAACTGGTACGAAAGGGAAGTGTATGATCATTTTGGGGTGCGGTTTGACGGTCATCCGGACCTGCGACGCCTCATTATGCCCTACGACTGGGAGGGGCATCCATTAAGAAAGAGCTATCCCGGTCGGGCCACCGAAATGCCTCCCTACACCCTGGCCGATGCCCAAAGGATCCAGCCTCTGGATGCCGGCATCTATGTTAAAGAAGACGAAAAAGATTACCAGCTTATTTTGAACGTCGGGCCCCACCATGTCAGCGTGCACGGCCTGATGCGTTATATTGTAACCCTCGATGGCGAAGAAATCACCTCCATGGACATGGACATCGGCTATCACCATCGGGCGGCCGAAAAAATCGCCGAACGGCAGACCTGGAATCAGTTTATCCCCTACACGGATCGGATCGACTACCTGGCCGGTGCCGCCAATAATCTGCCCTATGTCATGGCGGTTGAATCTCTGGCCGACATCACGGTGCCCGAGCGTGCCCAGGTTGTCCGGGTGATGCTTAGCGAATTGTTCCGGCTGAGTAATCATCTGGTATGGTTCGCCACCTATGCCCATGATCTCGGGGCCATGTCGCCCAACTTTTACACATTTCGCGAGCGGGAAATGCTCCTGGACATCGTGGAGCTGATTACCGGCGGACGGCTGCATCCCTCGTGGTTCAGACTGGGGGGTCTGGCTGCCGATCTGCCGGCGGGCTGGAAAGAGGCGGTGGACAATTTTGTAAAAATTTTCCCCCGGCGCCTTGACGAATATGAGGCCTTGATCCGCAATAACCCTATCTTCAAGGCCCGAACCCGGGGCGTTGGCCGCCTGACCCTGGAAGAGGCCATGGATTGGGGCGTTACGGGACCGAATCTACGGGCCTGCGGTCTGCAATGGGATTTGCGCAAGGCCTTTCCCTATTCCGGTTATGAAAACTTCGATTTTGAGGTGCCCACCCACCCAGATGGAGATTGCTATGCACGTTATCTGGTGCGGGTGGAGGAAATGCGTCAGAGTATAAAAATAATTGAACAGGCATCTGCCAACATGCCTTCCGGTCGCTATGTGACCGATGATTATCGTTATGTCATCCCCAGGCGACAGGATATGCTCGAGGACATCGAAAGCCTGATCCATCATTTTATCAATGTGACCCGGGGACCTAAAGTCCCCCGCGGAGAGGCATATGCCGCCTGTGAAATCCCCCGGGGAGAGCAGGGTTATTACGTGGTCAGCGACGGACTGGGATATTCCTATCGAACGCACATTCGCGGGCCCGGGTTTGCCAACATTCAGGTGATGCCATTGATGGCGGTGGGTGGTTCCATTGCCGATTTGATTACGATAATTGGTTCCTGGGACTATATTATGCCGGATATTGATAGATAGGTATAACAAGTTCCTTTGGCATTCGAATTTTACTTTTCCGATATCATAGGTTTGACCATTTATGCTTCCGGAAGAACTTAAAAACTCACTTGAAGCGGAGATCTCCGCGGTTAACCATCCCCGTGAAATGGTGGTCGATGTGATGTTTGCCATCCAGGAGCATTACGGCCACCTGACCGACGAGGGCGTCGAAGAGACCGCCCGGCTCGTGGGTATGTCGCCGCTGGAAGTGGAGCAGCTGGCAACATTTTATACGTTTGTTTACCGTGAGCAGGTGGGAAAGTATGTGATCCATGTGTGTGACAGTGTGGTTTGCTGGATGAATGGCTTTGAGCCCATTAAGGCGTATCTGTCTGAAAAGTTGGGCATCCAGTATGGTGAAACCAGTTCCGACGGCTTGTTCACTCTCCTGCCGGTTTGCTGTGTGGGGTACTGT
>Ga0316197_10003659_pt1 | contig 10952 bp, 6 predicted proteins | sample OudBiesiAoxic_MG_FD_204939 | JGI IMG/M metagenome (GOLD analysis project Ga0316197, IMG submission 204939) | Coastal sediment microbial communities from Oude Bieten Haven, Netherlands - site A oxic | ecosystem: Environmental > Aquatic > Marine > Coastal > Sediment | place: Netherlands... | reverse complement strand
ATAGTAGCGTGGGTGTTAGGTGGAACTATTACTATTTTAGCAGGTCTAACAGCAGCAGAATTAGGAGCAGCGATTCCTGAGACTGGTGGACTAGTAGCTTATATTAGAAGAATTTATGGAGATTTTGCTGGATTTATGACTGGATGGATGCATGTAGTTTTATATCTGCCTGGATTAGTAGCAGTATTAGCATACTATACTGGGTTCTTTGCAACAATATTTTTAGGAATAGAAAGTACTCCTACAAATGTAGCCATGATATCTATACCTGCATTTTTATCAGTTTTCGTTATAAATTTATTTATGGCAAAATCTGGTGGTAGACTACAAACAGTTATAACTGCTATTAAAATTATTCCATTAGCAGGGTTACTTATTTTTGGTTTATTAAATGGGTCAAATCCAACGCCATTTAGCGTGGCAGAAGGAGTAAGCTCACCATTTAGTATGAGTTTAGTATTAGCAGCATTGGTACCGGTTATGTTTGCTTATGATGGATGGATGTTAGCTTGTAGTATTGGTGGAGAAATAAAAAATCCAACTAAAAATTTACCTAAGGCAATTATTTTTGGATTAGGTCTGATTATTGTTTTATACGTAGGATTAAACATTGCTTTACTTAAGACTTTACCAGCAAATCTATTGGCAGAACAAGGGACAGTAGGAGCAGCAAATCTTCTATTTGGACCAATTGCAACTAAAGCTGTTTTTGGAGGTATTGTTATCTCAGCATATGGAACGTTAAATGGATTAACTTTAGCAGCTATAAGATTTCCTTATACATTGGCTATTGAGGGTCATTTCCCTATGAAAAATTACTTTTCAGAGGTAAGTAAAAGATTTAATACTCCATTAAAATCTGGATTTTTAATATTTGTAATCAGTGGTTTATATCTTTTAGCACCATTTGTAATAGGAATGAGTATTGATATATTTGCTGATATTCCAGTAGCAATTATTTGGGCTTTTTATTCAGTACTATTTATAGGTTTAATCATCTTAAGAAAGAGAGAGCCTAATTTAGTAAGACCATATAAAGTTCCATTATATCCAATTATTCCAATATTAGCAGCAATTGGTGGTATAGGGATTACAATAAGTGCGACAATAAATCAGCCATATTATATGTTATATTCTATAATCATAGTTTTATTGGGAGTTCCATTTTATAGAAAAAATAGATAAAAGAAAAGTAAAAAAGAAATAGCAAAAGCTCCTAATTTGAGATTAGGAGCTTTTTATTTTTAAAGATTAATACATTATGTTAATTCTTGTAATTTCCCTAATGCTAATAAACCAGCCTTAGTAATAAAGTTATGTGGTTGATTAAAGTGTGGTAGGAAAAATGTATCTGTAAGTGCTAACTTATCAATAGTATACTTTTCTTGGATAGCTAAACTGAAGAAGTGTAGTGCCAATGTGATATCTGAAGTAGATGCCATTTGAGCTCCTATAATTCTCTTTGTTTCTTTTTCCCAGACTACTTTTACTGTAATCTCATCATTTTCTGGCATGAAAGCAGCTTTGATTAGATCTGTGAACTCAACTGTATCAACATCCATTCCTAAACTTTTGGCTACACATTCAGTTAATCCAGTAGAGCATAGTGTCAGTCCAAATATATGGATTGCATTGGACCCTTGTACTCCTTGCATCTCTAGTGGCGTACCACAAGCATTGTGACCTGCAACGATACCTGTTCTTACAGCATTTGTTGCAAGAGCAATATTTTCAAATTGATTAGAAGCATTGTTGTACACAGTAGCGCAGTCTCCTATAGCATAAACATCTTTAATATTTGTTTCCATTCTATTGTTAGTAAGGATTGCTCCTCTAGGTGTTAATTCAATCCCTGTATCTGCTAAAATTCCAGTATTAGGTTTAAACCCAATTGACATAAGAACTAGATCAGTATCATACTCACCTTTAGTTGTGATAACTTTATTTACTTTACCGTCACCTTTAAATTCAGTAACAGTCTCTCCTAATTTCATAATGATTCCATTTTTTTCCAAATTAGATCTCATCATCTCTTGGAAATTAGGATCATAATATCTATTTAATACATCCATATCGTTGATTAGAGTAACTTCTTTACCGTTTTCTTTGAAAGCTTCTACTAATTCAATTCCGATATATCCAGCTCCTACAACGGTAACTTTTTTAATAGATGGATCCTTTATTTTTTCAATTGCACCCTGTGCATTTTGGAAGATTTTAGCATATATAATATTTTCTAAATCATGCCCTGGTAAAGGAGGTAAAATAGGCCATGATCCAATTGCAAAGATAAGTTTATCATAAGTTTCAGTTTTCATCTCTCCACTTTCTAGATCCTCTATTTCTATAGTCTTTTTATCAAAATCTACATTTTTAAAATCATGTTTCATGTGAACTTCTGCTCCAGCTTCACATAACGATTCAGGTGTAGCATAGAAAAGTCCATCTCCAGAATCGATTACTCCACCAATCCACAGAGCCATTCCACATCCTAAAAATGAGATATTGTCATTTTTATCATATGTAACTACCTCATGGGTATCTTTATATTTATTAGCTATCTCAAGGATGGAATGAGTTCCTGCATGGTTTGTTCCAATTACTATTACCTTTTCTTTTTTCATAGTTACACTCTCCTTTTGTATTAATTATAATTTTATATCAATTGTAATACTTTGTGTGATTAATATATCATTCAATATACAACATGTCAAATTTTTTCTAAAAAAAGAGGGTAACTCATAAGTAGATTTTCCACTTGAGTCACCCTCTTTTATTATTATTTATAAAATTATAGATATTTTTAACGAATAGAAGTTTATAAAACCTCCGGTTATCCTAATTGGATAGAAAGTCACGTTCTTTATTTTTCAACTATGAAAGCTAAAAATTTTAATTTTGTATCACCTGTGTTTTTCAATGAATGGGAATGCTCAGATTCTGTATAAACCAAATCTCCAGCACTAACTTCTTTTGTAATACCATCATCGATAACTTCTCCTTGACCTTCTATAATATAGTAAAACTCCTCATCATCTGTGTGAGAATGTTCCCCTATCATAGCTCCTACCTCAAGATCATTTGCCATAACTATCTTTACCTTATTAGTTATTTCATCTCCTACAAGATATTGCATTCCGTGGATAAGACCATGTCCCCCACGAGGTTTTTCACTGGTTACTTTTTTTGTTTCACATTCTTTGATTATCATATTCAGCCCCCTTATACTTGTTGTAAAATTTAAATTTGAATTTATTTATATAATCGATGCTCTCTTATATAATCCTCTATTTCTGGGACTATATATTTATCTAGTGGTTCGCTATTTTTTATTTTTTCTCTGATTATAGTAGAGCTAAGATCAAATAAAGGTGCTTCAACAGTCAGAAGTCCATTAGTATTAGACTGATAGCCCTTTCTTTTGAAAAAAACAAATTTACAGAGATCAACCATCTCCTTATAATTTTTCCAACTGGTTAAATACTCTGCGGAATCTTCCCCAATAATTTCATATATAAGGGCGTCAGGATGGATCTCCACGATTTTTAGAAGGGTATCGTAGGTATAGGATACCTTTTCAGAGTTGATCTCATAATCGCAAGGGTAGAGCTTTTTATTTTTGGAACAAGCTAATTTTATCATAGCCATTCTGTCACTACCGCTAACAAAGTTTCTGTCACATCTATGACAAGGAGTTCCTACAGGGATAATATATAATCTATCCAAATCAAGTTTTTTAATAGCTAGATTTGCCATCTCTATATGTCCTCTATGGATAGGGTTAAAACTTCCCCCGAAAATCCCTATTTTTTCTATAATTTTATTATTATCCATATATTAACATCCTTTTATATTCTATGACTCTATATCTATAAACCTGTGATTAAGTTTCTAATTATGTTTATTTGGATGCAACGTCACGTTGCTTTATTTTAGTTTTTCTTTTAATATCTCTATATAGATATCTTCTTTTTTATATGTAAATTCATTTAGTATTTTTCCATAACTAGAGATCTCTAAAGAACCTATAGTTTTAGATGCTGTAATTACTTCTACTTTAGGTGAAGGAGTAAAAGTAGTACTTATTACCCTTTCAAAATCATTGAATTCAGATCTTTTTTGCAGGATATATGACATCCCTACATAAAATACTTCATCTGAAAAATCGTTGTCTTTGAGTTCTTTTATAAGTTGGTATAAACTCCAAGCCATAGTTGATTTTTCACTCTTAATATCTTCTAATAAAATATAATCAAATAACATCTTAAAAAATAATTGTTTATCTCTTAAAAATAATTCTTTTCCATATTTAAATCCAAATACCTTATCTCCGCTTGCCATAACTTTATTAAAATTATTAGTTAAAGTATCTATAGAATATTTAGATAATCTTTCAATTTTTTTTATCTTTTCCCTTTGAGTTAGATCAACCATTTCATCTAAAAGAGTCGTTATGATCTCTTTATAGTTATCATTATTTATAGTTGTTATAAGTGGAAGAGCATGATTCATTGATTTTCTTTTAATAGTCCCACTACAATCGATAGTGAAATATGATCTTTTTCCTAATCCTTCTGCGATAGCTTCAATTAATTTTATTTTTCCACCGGTAAGATAAATTTCGTAAAATTTATCTATATTTTTTTCTCTTATATCGTCTATTTGAAACATTATTCCTCCTACTATTGAAACAGATTATCTTCTAGCATAGTTAGTTCTACTTTTAGTACATACGTTCTTGGCATATGAAAATTTTGTGGAAGTTTTACAATATCTTTTTCTGTAGTTATTATATAGTCTGCCCCCATTTCATCTGCTCTTTTCATTATTTTTTTAAAATCTCTTTCTTTAAAATTATGATGATCTAAAAAATCCATTCTGTCAGTTGCAGAAGGCATAAGAGAGATCACGGTTTTTTCAAAGTTTAGTGGATTAGCTAACCCACTAAATAATAAGACCTTTTTTTTATTTACCCAAAAAAGAGGTTTTCTGTCTCCCTTAAGATCCTTTAGAGAAACTACTCCGTATTTAGCTACTGAGATATTTTTTTTATATTTAGATAGGTATTTTTTAATTTTTTTTATCTCTCTATCATCTACAAGATCAGCTTTAGTGATGATAAATTCATTGGCTCTTTTAAGTTGTTTTAAATCTTCTCTGAGTGTTCCTAGAGGGAGAAGTCTTCCTCCACCAAATGGATTGGTAGCATCTATTAAAACAATGTTGCAGTCTCTTTCTAGTTTCCTATGTTGATAACCGTCATCTAATACAATTGTATCTATATCAAAATGTTCTTTGGCTAACATACAAGCCGAATATCTGTCTCGGCCTACAATTATTGGAACCTTTGTATTTATAGCATGTAAAAGCGGTTCATCACCACTTTCCTTAGTTGTTGCTAAAATGTTTTTTCCATCACTAACGATCATGGGGTCAACCTTTCTTTTTCCCTTATATCCCCTAGATACTATGGCGACTTTTTTTCCCTCATCTAAAAATCTTTGAACTAAGTATTGTACAGTAGGAGTCTTCCCTGTTCCTCCTACTGTAATATTTCCAACACAAAAAATATCTATATCGTCTATTTTTTTAGACTTCAAGATTTTTTTGTCGTACAATCTATTTCTAAGATTTGTTATTAAATGATATAGGTACGCTAAAAGTTCCATGTAATTCCTCTTTTCGACTATTTTTTTTGTTCATAATAATTATTTTTCAAATATATCTTTACGTAATCTAGTAATAGCACCTGCAATCTCATATTTTCTAGCTTCTACCAAACTACCGCTATTGCTCTTTAGTAATTTACTTAAGTTATTCTCATCTATTTCTACCTGTATATTATTTAATTGTTCTTTAAAAGTTTCACATTTTACTTGTGTAAAGGTCTTTCGAATAATCTCTCCAGTAAATGTTACTTGACCATTTTCAACATATTGTTCTAAGTGACGAATATCGATATTTTCCTTATCTATTAGGAGTTGATCTAATCCTCTAGTTTTTACCTTACAACGATCTGAAATAAACAGTTTTTTTGTTTTCTGGAGATCTAGTTTTCGAAAAGGTATAGTAAACTTTTTACTAACTCCTCTGACATTTGAATCTTCAAATTTTTCAGAGATAATTTTTGCCTTTTCAGTGACATCTAAAAGTTTATATTCATCTAACATAATAACTCTGTCTGCTGTAGAAAAATAATCTCCTAATCCTCCTACTACAATGATAACGGAAACATCTTCAGCTTTCATAGACTCGATTCTTTCAATAAATGGAGTGATAGGTTCCTTTTTATGAGAGATAAGTTCCTGAATTTTTCGATCTCTTACCATAAAGTTTGTAGCAGTAGTGTCTTCATCGATGAGGAGTGTAGTTGCTCCTAATTCTAAAGCTTCCATTATATTGGCAGCCTGAGATGTGGAACCACTTGCGTTTTCTGTATTGAAATTATGGGTGTCTTTTTTGTGAGGTAAGTTATTTATGAAATTACTGATATCTAGTCCACCGATCCATCTGCCATCTTCAGCTCGGATCTTTACAGTGTCTCTATCGGTAATAACTCCTTCACGACCATCTCCTAAAATGTGGTTATACACACCCTTTTCAATGGCAGTAAGTAGGGTAGATTTCCCGTGGAATCCACCACCAGTAATTACAGTAATTCCTTTAGGTATTCCCATTCCAGTGACAGTATCACCGTTATCGAGACGGAGAGTAACTTCCAAAGATTTAGGAGTTTGAAATGGTATTCCATCTCTTAAGACCCTGTCATCAATAGAGCTTGTTCTGGCTAATTTTGAATTATTTTCTATGAAAACTATTAAATTTTCTTTTTTTATAGCATGCCTTATAGAGTCAGATTTTAAATTAGTTTTAATGTGTTGATTTAATTTTTCTAAATCTATATGGGTGATTTTTAGTTCTTTAGAAATTTTAGGTATTTCGTTAAAGATCATCATAATAGCACCCTTACTGGCAATCCTTCTACCATTGGCAGGAAGTCCCCCATAAAATTTTATGATGAGGGTATCACCTATGATCTCAACTGCTGATCTCTTTAAAATTTCTTGTTTAGGAGATAAAATATTTAACTGACCACTTTTCCCTGATCCAGATCTTTTCCCTAATTTTGAGATCAATTTATTTAGTTTTCTTAAAACATAGTCCTCAAAAGCTAATTTTTTGCTAGGATTATCATAAGAATCCTTTGAATAGCCATATTTTAAAAGGTTTATCTCTACAGAAAAAAGAGATGGAGAAGCAAAGGGGTCTCCTTGAACCCTTAATATTTCCAAGGTATAATCTATAAAATTATACCTTCCCTTGATTTCTTTATAACCACCATAACTTTTCCCATCTAATCTATCCAGTGTTTCTTTTAATTTCTTCATTCTACCTCTCTTTTATACACTTACCGATATTATCTTAGATTCTCCTAACTCTTTATTCATAGTAACACCATAGAGAGTATCAGATCTTCTCATAGTTTCCTTATTATGTGTAATTAAAATAAACTGTGACCTGTCGGTAAATTCCTTTAATTTACTAATAAGTTTTTTTATGTTGGTTTCGTCTAGTGCTGCTTCAATCTCATCAAAGAAAGTAAATGGGCTTGGCTTATACATAAATAGAGCCATGATAAAGGCAATAGCTACCATTGATTTTTCTCCACCTGAGAGTAAAGTTATAGATTGAGACTTTTTGTTCTTAAATTTTACCATTAAGTCAATACCACTTTCAAGGATATTTTCATTATCTACCAATTGTAATCGACCTATGGAATTATTTAGGACCTCTTTACACATATATTCGAAGTTTTTATCAATCTCTTTATATGCACTAAAAAATTTAGTTTCGATAATTTTTTCAATATCTTCGACTAATTTTAAAAGAGATTTTTTACTGATAATAAGGTCGTCTCTTTGAGCTGTTATAAATTCATATTTTTTTGTCAATTCTGTAAATTCTTCGATGGCCAAGAGATTTACTAAACCTAATCCTTTGAGTCTTGCTTCTAAACGATAGAGAATTTCCTTAGATTCTGAAACACTTGATTCTAAAGGGACGTCTTTTATATCTACTAGAGCAGTTAGTTTTTCCTCTATTTGAGTAACCCAGTTTGTAGTCTTTTCTAATTTTTCAATGAGAACTTTTATCTTGTTCTCTCCTAATATGAGATCTTTTTCAATGTTTTTAATAGCTAAAATTTCTTTTTTCTCCAAAGCTTCAAGTTCCTCTTGAAGTTTCTTCTTTTCTTTTATCTCTAAGAATTCTTTTTCATATCTTATATTTTCACTATGGAATTCATTTTGGATATTATTTAATCTCTCATTTAGCTGCACTATATCTGAGCTAATTTTTTCAATTTCTAGTATAGTTTTTTTATGTTCATTTTTGAACTCTTTGAGGAATCCATTATTTCTTTGGATCTCCCTTTCGAGTTGCTTGACTTGTTCTTTTTTATTTAAATAATTTATCTTTATATTAGAATAAGATTTATTAATTAGCTCTATTTCTTTTTTTAGAGATATTAATTTTTTATTGTTATCTGCCAAACGATCCTTAGATTTTTTTAAAAATGCTTCGGTATCAAATTTTTGAGTAGTGGCATTTTGAAGTTGTTTATTATATTCATTTATATAATTTGTTTCTTCAATTTTTTCCATCTCTATAATTTTTAATTTTTTTACTTCTTTTCGATGTCTGTCTGTTAGATCTGTATGAGTTCTTAAAATTTCTCTGAAGGAATCTTCCTTAGCAACTCTAAGATCGTCGATGTTTTCTAATTTTTTTTCATATTCATCCATATTTTTAGAGTGATCATTATATAAATCATCTAATTCTTTATGTTTTTTGTCTAATTCAGCTACTATTTTATCCAATTTTTTTATATCTTTTTTTCTCTCAAAGATAAGTGAACTAGCAGATTTTATGTGCTGACCACCAGTGATACGACCTCTACCTGAGATAAGTTCCCCTCCTAGAGTAACGATATTTCCACGGTGAATATTATCCTTAGATATCTTTAGAGCTACATCTGTAGATTTAACTACCAAGAGGTTCCCCAATACAAATTCAACAGGTTTATTATAGATTGAATCGTAATTAACCAAATCGCTAGCATAACCTAGAACACCATCTTGTGAAATTGCCTTTTTAGAATTATTTAGTTTTATACTATCAAATGCTAAAAATGAGGCTCTACCTCCATTGGATTGTTTTAGGTAGGAGATACATTTTTTAGCTACCTCACTGTTTTTTACTACGATATCTTGTAATGATCCACTGATAGCTGATTCTATAGCAGTTTCAAGATGTTCTGGGATATCTATAAGACTTATAAAAGCTCCGTCTACACCATCAATGTTGGCATTTAAAACAGCTTTTACACCTTTAAAGAACCCTTCATTGTTAGCTTCTAATTTTTTTAGATTTTCTAATTTCGCACCTTGTCTGCTAAGGTTATAAGCTACTTCTTTCCTCTCGTCATAGACTGTATTCATCTTTTGACTCAGGGTATCTATATGTTTTTCAGCATCTTCAATGGTATCATCTATTTTTTTTATCTCTATTTGGATATTTTTTTGTTTAGCTTCTAGTGAGTTTAACTCACTAGTTAATTTTTCGATTTTTTTACTATATTCAACAGCTTCTTCATCTAATCCACGGATCTTATTAGCACTACTTTTAGTTCTTTTTTCAGAGTTTTCTATTTCGGCAATTAATTTTAGTCTACCTACTTCAGAATCCATAACATGTTCTTTTTGTACTCCAATCTCGATCTCTAGGTCTCTTTGATTGAGTTCAAATTCACCTATTTGTTTTTCATATTTAAGGTTATCTCCTTCTAGATTTTTCAATTGTTCTATAACAACATCTTTTTTAGAGTTTAATCTGTCTAATTCACTGATTTGACTTTTTAACTTCCCATCTAGACTTTCTAGATTTTCTTTTTTACTAGATACCTCACGATTAAATCCTTTAATCCTTTCTCCATATAGCACTTTGTCATTGACTAATTTATCCACATCTTTCTTTAAATCAATGTTTTTATCTGTCAATGCATTGACTTCATTGTTGAGGAGGTTTCTTTTTTTATTTATTTCCTCTAAAGCAGTTTCTTTTTCTGTGAATTTTTCTTGAAGTTCTTTTAAGATAAGGTTTAAATCAACTCTTTGTTTAGAAAAATCATCTACAATTTTTTGATTGACTTGATACTCTTCTAGGTAGATAGATTTTTTTAAAGTATTTATCTCTTCATCTAATTTTTTATATTTAATAGCTTTTTCAGATTGTCTACCGATTTTTTCTTTATTTTCTTCTAATTCATTGACAATAAGATTTATTTTATCGGTTTCCAACTCTACCTTAGAAAGTTTTTTTAAAGCTTCGTCTTTACGAAGTTTTATTCTTTTTATCCCGGCAGCTTCCTCAATAATACTTTTTATCTCTTTGTTAGAGGCACTAATTATTTTTTCAACCTTTCCTTGTCCAATTACAGAGTAGGCACTTTTCCCCACACCTGTGTCTAAAAATAATTCATTGATATCTTTTAGTCTACACCTCTGATCATTTATGTAATATTCGTTTTCACTTTTTTTATTGATCTTTCTTGTTACTTTGACCATCTCATCTTCTATCTCTAAAGCTTTGTCTTCGTTATCTATATAGAGTGAAACAGTAGCAGTACTTCTAGGTTTTTTATTCTTTCCCCCAGAAAATATTACATCGCTACTTTCTTTGGCTCTTATATTTTTATAAGATTGTTCCCCTAATACCCATAGGATGGCATCTAATATATTAGATTTACCACTTCCATTAGGTCCCACGATAGAGGTTATTCCCATATTAAAGTCAAGTTTAATTTTATCTGCAAAGGATTTAAATCCATCTATTTCTATACATTTTAAATACATATTTTCCTCACTCTTATTTTTTCGATTTATAATATAACT
>Ga0316197_10003658_pt1 | contig 10953 bp, 9 predicted proteins | sample OudBiesiAoxic_MG_FD_204939 | JGI IMG/M metagenome (GOLD analysis project Ga0316197, IMG submission 204939) | Coastal sediment microbial communities from Oude Bieten Haven, Netherlands - site A oxic | ecosystem: Environmental > Aquatic > Marine > Coastal > Sediment | place: Netherlands... | reverse complement strand
CGCTAAAAGACTTCGATTCTTTTCTAAGGAATTCCTGTTAACTGAAGGGGGCTCGAGAACGCTGCGGTTTGCAGCCTTAATGCAGGGTCTGCGCGCGAGTCGGATCCCCCCGTGTCCGCGAGCGAGGTCCCCCCGTCGTCTGCGAGGGGGATCCCCCGGCGCGAGTCGGATCCCCCCGCTGCTTGCCCTGGCTGAAACCGGGGTAGATGACTCGCAGACGACGTAATCCACAGGTCTCGCGAATCGGATCCCCCGGTCGGGCGCCGTGCTCAGGCGGCGTGGACCGGCGCGGGGCCTCGCGCGGCGGCGCTACCGGGGTAGCACGATCGCGCGACCAGGTGTCCTGCGCGAGCTGCATACCCCGGAACGCGAGTTGGATCCCCCGGGCTCTGCGGGACCTAGGTGGTGAGCCGGCGGTACAACTGCGGGAGCTTCTGGGGAAGCGTCCGGACGTCGTCGATGATCACGAAGTTCGCGTCCGAGTACATGTGGGGAAGATAGTCCGCGGCCTCACGATCGACGGTGACGCAGAACAGGTGGATCTTCTCCCGCCGAGCCTCCCGCAGGGCGATCTTCGTGTCCTCTTGGGCGTACTGATTGTCTTGGTACGTGTCCGAGTCGTACGGCTTCCCGTCCGTCAGAAGAATCATGAGCTTGACGGCGGAGTCGGCAGACGCGAGTCGCCTGGTGGCGTGACGGATCGCAGGGCCCATGCGTGTCTTTTGACGGGCGTAGATGCCCCCGATGCGACCCTTGACCCGGTCGTCGTAGCGCTCTCCGAGTTCCTTGACGGTGTAGAACTCGCAGTCGTCACGCCCAGACCCGGAGAAACCGTAGATCGCGTACTCGTCCCGGATCGCCTCGAGGGCTTCGCACATCAGAAGGAGTGCCTCCTTCTCGATGTCGATGATCCGCTTGCGTCCATCGATCTTGCGGTCCGTCGAACTGGACATGTCGACGAGAAAGGCGGTAGTCACGTCCCGCTCGGTCTTGTCGCGCTTGATGTAGACGCGACCACTTGGCGCGACCCGTGCCCGACGATCGACCACGTACTCTACGAGCCCGTCCGTGTCGAGGTCGTCGCCATCGACCTGGTAGCGCATCTTCCGAAGACGCTCGGGGCGCATCAGTTGGAAGTTCCGACGGATCTGGGTCACGATTCCACCGAACTCGTGGAAGGTCGCGGCGACGAAGCCCTCCTGCGTCCTGGTGGCGCGCTGTTCGCGAAGAGTGCACCAGGCTGGACGGTAGTCGTCGATCTTGTAGTCCCACTCGTCGTAGAGGAATAGCTCTTCGCCAAGACCCTCGTCGGGCGTTTCGCCACGGGTGTCCGGAGCGATCTCGACTGCGGCGCCGCTGTCGGCTCCGGGGGTGCCGCCCTCGGCGTCATCACGGCGAGTGTCGGCGGCGGAACCGGCCACCGGAGGAACCTCGGTCTCCGTCTGTGGCCCCGCCTGCACCTGATCGTCCGGTGAGCGCTGTCCGTCGGCTTCGACGGACGTCGTCGACATCGCACCGTCGGGTTCATCGCCGTCCTCACCCGCACCCTGGTCGTCCGTCGCGTCGGTGCCCTGCGCGTCCTGCCCGTCGGGGGGCACGGCCTGGGCCTGCGCCGGTGACTCTTCCTGGCGCACCATCTCTTCGAGCACCGGCGTCATGAACGGGGGGAGCTCAAGCGGCTGGTAGTCGTCTGTGTCCAGCCCCGCAGGCGCTTCATCAGGGTTGGGTTCGGGCTGAGTCATCTGTGGCGGGGGCTCCACGCCGGCCTGTTCGGGCATCGTCGCCTGGCCCGGATCGACCACGCCGTCATCGATCAATCGATAAAGCAGCGACGTCAGTCGCGCAGAGTCGCCGACGCCGGACTCGGGAAGGATCTCGGCGATGAGCACCTCGGCGGCTCGAAGCGCCAACCCCTGCACCGCGGTGGGCACATCAGTGAGGTCGGGGTCCAGTCCGAGCCCGCGTTGGAGTAGAGCCTCCACCACGACCTGGGCGTCCCCCAGCGATGCGAGGCTCGGTCGTCGCTCGCCACTTGCGACACGGATGAGTTCCATGTCTCGGCGGATCCCCGGATACGCCTGGCGAATGAGCAGATCGACCCGGTACCCCTCGATGACGTTGAACAGATCTCGAGCGAGGTCCGGCTGTGGGAACAGCCCGTAGAAACGCGTCAGATCGCTTGGATCGGCGCGGAGCGTGCTCATTTGCGACCTCCGTAGCGATTCTCGAGAGCGCTGACCGTCTCGGGGATGCTCTCGAGGGAGAACGCGTAGGTCCCGAACTCGATCCGGCCGGCCCCCTGCGCGGCGGCGACCTTGTACGCGATGAAGTTCTTGTCATCGTCGTCGAAGAAGCGTATGTCCGGGGGTAGGACGATGTTTTCCAGGTTGCGCGCGCCGGACAACTCGACGTCGGCGGTGCTTCGAATCACAACGTCCCGACCCGAGAGCGCCGTCGCGTAGAGCTTGAGGACCCTTGCGATGGACTTGAGGGCAAGGCCCTCCTTGAGCTCCTCGAGCACCTCGAGCGCGTACTTGGAGCCCAGCCTGAAGTACCCCCGTCCGACCTCCTTGTTGCGCTCGAGCACCTCGAGCCCACGCGAGACCCACTCCGCAGCGCCTTCGGGAGAGACGCGGTCGCCGTTCAAGAGGTCGAGCAGGGTGTCGGCGGCTTCGAGGGAGGCCTCGGGGTCCGCACCAGCGACCTGCTGGACCTGAAGAAGATAGGGCGGGCGGTATCTCGGGCGAAGGCGGGCGAGAATGGGGGGGAGGGCGGACGCGAGCTCAACCGCGTGCTTTCTGCGCTTCTCATCGCGGCGATCACGGGCCGCAAGCTGGGTCCGCAGCTCCTGCGCCCTCTTGACCTTGGGTTCCATCTCGCGCAACTCGCGCTCGAGCCGGTCGAGTTCGTCTGCCAGCTGTGACGTTCCCGTGTCCTCCGACGGCCCGTTGGTCGCGTGGGTGATGATCTCGACGTAGGACTCCGCCAGCGAGTCGTCGGGAGCCCCGTAGAGGTCGGGGAGCTGTTTGGCGACTTCGACGCCGCTCTTCCACCCCACCGACGCAACGCGCTTGACCTGGTCGAGATAGCGCGCGACCAGCTCGGGGTCGTGTTCGGCCAGCAGGCGCGGCAGCTGACGCGCCACCTCGACCCCGAGCTGGTACTTGAGCTCGGAGATCTCCTCGACCATGCGAAGGTACGACTGGCGCTGGTCCTCGGGTACCGCCGCGAGCATCTCGCGCGCGACGTACATGCCGACGTTCCCGACTGCGGGTCCGAAGGTCATGGGAGGCGACCTCCCCGGCCGGCTAGAACTGGGTGGCGATGATCTCGATGATCGATCGCTGCATCTCGATGTCGTCGGTGATCGGCTTGCAGATCGTCGCCTCGCAGGCGGCGATCGGCTCCACGCCGGCCTGGATGAGCTGCCCGGCATAGACCAAGAGCCGAGTGGAGACGCCCTCCTCGAGTCCGTGGGTCCGCAGGTTGCGGACCTTCTCCGCGATCTTGACGAGCTTCGCGGCGACGTCGTCGTCGACCTTGGCCTCCGACTTGAGGATCGTCTCCTCGATGTCGGGCGGCGGGTAGTCGAACTCGATCGCGACGAAACGCTGCTTGGTGGAGTGCTTGAGGTCCTTGAGGACCGACTGATAGCCGGGGTTGTAGGAGATCACCAGCTGGAAGTCATCCGGTGCACTGACGATCTCGCCCTTCTTCTCGAGCGGCAGGATGCGGCGGTCGTCGGTCAAGGGGTGGATCACCACGGTGGTGTCCTTGCGTGCCTCCACGACCTCGTCCAGATACGCGATCCCGCCCGCCTTGACCGCTGTCGTGAGCGGCCCGTCCTGCCAGACGGTCTCGTCGCCGCTCAGGGTGTACTTGCCGACCAGGTCCGAGGCGGTGAGGTCCTCGTGACATGCCACGGTGACGAGGGTGCGCTCAAGCCGCCAGCTCATGTGCTCGACAAAGCGCGTCTTTCCGCACCCGGTCGGACCCTTGAGCATGACCGGAAGCTTTGACTCATAGGCCGCCTCGAAGAGCTCGATCTCGTTGCCGAGCGGCACGTAGTACGGCTCGCGCGTGAGACGGAAATCCTCGACGCGCTGGCTCTCGACCCCCATGCTGATGCTCCTTCGTGGCTGCAGCGGGCTGGCCGTTGAGTGTATCTCAGGCGTCCGTGGCGGGGCGGTCTGCCGCGTCGTCCGGCGGCGGCCACACCGAGGGGAGGGTGATCTCGAAGCTGCCGTCCTCGTCCTGGTGGTTGGCGTACCAGGTACGGAAATCGGGAATCGAGAAGCCCACCACCTGGCCGGATCCGGGCTCGACGCGAACCAGGACCTCGCGCTCTGGATCGTGCACAGCCACAGCCGGCACCGGCGGGCCATACGAGCAGTGGTACGTGTCGGTCTCGGCGTCGTAGTGGGTGAGCGATTCGGCGGCGATGCGCATCGCGTTCTCCTCCGCGAAGGAGGGGCGACCCTGGGGCGGTTCGCTGCTCATGACAGGTGGGCTCCTTGTGAAGGTTCGGCCTGGCGACGGCTTCAGTAGACTGGGAGTTCGCCTGAGATCGCGACTGAGAAGGGGGCCGGAATCGGCATGCGCGCCGTCGACGCAACGCTGGATTGCCTCAAGCGGGCAGGGGTGAGCGCGATCTTCGGTATCCCCGGAGGTCCGGTCATCCCGCTCTTTGACGCGCTCCACGACGACCCGGATATCCGGACCTACCTGGCTCGCCATGAGCAGGGTGCCGGGCACATGGCCGAAGGGTACGCCAAGGTCACGGGCCGGGTGGGGGTGTGCACGGCGACGTCTGGGCCGGGCGCCACCAATCTCGTGACCCCGATCGCCGACGCCTACATGGATTCCGTGCCCCTTCTCGCGCTCACGGGGCAGGTCGGCTCGAACCGTGTCGGGACGGACGCCTTCCAGGAAGCCGACATCGTCGGGATCACGCTTCCGATTGTGAAGCACTCCTACCTGATCAAGGACGCCGACGATCTGCCTGAGGCGATGGCCGAGGCACTCGAGATCGCGCAGACCGGCCGACCGGGCCCTGTCTTGGTCGACGTCTGCGTTGATCAGTGGGCACGCGATGTCGAGACTTTCGAGGGGGCGGTCGACCTGCCGGGCTACCACCCCCCGACGAGCTCAGGCCACCCGCGCCAGATCGAGGTCGCGGCGCGCGTCCTGGCTGGCGCGAAGCGGCCGATGCTCTATGCGGGTGGGGGGATCATCAGCGGCTCGGCCGCCGACGAGCTGACGGCGCTGGCCGAGCTGACAGGCGCTCCTGTGGTGACGACCCTGATGGGTCTCGGTGGTTTTCCGGGCACCCATCCGCAGTTCGTCGGGATGCCCGGCATGCACGGGATCGCCGCCGCCACCTACGCCTTCCAGGCCTCCGACGTGATCCTCGCCGTCGGTGCCCGATTCGACGAACGGGTCCTTTCGACGGTGATGCACGAGTGGGCACCCAACGCCAAGATCATCCACATCGACGTCGACCCGGCGGAGATCTCAAAGAACCGCTCAGCGCACATCGGGATTGCCGGGGAGGCCGCCCCGGCCCTGTCGGCACTCGCGGAGGCCTATCGGCGTCTGCCCCAGCACCACGATGCGTCGGAGCGGGCATCGTGGATCGCTCGGATCAACGATTGGAAGCGGGAACACCCCTACCACGTCGATGAGGCGTCGGGCGTCATCCAGCCACAGCACGTGATCCAGACCCTCTACAAGGTGACGCGCGGCCAGGCGATCGTGTGCACGGACGTCGGCCAGCACCAGATGTGGGCGGCGCAGCACTACCTGTTCGACCGCCCGCGCCGATGGGTCACGTCGGGCGGCCTTGGAACGATGGGGTTTGGGCTGCCGGCGGCCATCGGCGCCCAGGTCGCCCTGCCGGATGAGTTGGTGGTGGACATCGCGGGCGACGGGTCGTTCGAGATGACGCTACAGGAGCTGTCGACCGTCCAGACCTATGGCCTCCCGGTCAAGATCATCGTCATCAACAACGGCTATCTCGGCATGGTCCGCCAATGGCAAGAGCTCTTCTGGCAGGGCCGGTACGCCGGAACCAGCTTCGAGCCCTTCCAGCCCAGTTTCGCGCGGCTCGCGGAGACCTACGGGATCCCGGGCAGCACCGTGAACGAGCCGCACGAGCTCGAGGATGCGATCGCGGAGGCCATGAAATCGGATGGCCCCGCGCTCGTGGACGTGCACGTCAACCCGACCGCGAAGGTGTTCCCGATGGTTCCCCAAGGAAAGGGCCCGGACGCGGTGATCGTCGGCTCCGAGGGGTCGGCCTGAGCCGAGGCTCGGGGTCGCTGACGGGCGGCTAGTAGAACTCCGCGATGCGGACGCCAGACGTGACGGCCTCGGCGTCGAAGTCCATTTCCTCCTGGAGGTTGGACGGAACGCGCGCGGGCAGATCGACGGGGAACTCGCCCTGGTCGTCTGCGTTGGCCTTGTAGTACTCGGAGAACTTCTCGATGGCGAAGCCGAGCACCTCGTGGGAGTCGGGGTCGAAGTAGACCGTGACGCCCTTGGAGTTCGTCACCGCCGAGGCGTTTTCGTGACCCCGGTAGATATGACGCAGCGTGTCGGTGTCGCTGCTGTACTTGGGTTCACCCTCTGACACTGCGCCTCCCTGGGCCGTACGATGCCGCCGAATCGGTCAGATTACGGGGTGGATGGTACCAGTGCCCCCTGATGGCCGACGCCGAGTGTCGGCGCACCGGCATGGTCGCTATTTGCAGGTAAAACGACCCGCCGCATCCACCTTGACGCTCTTGGTTCGGCGCTGGTAGCGTGCCCGCGTCCGGGGCCCGTGTGGCTTCCGGCGGGCCCTGCCGTAGCTTCCTGGACCGCGCGTCGTCTGCGCCCGGTCGCCGATGCCCGGACAGGGCCGAGCGACCCCCACCGACCAGGAGGCAGGATGCGCGAGGCCACGCCCAACGTCGCCGAGGCCCGGCGGATGCTGAATAAGGGCATCGTCATCTCCGGTGTCGGTGAGACGGAGCAGGGGAAGCTGCCGGGGAGGGGTTCGTTCGAGCTTCTCGCCGAGGCGACCAAGATCACGCTTGACGACGCCGGCCTGACCCTCGGGGAAGTCGACGGCCTCGTCACGGCGTTCAGCTTCGTCGAGTCGACCCTGATGCACTCGACCACCTTCGCCGACTACCTGGGCATGGAGCCGGGGTACTTCGCCTCGGTCGCCGTCGGTGGCGCCACCGCGCCGCTGATGGCCGTTCAGGCCGCGATGGCGATCGATGCTGGTCTTGCAGAGGTGGTGCTCTGCGTTCGAGGCGATAACACCCGGTCTGGCATCAGCTCGTCCGGGATGATCGCCATGGCTCGGGAGATGAGCCATGGGGCGTTCGAGGCGCCGTTCGGCCTCACCACGATCGGTGGCTACGGACTGCTGGCGCAGCGCTACATGTACGAGCACAACGTCCCCCAGGAGGCGCTTGCGGCGGTCGTGGCGACCCAGTCCGAGCACGCCCACCTCAAGTGGAACGCGATGCTCCGGGACGTGGTCACCATCGAGGACGTCCTGAACGACCGCTGGATCGCAACGCCGTTCCACGTCATGGACTGCTCGCTCGTGTCGGACGGCGCGGCGGCGTTCATCGTCACCACAGCCGATCGCGCAAAGGCCATGCGTCCCAAGCCGGTCTACATCACCGGCATCGGTGAGGGGTACTCGCACCAGTACATCAGCGAGGCTGAGTCGGTCGACAGCGTGCGCCAGGGGTTGGGCCGCGCGGGTCGCCGGGCGATGGAGGTCGCGGGCATCACACCGAAGGACCTCGACGTCGCGGAGATCTACGACTCCTTCTCGTTCACGCCGCTGATCGCGCTCGAAGGCTTCGGGATCTGCGGCCCCGGCGAGGCGGGAGACTGGGTCCTCGAGGGCAACGGCAAGCTTGGCGGATCGCTGCCCATGAACACCCATGGCGGTCTGATCCGCCAGGCGCACCTCGGCGCGATGCATCACATCGTCGAGGCTGCGCTGCAGCTGCGCGGCGAGGCCGACGACACCGGCCGAGGCGGTGGAAACCACCAGGTCCCTGACGCGAAGCTCGCCATCACGAACGGCTCCGGCGGGATCCTTGCCGCCACGAGCGCGCTGGTTCTGTCGAGCGAGCCGCCGGCGGCGGCCTAACCGAGCTGGAGGAGGATCCCCGTGGCCGAAGAGACCGCAAAGCCGGCATACGCAAAGCCCCTGCCTGATCGCCGCCCCGAGGGCGATCGTTTCTGGGAGGGAATGAGGGAGCACAAGCTGCTGCTCCCGGCAGGGCCAGACGGCACCCCCTTCTGGTATCCCCGGGCCTACACGCCGGGCACGATGGAGCCGGTCCAGTGGGTCGAGGCGACCGGGCTGGGAGAGGTCTACACCTACTCCGTCCACTTCATCGGTCCCAGCAAGGCCTACAAGGGCGACCCGCCGCACATCGTCGCGCTCATCAACCTGGACGAGGGCGTGCGCATGATGTCCAACCTCGTTGCGGATGAGCCGGACTATCCGTCGATTGACCCCGAGAAGGTGTCGATCGGCATGCGGGTCCGGATCGTGTTCCACGACGTGACCGACGAGATCACGCTGCCCAAGTTCGCCCCCGCCTGACGGCGGCGGCGACCCCTCACCGACGAGAACGAGCGAGAGGCCACGAATGTCCGAGTGGAGCGACTGGTACACCAAGCAGGACCCGACCAAGTGGGTGCTGGCCGAGATCCTGCGCGAGCGCGCCGAACGCCACCCGGACCGTGACCTGCTCAAGTTCGGCGACAACCCGTGGGTCAGCTACGGGTCGGTCAACGCCCAGGCCAACCGGGTCGCCAACGGCCTGATCGCCCGCGGGGTGCAGCCGGGCGAGTCGGTCAGCGTGATGATGCCCAACTGTGAGCCGTTTCTTCCCGTGTGGTTCGGGATCCTGAAGGCCGGCGCGGTGATGAGCTCGATCAACACGGCCTACAAGGGCGACTTCCTGTCGTGGACGATCAACCTGGTCGAGGCCAAAAAGCTGATCATCTCCGACCAGTACCTGGACCGGCTCGACCTGATCAAGGCCGAACTGCCGCTGCTCGAGCATGTGATCGTGTGGGAGTCCGGATCCCCCGAAGGACCGGCCCCCGCGCTCAAAAACGAGACGCTCGCCGAGCTGATGTCCGGCGCCGACACGGAGCCCGGTATCGAGTACTCCTGGACCGATGACGCCCGGATCATGTTCACCTCGGGCACCACCGGCCGCTCAAAGGGCGTCATCAAGCAAAACGCCGCCGACTACTTTTCGGCCCGCGGCCTGCTCGAGGGCCTGTCGGTGATGAAGGGCACCTCGGTCGAGGATCTGGAAAACGACACGTTCTTTTCGTGTCTGCCCCTGTTTCACTCCAACGCCCAGGTGCTCTCGGGCTACCCGGCACTTGTCGCCGGCGCCCGCGTGGCCTACACCGAGCGCTTCTCGAGCTCGCAGTTTTGGCAGCAGGTCATCGACGCCGAGGCCACGATCTTCAACTCGATCGGCGCCGTCAGCTACTTCATCTGGAACATCCCCGAGTCGGACCTGGACAAGGCCCACACGGTCCACACCGTCTTTGCCGCCCCGGCCCCCAAGGACATCTACCACGACTTCGAGGCGCGCTTTGGGGTCAAGTTCATCGAGGGCTATGGGCTGACCGAGACCGGCATGGCCACCTACATGGACCCGACCAAGCCCCCGATCCCCGGATCGTGCGGCAAGGCCAACCCGGGCTATGAGGTCACGATCGTCGAGCCCGGCACCGACCGGCCGCTGCCGCCCGACACCCCGGGTGAGATCGTCGTCGACATGAAGATCCCCAACATCGTCATGCGCGCCTACTACGGCATGCCCGAGAAGACCGCCGAGGACTTTCGCAACCTCAAGCTGCACACCGGCGATCTGGGGCGCATGGACTCAGACGGCTACGTCTTTTTCATGGACCGCGTCAAGGACTACATCCGCCGTCGCGGCGAGAACGTCTCCTCGATGGAGGTCGAGAAGATCGTCTCGAGCCACCCCCAGGTCCAGGAGGCCGCCGTCATCGGCGTCAAGGCCGGCGAGGGCGCATCCTCCGAGGACGAGATCATGGTCGTGTGCATCCCCGCCACGGACGGCCCGCCCGACTCGGCCGAGCTCACCCACTGGCTGGCCGAGCGCATGCCCTACTTCATGGTGCCGCGCTACATCCGCTTCGTGGACTCCCTGCCCAAGACCCCGACCGAGCGCGTCCAGAAGGTCAAGCTGCGCGAGGCCGGCATCACCGACGACACCTGGGACCGCGAGGCCGCCGGCGTCAAGATCAAGCGCTAGCCAAGACAACGACCGAGGACACCGAGGAGAGACCGACATGTCCACCACTCAGGACCCCCGCGCATCCGCCCTCGCGTCGGCCCCGCCAGGACTGATGGATGCGCTCTCCTATCCGTTCTTCCAGACCATCTTCGATCGCAAGAGCCGTCGTGTCGGACTGGGGATGCACGTCGAGTCGGAGGCGTTCGACTACCAGAGCCCGTACGCCCCGGTCCCGCTCGGCGAGTTGGAGGAGGCGCTGCTCTGTATGGCGGCGACGGGCCTGTCCGGTCTCAACCTCGGTGACCTCGATCCCGCGAAGGGGATGAGCACGCTCGTCCAGTGGACGAACCGGACGTGGCCGAGCGCCTGCTCCAACCACGGCACCGAGCTGTTCTTCACCAACGACGACGGCACGTACCTGCTCAACATGTTCGGCCTGGTGCCGGAGGCCGACGAGATCGCCACGATCTCGCACAAGCCGGTCGAGCGTCAGGTCGACTACCTCGTGGAGCTGTACCGGCGGGCCAAGACGGAGATCTACCCCCACAGGGCGCCCCTGCCCGACAAGCTGCCGGGGCTGTTCGACTTCAACCAGTGGAACGCCAACAAGCCAGGCACGACGCTCTTCATCCCGGTCACGAAC
>Ga0316197_10003657_pt1 | contig 10954 bp, 8 predicted proteins | sample OudBiesiAoxic_MG_FD_204939 | JGI IMG/M metagenome (GOLD analysis project Ga0316197, IMG submission 204939) | Coastal sediment microbial communities from Oude Bieten Haven, Netherlands - site A oxic | ecosystem: Environmental > Aquatic > Marine > Coastal > Sediment | place: Netherlands... | reverse complement strand
TCGGGCCCAAGACGGGAGATCCGGAGGACTTCAAGGATTTCGAGGAATTGTACGCGGCCTTTGAGGAACAGCTTCAGTTCTGTGAGGATGTGCTCCGCCGGGGCGCCTGGATTTCGAGCATGCTGAATGCAGAGTTCCTCCCATGCACCTGGCGCTCCCTCATGACGGTTGGATGCCGCGAGCGCGGCATCGAGATGTGGAATGGGGGGGCCAACTACTACACGGTCGCCCAGATCTCCCTTGCGCAGGTGGATGCCGGCAACGGGCTGATGGCGGTCAAGGACCTGGTCTTCGACAGGAAGAAGCTGACCATGGCCAAGCTCAAGGAGGCCCTGGCGGCCAACTGGGAAGGACACGAAGACGTCAGGAAGATGTGCTACGAGGAGGCGCCCAAGTACGGCAACGACATCGACGAAGTGGACTTCCTGGTTCGCAGGGTGAATGACAGTATTCTGAAGGCTTTCGAGAGTGTGGATGGCGGCGGTAGTTACATCGGTCGTGACGTAAGGACGTCGCTGGACCAGTACACCAAGAGCACCCACAACCTGATGGGCAAGTTCGTCGGCGCGATACCCACGGGCAAATACTTCGGAACGGCACTCACCGATGGCAGTTTGTCCGCCATGCCGGGTACAGATATCAAGGGAGCGACCGCGCTGGTGATGTCTGCAACCAAAGGCAACGATCCCGTCAAGTGGACCTCGACGCACATGAACTGCAAGCTTCCGCCGGATCAACTCGATACCCGCAGGGGCCGGGACAGCATGATGGCGCTGGTCAGGACCCTGTTCGCCAATGGCGGTTATCACATCCAGTTCAATGTACTGGATACCGAGAAGCTGAGAGAAGCACAGAAGCATCCGGAAAATCACCGTGATCTCGTGGTTCGTGTGGCTGGATTCAGCGCGTTCTTCACCCAACTCGACGTGGGTGTTCAGAACGAGATCATCGAGCGCACGCTGCAGCACTGCTAGTTAGGGCAAGAAAGCAGCAGAACCTGGCGCGACGCGGCATAGCGCCGCGCCGGCCCGCCTATCAACGGGAGAAGTGCATTGGATGCGGTTGCTGCGGCATGGGATGCGCGAGCGCACGAAAAGGAGTTCCACGATGTTGAAACCCAACCCCCGACGGCCGACGGCCGGAAAGCCTGCCGCCAAGGCTGCGGGCAGCGAGCTTCCCGAGGGCAAGCGAACCACGCTCGGTTTCTATGTGACCGCCGCGCACGCCTACGAGATGTGGAAATCCACGCCGGACAAGGTGAAGGTCATCGACGTGCGCACCCCCGAGGAGTAAGCCTTCGTCGGCCACCCGGAGATGTCCTGGAATATCCCGATTGCCTTCGTGGCCTACCAGCGCAAGGGCGGCAGGTTCGAGTACGGTCCGAGGATGAACCCCTACTTCGTCGCCCATGTCTTGGAGGTCGCCGCGCCGACCGACGTCTTGCTGGTCACGTGCCGGTCAGGGGGCCGCAGTGCCTTGGCGGTGAACGCGCTTGCGGCCGCCGGGTTCAAAACGCCTACAACATCGTCGACGGGGTGGAAGAAGATCTGGTGCACGATCCCGACAGCGTCTTTGTCGGGAAGAGGATGAGGAACGGCTGGAAGAACTCGGCTCCCTGGGTGTACAGCATCGATCCCGAGAAGGTCATCCTCGAAGAGGGCACTTCCAAGCAGACGCAATGATAAAGGAGAATGACATGAGCACAAAAACACGACGCATCGCCATCAACGTGGGCGCGGGCTACTTTCCAGGGCTGAATGCCGTGGTGAAGGGCGCCGCTCTGGCAGCCGGCAATTTGGGATGGGAGGTTGTAGGTATCCGGGATGGGTTTAGAGGATTGCTGCAACGAGATTATTCCACCGATGGCGGTCTGGTTGAGCTCAGCCCACGAATTATTGAGAACCTTGATCCGGCGGGCGGGGGTTTCCTGGGGCAGGCGGCCCGAGTCGATCCGTTTCATGTACGAAAGGTAAACGAAGATGGCATGGTGGAGGAAGTGGATCTGAGCGATGATCTGGTGAGCATGGCTGAGGACGAAATGTTTGATGCGTTGATTTCAGTCGTCGGCGGCCGCGGGCTGAGTATTCTCTACAAGCTCCACCGCAAAGGTCTTAGAACGGTGTGCATCCCTCTCTCGATCGAGAACGACATCGCCGCCACGATGGTATCCTTTGGATTCAACAGCGCGCTCAGCTTCACGATCGAGATGTTAGACCGGACTCGCCAGGCGGCTCAATCTGCCCGCCGGATCGGCGTGGTGGAGGTCCTGGGAGATCAAAGCGGCTGGCTGGCGCTGCAGGCAGGTATTGCAGTTGTCGCCGATGCCATCCTGATTCCCGAGATCCCCTGCGATCTTCACACAGTGGCAGCGAAACTGAAGGAAAGAATGTACCTCGGCAGGCCTTACGGGCTGGTCGTGGTGGCCGAAGGAGCCCGGCTAGCCGGAAAACCGCAAGGCCGGACGGATAAACCATCCGCCAATCCCCTCAAGGATTCGCTGTCGCCGGGGGCAACCGGTGATTCGGGTGAGCACATCATCCAACGGTCGGGTCAGGCAGCCAAGACAGTGGCGAGAGAGCTGCAATTGATGCTTCCTGAAGAAACCTATCCGATAGTCCTGGGTCCCTTGGTATGCGGCGGTCCTCCAACTGCGGTTGACCGGCAACTGGGACTCGCTTACGGGGCCGGCGCGGTAGAGGCCCTGAATGCAGGTGAAAACGGGGTGATGGTTGCCTTTCAACCACCGGACATCAAGTTCGTGCCTCTAGCGGAAGCGATCAACAAGGTCAGGACCGTGCCCGCGGACAGCGAATTCATGCAGATTGCTAAATCCCTCGGCATCTGTCTGGGGAGGGAACTATGAAAAATCAATCCAACAAACCATCCGCTCGGACCGGGATGGTCCTGAACATCCAGCGCTATTGCATCCATGATGGCCCCGGTATCCGTACCACCACTTTTCTCAAGGGCTGCTCATGTCGCTGCAAATGGTGCAGCAACCCCGAAAGCATCCGCCCGACGCCGGAGGTTGCCTACGATGTTTCTAATTGCACAGGCGCCAAGGAATGCGGCTTGTGCCTGAAACCTCCCTTTCCGGAAGGGGCTTTTTACGTGGTTGACGGCCCTGATGACAAGATCCGCGTCAACTGGGACCTGGCCACAGACTGTGACGAGGCGACCGTTTCGCTCTGCCCGACTGCTGCCCTCTACATGTTTGGTGAAGAGATGACCGTGGAGGAAGTGGTGGACGAGGTGGAGAGGGACGCCTCCTTTTACCGTTCTTCCGGCGGCGGCATGACCCTGAGCGGGGGCGAGTGCTTGCTGCAGCCGGACTTCGCCGCCGCATTGCTGGAAGAAGCCCACAATCGCGGCATCAATACCGCGATCGAAACGGCGGGCAACGTGCCCTGGTCCTTCATGAAGAAGGTGTTGCCCCACGTGGATACCATGCAGCACGACCACAAGCTGACGAACCCGGAACGGCATAAGAAGTGGACCGGTGTAGACAACAAGAGGATTTTGGAAAACTTCAAGAAGGCCTATGAAACGTTTCCGGATATCAGTTTTATCGCCCGCACGCCGCTTATTCCCGGGGTGAACGACGATGAGCAACACATCCGGGCAGTTCTGGAATTTATTCGCCCACACAAGAACGTGATCGACTATGAGTTGCTGCCCTATCATCGCTTCGGCACTAGCAAGTACGGATTCCTCGGCAAGATTTACGAATTAAGTGATTTCACCACGCCGTCCGATGAATCGGTTCAGCGATTGCAGGACATCATCGACGAAGCCTTTGGCCGCGGTAAGGAGGCGCCGGACGCCGAGAAAGAGAAAGGAGATAAACTATGATGAAAATAATGGGCCATGCAGGCTATCATCGGCGCGTTGCCATCAATGTCGGGGCGGGTTTCGTCCCGGGGATGAATTCCGTGCTGATGGGTGCGGTGTTGGCCGGGGGTAAACTGGGATGGGAGCTGGTCGGCATTCGGGATGGTTTTGAAGGACTGTTGCACCCGGATCGTTACGCGGATGGGGGATTAGTTCCTCTGAGCATCGAACGGGTCGAGAATCTCGACCCCGCCACCGGAGGAATCCTTGGCCAGGCGCCCCATGTGGACCCCTTTCATACACCCACCACAAATCAAGCCGAGGCTGACATTTCTGATGATCTGCTGAAGCGGCTCGAGGAAGAAAAGTTTGAGGCCCTGATTTCCGCCGTGGGCAACCAGGGGCTGGAGATCCTCTATAAGCTGCATCTCAAAGGGCTGCATACGGTGTGCATTCCCCGGTCCATCGAGAACGATATCGCCTCCACGGCGGTTTCCTTCGGGTTCAACACCGCTCTCAGCGTCACCATTGAAATGCTGAACAAGGCCTATCAGGCGGCCCGGTCGGCCCGGAAAGTCGCGGTGGTAGAGGTCCTGGGTGAGCAGGCCGGCTGGATTGCCCTGCAGGCCGGCATTGCCGCCCGCGCCGATGTGGTGCTGATCCCTGAGATCCCCTGCAATCTGAAGCACGCGGCGGCCAGGCTGAAGGACAAGCTATCACCCCGGCGGCCCTATGGGTTGGTCGTGGTGGCCGAAGGGGCAAAGTTCGTGGATGACGCGCCGACAGAAGGCAATGCAGATGGCAGCATCGCGGAGAGGACCGCCAGGACGCTGCAATCGCTGGTTGACGGAGAATTCTATCCGCTGGCCATTGGCCCCTGGGCACGGGGGGGTAATCCCACTACCGTTGACCAACAACTGGGCATGGCCTTTGGGGCAGGGGCGGTCGAGTTGCTGAAATCCGGGCAAACCGCGGTGATGGTAGGTTTTGTGCCGCCTGACATCAAGTATCTTCCCCTCAAGGAAGCGGGCCACGAAGTCAGAACCGTGCCCGCAGATAACGAGTTCATGAAAATCGCCCAGTCGCTGGGCATATACCTGGGGACGCCTTTGTGAGGCTTTGAGGAGGGTTATTGTCATCCAAAAACAACGGTCAATCGGAGGACTACGAACATGAATAAAAGGAAAAAGAACACCTCGGTGGATGTCTACGAGCGACTGGCGGATGCGCTGGAAGTACTTCCCTCAGGCTTCCCTCGCATGCTTTCCGGGGTGGAAATCGAACTGATAAAGATTGTGTTTACCTACGAGGAGGCCTTGGTAGCCAGTCATCTGACCATCACCCCCGAGACCGCCGCCGAAATCGCAAAGCGGGTTGGCCTTGATGAAGAACAAGTCACCGTGCTCCTCGAGAGCATGGTCCCCCGACGCATGGTTCGCGCTGACACACTTGCCCTGGAGAGCGGCATCAAGGGACTCGGAAAGTTCGAGGCCAAAGATAGCCAGGAGCCCAGGGCCGAGCCCGTGAAGAAATACCGGCTCTCCCCTTTCGTTGTTGGCTGGTATGAAGCCTACCTGCAGCAGCCTATGCCGGAAACCGAGCGGTTTGCCGAGCTCTACGAGCAGTACGTGATCGAGGGCGGGGGCGAAAGGATTTTCGCCCCGCGACCCGGCCCGCATGGTGTCATTCCCTACCGTGGCTCGCTCAAACCGGAGTGGCTAGAGCGTGAACCGCACAATGACATCGACGCCCACTTCCAGAGATACGACCGCTTTCTTCTGGTTGATTGTGTGTGCAAGAAGGAAAAGGCCGCCGCTCACGGCCACAGTTGCGACATGCCCATCAAGCGTTGTGGGTTCATCGGCATGCCGCCGGCGGTCCCCCTGTCGGAAAACGTCATCCCCCGGGAGCAGGCGAGCAAGCTCTTCGCGGAACTCGATGCCTTGGGCACGATGATTACTCAGGGATTCTATGGATTCACAATGGGGGCGGAGGCTCCGCAGTTCGTGGGCTGTTGTCACTGCTGCGGTTGTTGCTGCGGCATTCAGAATTCGGGCCGTCTGGACCCCGGCATTAAAGAAACCGTCCAGCGCTCGAACTATCGCGTCGTCAAGGATAACGATAAATGTACTAACTGCGGGGAGTGCATCAGGCGTTGTGAGGCAACGCTTCATCATACTGCGCATACCTGGAAAAAAACGAAAGATGGCAAGGTTGCGGTATATAACCGGGATAATTGTGTCGGATGTGGTGCCTGCGTTATGGGTTGCAAGTTTGATGCGCTTGAACTAAAGCCGGTATCGGAAGAGGAGTGGTTCCACGTCGCTTCCAGCTTCACCGAATGGGAAGAACAGCGCCTGGCGTATCTGGCGGCGCAGAAGAAGTAAAATGCTGCTGATTCGTAATTATATATAGGAGTCAGTACTCAGAAGAAGGAATTCAGAAGGAAGAAATGGATAGCACTACAAAAATTTAACAAAGCTATTTGGGTTTTTTCCCGATTTTTGTGGATTGGGAAAATGAGATGGCCATCGAAAATCCTTGCTGGACATGGCGTATTGGAGTGTTGGGATACTATGAATCGCTTTTTTTCCATATCCCCAATACTCCATCAATCCACGACCGTTACCTGTTTCTTCAACTGGCTGTTTCGATATATTCACCCACAAAATTCAAGAAAGAACCGTCATTTGAAAGGATTTTAAATGAGCACCGAGATCATCCTCACCTTTGTCGTCCTTGGCATCACCATTTTCCTCTTCGTCAGCGAAAAGCTGCGTGTGGACGTCGTGGCATTGTGCGTCATGCTGTCGTTGCCATGGCTCGGCTTGATCGAACCGCACGAAGCGTTGGCGGGACTGTCCAGCAACGCGGTGGTTTCTATTATTGGCGTCATGATCCTGGGTTATGGCATAGACCGTTCGGGCATCATGGCAAAGGTAACGCGCCCCATTCTGCGCGTTTCCGGCTCCAGCGAGCGCCGTCTCGTTGGCCTCGTCTCGGTCGCGGTAGGGATCATCTCCGGCTTCATGCAAAACATCGGCGCGGCGGCACTCTTTCTTCCTGCCTTGCTGCGCATCGCAAAACGCTTGAAACTGCCCGAGTCGCGTCTGCTCATGCCGGTCGGATTCGCCGCCATCCTTGGTGGCACCCTGACCATGGTGGCCTCTGGTCCCCTGATCATCCTCAACGACATCCTGCGGCAGGGGGGACAACACCCCTTTGGGCTCTTTGCCGTGACGCCGGTGGGGTTCATACTGCTCACCGCCGGCATCCTCTATTTCCTCATCCTGGGCCAAGTCGTACTGCCCGGGCGCAAGGGTGGAGAGAATGAAACGAGCCCGCAACAGGAGCTTACCGACGCCTGGAACCTCGCATCACAAGTGACGACAATGACCGTGGCAGACCAAAGCAGTCTGGTCGGCAAGACTATTGAGGGCGCCGGCCTTTGGACGGCCTACGGGGTGAACCTGCTCTTGCTGCGGGAGGACGGTGACGTCCAGCCCGCACCCTGGCGTCAGACCCGCTTCGCTGCCGGGCAAGAGCTCGTGTTGCTGGGGCCGGACGATCAGATGGCGCGCTTCGCTGTGGACCACGGTCTCGAGTTGGACACCAAGACTCCCGTGTGGTTTGAAGCCTTCCTGGGCACGGGCGGCTTTGCTGAACTGGTGGTGGTGCCTCGCGCGCCACTCGCAGGCAAGAGCATCCGTGAATTTGGCCTCCGCAAGACCTATTCGGTCGAGCCCATCGTACTGCTCGCGGGTGCCGAACGCCAGCTCGCCGACTTTTCCGACATGCCTCTGTCCGTCGGCGACGTTCTGGTGGTGGCCGGCACCTGGGAAAACATCCGCCAGCTCTCCCGAGACCCGAGCTTCGCAGTACTCACCCCCATCGAAGGCCAGGGATCCGATCCGTCCAAGGCCATCACCGCCGCTCTGTGCTTTGCCGGCGCGATCGGCCTCGCGATCGCCGGCTTCCCCCTCTCCATTAGCCTGATGTCGGGCGCCGTGATGATGGTGCTACTCCGGGTGTTGCCCATCGACGAAGCCTACCGAGCCGTGGATTGGCGAACGGTCTTTCTATTGGCGGGACTCATTCCGCTCGGCACGGCCATGGATAAGAGCGGCGCCGCCGCTTTCGTCGCCAACGGGCTTACGTCATTGCTCGCCGGCAGCCCCACGATATTGCTCATGGCCGCGGTCGGGCTGCTCGCGACGCTTTTCTCGCTGTTCATGTCCAACGTCGCCGCAACCGTGCTGCTCGCTCCGCTAGTGATGATCGTGGGTCAGGATGCTGGTGTTGACGGCCGCGCCCTGGCGCTGCTCGTCGCGGTCTGTGCCTCCAATTCCTTCGTGCTCCCCACCCACCAGGTCAACGCCCTTTTCATGTCTCCGGGGGGCTACCGCAACGCCGACTACATCCGCGCAGGGGGCATCATGTCGCTCCTCTTCCTTACGCTGGCGGTGGGCACCATATGGCTGCTGTTCGTTTGATGGTAACTGTATCTGATGCATATGGATGAGCATGCTAAAAAAAACAAGGAAATATGGCGATAAGGTTGTCATTGAACCCGCCAGAGTGATTCAGGAGCGTAAGAAGATCGGGCTGCATCCTTCATGCCCTGTGCCCGCCGGAGCTATCATGTGTTACGACACTGCATTTTGGCAATGGGTTTGTGCAGCCCCCGGATATGTTGAATGCGATGGCTGGTTAAAGGGCGCGTACCTGGTGCCGAGGTACGATTCCTGGATTCTGGTCCTGAAGGTGCCGGGTTTTGGTGCCCCAACTGCCGTCATGACACTGGAAGAACTGGCAGCATACGGTATTAAAAAATTTGTAAATCTCGGCACAGCAGGTGGATTAAAACAGAATATGAATATTGCGGATATCGTGATTTGTGATCGCGCGATTCGCGATGAAGGTACTTCGCATCATTATTTGCCTGTCGAAAAATATGCATATTCATGCCCTGAAATGACAGAGAACCTGTGTACAGCTTTTGAGAAAAAAGGCATTCAGCACAGCAAAGGCACCAGTTGGACCACAGATGCGCCTTATCGGGAAACTATTGAAGAGCTGCGCCAACATCGTTCCGACGGGGTTGCCACGATAGAAATGGAAGCATCTGCACTGTTTGCCGTTGGTGCTTATCGTGGCGTAAGTGTGAGTTCAAGTTTTGTCATCAGCGATATATTGTCAGAGGAAGATTGGAATCAGGGATACCACAGCGCAGAAAAGCTGGAAGGCTTGAAAAAAATCTTTGAAGTCGCCATGGAAACTATCGCAATAAATTGCAAAAACGACCAGATAAAGACTTCATGAACCGAGCGGTATGAAATTATGACAGGGAGCCTGTTAAGAGCAAAAGTGAGATTCGCACTAATAAATAAGTTATACCCACAAAGGAGGGGGATTGGAAAGTCATCATCGTTTTGACTGTGGCCGTTTATCTGAATTGTTTTTGAATGACAAATAAATATAAGGTTGTTTCGGCAGGCACATCATAGGAGGTGAAATTATGACGCACTCACAACCGGGCAAAGCATTGCCCAAAATGAAACAAACAAGTCTGGGCCTATACGTGACGGCGAAAGAGTCTTACGATATGTGGAAGGCCAACCCCGAAAAGGTAAAGGTCCTCGACGTCCGCTGTCCAGAAGAGTACGTCCTCATCGGTCATCCCGATATGGCCCTGAACATCCCGCTCTTCTTTCCCAAATACGAGTGGCATGAAGACAGGAGGCGGTATTCGGCTGAGCCCAACCCTGATTTTATGGCCGATGCCCAGAAACTTTTGAGTCCTGACGATACCATCCTGACCATGTGTCGCTCCGGGGGGCGTAGTGCCATGGCCGCTGAACAGCTGGCCCAGGCCGGTTACCAAAACGTTTACAACATCATCGATGGCATGGAAGGCGACACAGTCAACGATCCCGAGAGCGCTTACCACGGCAAGCGCATGAGGAACGGCTGGAAGAACGCGGGAATGCCCTGGACCTTCGATCTCGATCCAGCGCTGGTATGGCACCCCCTTAAAAAAGACATGGAAAAAGTCAAGATTGCCCTGGATCTATGATCCTGGCCATAGGCTGACGCGATTCGACAAAGGGAGACGGACTGTGAGCGAGTTAATGCAATTCTAAGTAACAAGACTTTCCGTTTCACACTCAATTAGCTGAAACCCCATATATTTTGCCCTCTTTGCAAGATTTTTAATGGTTCGTTTTTGATGGGCTTCTTCTTGAGCATAAAAGACGGTTTCATCAAATTGTTTCCCGGTTTTTACTAAATGGTAAATTATACGAGCAAGCTTATGGGCTGTATCAGTGATTGCGCTTGGAGCACCATTCTTTGCTCGTTTTCTCCGATAGTAGTTACCGAGGTATGACTGGCTATGCCATAATGACATCGCTGACATTTGTAGGGCTTTTGCAAACCTGTTCAATATTTTCCCTCCGGTAATTTTATTATTAGGACATAGGTTCAACCACGATACAAAATTGCCTGGTTTCGGAAACTTTGAAACTTCGCAACCAACTTCAGAAAAGAAAACATGGGCTGTTACTGCACTTATTCCTTCAATTTGAGTAAGGTCAGTGCCAATAATTCTATACATATGGGTTCGTAAATCAAAGTTTGGTTCATTCCCTTTCCCTCTTCTTTCGTCTTTTAGCCATAGCCATCACCTTGAAAGGAAATGGTGATGGCCAAGAGTGCAGAAAAAAAATATTCTTCTAAGCTGGATAGATCACCATATTTCATAAGAATGATAATCTTCACAAATAATAAAGGCACAAAACTTGGAACCATGCTGTGAAACGGGTTGCCCATAAACAAAGAGCGCACACCAGTGAAATGCCGGCCTACTTCCACCACCGTTTTAAATACAGTACGATATCACTTCACGACGAAAGTTACTTTTATAGGATGTAGGGTGGTTTAGCGTTTTTGCGCGCCCAATGATGTACCCTTGAGTATATATAGGTATAACTCACCGAAGTTCGTTCAACCTGTAGTACTTATTCCCGCTGGTTTTGTCCCCCGATTTGTACCGTCAAAGCCCATCATTTTTCCGGGTCACAACCGTGATTCATACCTGACGGATCCCTTCGTCCTGGGACCA
>Ga0316197_10003656_pt1 | contig 10955 bp, 7 predicted proteins | sample OudBiesiAoxic_MG_FD_204939 | JGI IMG/M metagenome (GOLD analysis project Ga0316197, IMG submission 204939) | Coastal sediment microbial communities from Oude Bieten Haven, Netherlands - site A oxic | ecosystem: Environmental > Aquatic > Marine > Coastal > Sediment | place: Netherlands... | reverse complement strand
TTTGCGGTGTTGTTTGAGGACCGACTCAATGCCGGCGCCTAACCGCTGCCGTCGGGTCATCACCAACCGTGGCACTGATCCCGCCCTTACACAGTTTGTCGGATACCGCCGACAGCCGGGACTGGCTGCCATTGATAGCCTCGGCCGGCCTTCTCACTTACTGACCTTCGTTCGACATCGATTCGAGACGGCTCAATCTGTCTTCCTGGTCCGCCAGCTTCTGGTGCAGCTGTTCAATGTAAATGTGGGCCTTCTCGAGCTCGTTGAGCATGCCACCCATCTTCTCGGGAACATTGATCTGCTGATGCGGCACGGTTGCCCCGATCGCCGGGAGGTGGCCTGAAGTCCACATATTCTCAGCGTGCTCCTCGATGGACTCGAGATTGTAATCCGGGTCGAAGACCGCGTCACATCCTGTCGCACAGGTCGGACCGGCAGTGAACAGGCTTCCCCGTATCGTCATATTCCCGGAGCCAGCGATGATCGTCACTTCGTTGCCACCGGTGCCGTCCTTCGTCAACGTATAGGCGTTGTCCTGGAACTGCTGGCGCCAAATAGCCGCCCCGGTTTCGTGCCGGGTGTTAACCGGACCGTTGTTGATCATCTGGAACTGGGTTCTCAAAGCAGTTGTACCGCTTGTCTCCTCCACCTTCACCATCGCAGTTCCATCACTTGCCTCGAGGTGAAGAAGAGAGGTGGGGGTGTCGATGCCAATCCCTACCTTGTCGCCCTGCACGAAGAGAACACCTTGCGCTGAGGCTGCGGTTGGCAGGATTGCCAGCCCGAGACCCAAAACTATCGCTACCGCACTGCCGATTCCAATTCTACGAAACATGATTTTTCCCCTTTCCATTTCTCACAATATTATCCGTTACGATCACTCCAAGAATTCGCGACATTCATCACATCAGAAATCCGTTCACGACGGCTGGTCTTTTCGAGAAACGACGGACGGCCCGTGCCCCGCCCCGATGGAAACACGCGTCTCAGGTCCTATCTGAAAACCATTTCCGAACGCCACGCTGTCGCCCGCGTGGATGGTGACCCTCGCGCCGTCCTTGATTCTGACCTGCGAAATTGTGAGGGACCCTTCTGCCTCGATGAGGTGAGTGCCCTCGATCTCTGTATCCGAGATCTCTTCGCGCACCGAATCGGTTCCTCTTTCATCTGATCCACTGCTTTGATCGGATGACTCGAGAAACACAGTATCCGGTTGATCGACACCCAGTGTGCCGAGTATCAAAAGGGAGCCGATTCCGACGCCTAGGATCCCGGCGGCGGCAACCCTCCACCAGGATGAGGTCAATTTGGAAGGCGAAGTGTGCGCGAAGGATGAGGGTGAGGGCCTGGCGGCACGAACAGCATCACAGACTCGCTCCAGATCCTTGCGGCAATCCTCGCAATCATTCAGATGGTGATCGAGATCAGCCCCGTTGAACTCGTACTCTTCTTCGGGTCGCGTGACGCAGAGTGCAAGGATCTCGCTGGTCGGATGCTGATTTTCCTCTCTTTGCGAGATCGCCGTGAATAAGAGATCGTGGGTTTCCAACCACGATTGACACTCTTCGCATTCGTCGATGTGTGAAACGACAGTTGCCCGTTTGGCCTCGTCCAGCTCGCCCGCCGCGAAGTCGGGAAGATAGCCCTCTATCTCACGATGATTCATGAGATCCATCCCCGAATGTTCCTTTCACCGCATCCACCTGGGAATCTCCCAGAAGGTGCTGAGCGGCACGAATACAGCGGTACATTTGAACTCTCAAAGCGCCTTCTGTCTTGCCGAGATCGCGAGCGATTGCGCTGTATGAACAGCCTTCCCGAAGCCGCAGCAGGATCAGCTTCCTGCAGTCGGGGTCGAGCGCCGCCAGCACCTTCTCCGCAAGGCCTGTCCTTTCGTTGTCAAGGGTTTTCTGAAGCGGGCTCTTGCCACTATCCAGGAAATCTTCGGAGATCTGCGCGCTAACCTTCCTCGACCGCAACCAGTCGATGCAGCGTCTCGAAGTGACCACTTCGACAAAGCCCCAGAAACCTGCCGTGAAATCGAACTCAGGACGATTCACGGCCTGCCACACCTCGGTCATGATTTCTTGCTCCAGGTCCTCTCGATCCTGAACCGGAATCCGGAGCCGTTTGAAGGCGAGGATTTTTCGCACGCGCGCACGGACGTGGTCGACGGCGGCGGCTTCTCCCAATCGCATTCGTCTCGCCCATTCCCCCGGCGAGGAATCGGCAGCGAAAGCAGCGGTTTGGTTCCGACCTCGATTTGAGCCCATTTGGTTTCTATCATCCGTAATCTCTTCCCACAGTACTCCATCGGGGAAGGACCAGTTTTGTTACAGCGGTCGAGCCAACAGCCCAGCGGCTCACCTCGACCATTATCGCGCACTTCCCCTGGACCTGAATTTCTTCAGATCCAGGGGAAGCCCTCAATCTGCTGGACGAGTCCTGGTTCTATTCGGACGTCAGTTGGCTCAACAGCGCCCCAACTTCCGTGCTGCAGTTGCAGCACGGCCGAATTCATATGGGAGCGGATTGGCCTTGGCGCAGAGAAAACGTCACGGCATCGTCGCAGGTGATCCACTAAATGGAAGAAGGTGCCAAAAAAAAGCAGCCCCAGACGGGTCTGAGTGTTCAGACCCAATCTGAGGCTGCGATGATACGGATGAGCGTCGACTCTATTCTTGGATGTTCTCCTGCAACAGAGCCTCGATCCGCTGCAGTTGTTCCTTCTGCTGGGCAAGTTCCTGGTGGAGCTGCTCGATGTAGATATGCGCCTTCTCGAGCTCGTTCAAAACGCCGCCCATTTTTTCGGTCATATTAATTGGCTCATTCGGCAAGGTCGAACCGATCGCGGGCAGGAATCCTGCCGACCACATGGCGGCCGCATGCTCTTCGATAGACTCGAGGTCGAAGTCGGGCTCAAACACCGCGTCACAACCGGCGCCGCAACTGGGCCCGCCGGTGAATAGGCTGCCCCGTATCGTCATATTCCCGGAGCCAGCGATGATCGTCATTTCATTGCCACCGGTGCCATCTCTCGTCAGGGCGTAGGCGTTGTCCTGGAACTGCTGGCGCCACACAACGTTCCCGGTTTCATGCTGGGTGTTCACAGGGCCATTGTTGATCATGTGGAACAGAGTTCGAAGGGCAGATACGCCATTCCCCTCGTGCACAATCACCCGGGCCAGGCCGTCATTCTTGAACATGTGGAGACCCGCGGTCGGGGCGGTAACTCCGATTCCGACGTTGCCGTTCCCACCGACGTGGAACTTGACCCCGGGCGTGTCGCCGAAGGGCGACGATATCAGGTCAAACTGCATGTCCCCTGCCCACTCTTGAATATCCCATGTCGCGTCGTTCGTGTCCTCGAGGCGGATTTCGCCGTTAATTGAAGTGATGTGAAAATCGTTAGCAGGTGTGCTCGTGCCAAAACCGATGCGGCCGGTCGAGTCCATGTACAGCTGGTTTTGCGGTGCGTTTTCTTCAATCACGATATTCTCGCGCTCGGTGCCCGTCCCATTCGGACGTTGGCCGATCGTGAACAGGGTGTCCCTGCCGCTGATTCGCCACTGGCCCTCGATTGCGGTTCCGTATGCTCCAACACGCTCCTCGAGGAGGATTTCAGCCCCGCCAGACTGTTGCATATGAAGTTCTGCCCCGGGGACGGCAAGGGAGTCGTCGAGACCGACTCCGATCTTGTCGGAAACCCAGAGGAAGGCATAGTTATTAGCCTTCGAAAAATCTTTTACCATCGGCTTGCGAAGGTCCGCCACATCAGCTTGCCCGATGGAAGAACGGCGATCGGTGTTGACGACACCATTCTCGATGGAAAAGCCGCCGTTGATGACCTTTGAGCGCTCTCTTGCTTCACTGGGCTCGAGTTCGTCCGATGATACGCCGGAGAAAAAACGTACTTCAAAGCTGTAGCGGCCATCTGCCAAGGCCTTGCCTTGTGAGTCGTCAAGGCGCCATGCGATTGGAGCCTCGTTGTAGATCTTTTCGAACACAGTGCCGTTTGGGCCGTTAATCGTGACACGGATGGTCTTGAACTCGGCACGCGGAGTGAGTGTGATCACACCCGCCTGCACCGAGACATCCGCCAGCTGGGCTCGCTCGGAGCTGGGAGAGAGTTCCCATTCACTCGCCCCCGACGTGACCGACACCAGCGCCAGAGCTACAAACGCGACCACCAGAATCGAAACGTTTCTCTTTCCACTCATCTCACTACCCCCTTTTCTTCGATCGGTACCAGATTTTTCGTCGATTGCCCTGCCCAAGGCTCCTCAAACAAGCCGTCGGACGGGACGAACGCAGAAACCGTTCTGTACTCACAAATAAATTCCGCGAAGATGATCTATGGTATGCGAAGCACCTGAAAGGTGTCAAGACCTTGTGATTGATGCAATTTTAATCAACAGTGATTCTCCAAAACCACGGAAAATCCGTGTTCAGGTTGCTGAGGTGATATGCGTCAGGGGAGATCAGCATTGAAAGCCGCTGTTCCAGGATTGATGCTATCCATAGTCTGCGGGGTGTTGATCGGGTCGGCGTTTCCTCCCCTTGACGCACCCCAGCTCGCCTGGGTCGGCCTTGTGCCCCTTTTCCTTGCAATTCGCCGCGCCGATTCGCTGAGATCGGCGGCGGCCTTTGGGTGGCTCGCCGGTACTGTATTCACCTTGTTGGTATCCACCCCGCTCCTCAGCTCCCATGAATGGACCGGCTGGGCCGCATTGTCTCGCGAAGAACTCGCCGCGATGCACAGCCGGCAGTGGTGGTTTCTGCACAGCTTGCGGCTCTTGGTGTGCGTCGTGTCCGGTCTGCCGTGGGCGCCCTTTGCGGCCGTACTCAAGAAAATGTGGCAGAACCGCCCGTGGCGCCTGATTTGGATGGCACCTGCACTATGGGTGGTTTTTGAGTGGATCCGTGTCCAGATCTTGTGGCGCTTCCATTGGGCCGTATTGGGTAACGCAGCCGCGGACCTCCCTGCCGTGCGGCAGGCTGCGACCCTGGGTGGGCCTTGGCTTCTGAGTCTTCTGATTGTGGCTGTGAATTGTGCAGTTTTCCTACTCCTGTTCGGTGCCCAACCACGAAGGCGCAATATTCTGCCGGCTGCCGCATGTGGGCTCGCTCTTGTTTTGTGCTGGGCAGGCGGCACACTGCGCCTGAGGGACGCGGAAAAGCAGCCGGAACCTGGACTTCGGGCCGGTGTGTTGCAGCACCATAAACCGCAATTCCGGTTCGAGGATTTCACTGTGACCGGGCTCAGTCGCGCCTACGTTGACTTGATGGAGACGATCTTCGAGCGCATGGGCGATCAGTTGGATGTACTTGTGCTTCCGGAGTCCGTGTCCTTCGGTTCAGTCAGCCTCGACGGCACGCTCAAATCGGGTGTTCCTGAAGAGATGCAGGCTGATCTACGGTCATGGGAAGCGCTGATCGGGAGTCTTATTGGAGCGAATCCGACGGTCGTGGTTCTCGGGAGCAGCACCTCTGAAGGAGGCCTCTCTCACAACTCGCTGCTCTTCTTTGATCGAGACGGTCTCCGGGGGGCCTATCACAAACGTGACCTCGTACCTTTCGCCGAAAGGAGCCCTTGGTACGCTGCCGCCCTCGGAATATCCGGAAGATCGTCATACTCGCCCGGTGTCGACAGTGCCATCGTCAGCGTTGACGGTTTGGTTCTTGGAGGCTTTATCTGCCAAGAAGTCCTGTTTCCCGACACCATTCGGGAGTCCGTCCGTAGTGGCGCCGAGATCCTGGTCTCGGGAGGAAATGACGGCGTTTTCGCCGATCCTGCCGTGGCGTCAATCCATGCCGATTTGGCGCAGCTTCGGGCGGTGGAGACGGGACGTTATGTAGTCCGCGCGATGTCAACCGGGATATCGGCCATCATCGATCCGACCGGCCGGGAAAAACAGCGCAGCGGAAGTGAACCGGTGTACCTGTGGGCAGCCGCTGAACCGCGGAGTAATATGACGCCCTTCGTGCGCTTTGGAGACTGGGTCGTTTGGGTGTCTCTGGCAACACTGCTTACCTATGCCGCAGTGGCGGTGCGGGATCACGGAAGAGCGAACCGACCGACATCAGACTGACTGCTGGTCTTTCTCAGAATTCGGGTGCCAGGCAGCTTTTCACAAAAAACCCCAGACGGGCCTGGGTCATCAGACCCTATCTGAGACTGCGACGATGCTGACGGGTCTCGGCTCTACTCGATGGCGTACTCGGTCAACAGCACTTCTAGCCGCTGCAACTTTTCTTTCTGTTGGGCAAGTTCTTGGTGGAACAGTTCCGTCTGTTGGACAAGTTGCTGGCGAAAAAGTTCCTTCTGTTGGGCAAGGTCCTGATGGAGCTGCTCGATATAGATATGTGCCTTCTCGAGCTCGTTCAGAACGCCGCCCATTTTTTCGGTCAAGTTGATCGGCTCATTCGGCAAGGTCGCACCGATCGCGGGTAGGAAGCCTGCCGACCACATTGCGGCCGCATGTTCTTCGATGGATTCAACTGTGAAATCAGGTCCCAACACCGCGTCACAACCCGCACCGCAGCTGGGCCCGCCGGTGAATAGGCTGCCCCGTATCGTCATATTCCCGGAGCCAGCGATGATCGTCATTTCGTTGCCACCGGTGCCATCTCTTGTCAGGGCGTAGGCGTTGTTCTGGAACTGCTGGCGCCACACAGCTCCCCCGGTTTCGTGCTGGGTGTTGACCGGTCCGTTGTTGACCATGCGGAATTGGGTTCTCAAGGCAGATGTGCCGTTGCCCTCCTGCACTAACACCTGTGCTGTGCCGTCATTTTTGAAGATGTGGAGAGGCGCGTTTGGGTTTGTTGTACCGATCCCGACTTCTCCGGTCCCTTCAATAACCATCTTGGTACCGGCTGTACCAACGCCCGACTGGGCAGTGGTCAACACAAATTGCATATCGCCGTTATTTTCTATGAAGGTCCATGTCGATCCGTCGGTGTCTTCGATGCGAATCGCTCCATTTGTCGAGGCGATGTGAAAATCGGATGTCGGAGCCGCCGTGCCAAAACCGATTCTACCGGTCGAGTCCATATACAGCTGATTCTGTGGGGCGTTTTCTTCAATCACGATATTCTCGCGTTCGGTGCCCGTCCCATTCGGCTTCTGGCCAATCGTGAACAGGGTGTCCCTGCCGCTGATTCGCCACTGGCCCTCGATCGCGGTTCCCCAGTCTCCAACACGCTCTTCAAGAAGGATCGTAGATCCGCCAGCTTGTTGGATGTGAAGTTCTGCCTCAAGGCTATCTGAGTTGTCGATACCGATTCCAATCTTTTCGGAAACATAAAGAGCGGTATAGTCGTAAGCCTTCGCAAAATCATTTTGCATCGGCTTCCGAAGGCTCGCCACATCTCGTTGCGGGATGGAAGAACGGGAATCGGTGTTGACGACACCATTCTTGATGGAGAAGCCTCCATTGATGACCTTTGATGTCTCTCTTGCTGCACTGGGCTCGAGTTCGTCCGATGGAACACCGGAGAGAAAGCGTACTTCAAAAGTGTACCGCCCATCGGCCAAGGCCTTGCCTTGCGAATCGTCAAGGTGCCATGCAATTGGTGCCTCTTTGTACCTCTTCTCGAACACAGTGCCTTCTGGGCCGTTAATCGTGACACGGACAATCTTGAACTCGACACGCGGAGTGAGCGTGATCACACCCTCCTGCATCGAGACGTCCGCCAGCTGTGCTCGCTCGGAGCTGGGGGAGAGTTCCCATTCACTCGCCCCCGACGTGACCGACACCAGCGCCAGAGCTACAAACGCGACCATCATTATCGAAACGTTTCTCGTTCCGCTCATCTCGCTGCCTCCTTTTTCGATCGGTATCAGATGTATCGTCGATTGTCCTGCCCAAGACTCCTCGAACGAGCCGTCGGGCGCGACACACAGAGAGACCGTTTTGTGCTCACACATACATTTCCGCGAAGATGATCTACGGTAGGCGAACCAACAGAAGTGTGTCAATTGCTTCCGATTCGGCTGCATTTTTGAACTACCGTGATTTTTCCAAAACTTCAGAAAATCTGTGTTCAGATTGCCGAGGTGAGATGCGGCACGAGGAATCGAGATTGGAACTCGCCCGGTGTTGACAGTGCCGTCGCCAGGGTCGGGGGTTGGGCTCTTGGAGGCTTCATCTGTCAAGATGTCCAGTTTCCCAACACCATTCGGGAGTCCGTCAGTAGTGGCGTCCAGATTTTGGTTTCAGGAGGCGATGACGGCGTTTTTGCCGATCCTGCCGTGGCGTCAATCCATGCCGATTTGGCGCAGCTTCGGGCGGTGGAGACGGGACGTTATCTAGTCCGCGCGATGTCAACTGGGATATCCGACGCTGGATGGGGGATTGCGCTCCTTCCCGATTTCAAGGTCCACCATCATCACGGAGGAACCATTTCCGGCGAAAGAGGTGCGGTAGATCAACTCCACCCAGGGTTCTTGTGGTCTGACCTTCTCCGGTTTGCTGGCAAGTGCTGTGGTCTAGAAGCTGCTCGGAATGCTTGCCTGGCGCTCTGTTTGGGTGGCCGGCTCCGTGTGTGTGGGCGGCGTCTGGTGTCACCGCTCGTCCCAAAGGACTCCAAGGCTCAGTTGGGCCAAATGAACTCCTCTTACGTCGCTGCCCTGCGCACGCTCGATCGGGCCGGACGCAGCGACCATGATGCCAACCAGGGCTCATATAAAAGGCGCAGGGTGCTGACCGGCGATACGATGAGCACACCGAAGAGAGAAAGCCCCGCTGGGTTTGTCAGTCCGACACCCTTAGCAGATGGCTCGAGGGTCGATCCGGCATTATTCGATTCAGGGCTCCGACTCCTCCGAGAGGCTCTCGTTGAACTCGCTGAGTACGAACATGCGGACCGGAATATCGACCTCGAGAGCGTACTCGTCGTAGTGGTACGTGACGGTGCTTGCACCAACGCGAATCGTCTGCGTGGTCGGGAGGCTGACGCCATCGACTGTTTTGTACTCGAAGACCCGTTCCGCGAGCAGCGATCCCTCGGCGTCCCAGACCAGCCGCCTGCCCTCGAGGAAAGTCTCGGCATCGAGATAGGTGGTTTCCACCAACCGGCCGTCCTCGCTGATGTCAATCGGGTAAAACTCCTGACCGTCCAAGATCTCGGTGTTTTTGAGGAAGAGCTTTTCGCCGGTCGTTTCGAAACGCACGAGCACGTCGTCAAAAAAGCTGAGACGTTGAAGTTCCCTCAGCCGAGGTTCTGAGAAATAAGTAGCCTGCGTGTCGCCTCCTGGGCCATCGAACCCCCAACCGATATCCCCGTCGAACGCTTCAACCCGAAGCCCGGCCGGCATCTCCAGATCGAAACGGTAGAAGCGATCCCGTTTCCGAGCCAGCTGGAAGGGGAGCTCTTGGCCGCCGACCGCCAGGCGGCCCATCGCCAGCAGATCCGTCAGTGACTGCAGCTTTTCGAGCCCACCCCGTGCCTCGTAGTGCTGTGACAGGATTTCGTCGAGACGGTCGTCATTCTCCTGCCGAACACGATCAAGCTCTCGTTCTGCAGCTAGAACGGCCAGCGGTGTCTCGATCCACCCATACCTGCCCTCCGGCTCGTCTGGCGGTGGGAGAGGGAGGTCGCGCAGGATCTCGTCGACACGATCGAGTCGGCCCTCGGTGCTCGCTATCAGTGCCCGGTAAAGGCTGAGCGCGCGATCACTACTGGTGTCGTCAGCGAGCTCCTCGAGCATCTGAACCCCAAGCCGTTCGTCGCCCTGCTCGAGAGCCAGCGTTGCCGTGAGGTATCGCACTCGCTCGGCATCGGGCTGCGTACTTCGATTCGCGACGCCGGAGGTACTGGCGCAACCGATCAGCGCCCCGATCATGACCGCCACGATGGCTATGCACAAACGGGTGCCCGCGTTCTCATGCATGACGAATCGCGGTCGTCGAACCCAGCCGGTTATCGGCACAGGCCGTTCGGATTGTTCAGCTTCTGTTTCATTGGATATTAATAACACTGTTGATCCGTTGCAGCGTTGAATATATCCTCCCTGCCCACCAAAATCACTCAAAGTAATGAGAAAACCCGTCCTTTTGAGTGATTGTGCTCTGGACTCTGCGGACTTAGCCTGTTATGCGAGGGCGTCTCGCGAGTAGTGAGAGGAGTCAGCAGTTACGGCATTTGACGACTCAACGGCTTCCGGCGTAACCAATCGGGGGGCAGGCGGAGTGTGATGGGCCGCCCGCCGCCGTACCTTGGGCGGATCGCGGTCATGTTTTTGATCGTGGGTACGGCGGGAGTTTCAACGGGATCCGGCTCACAGGTCTTTTCAGACGGTTTCGAATCAGGGGACACCTCAAAGTGGGGATCAACTGTGGGGTCGCCTCGCCCTACCGTTCGATTCAGTACCGACACCCTCGTCGTGAACGAAGGAGACGGTCAGATCGAACTGACCGTTGAGATGGAACCGCCGGCAGAAATCGAGGTGTCATTGCGGGTTGTGACACATGGTGATGGGGCCGTGCCTAACACCGATTTTTCACCCGTCGACGAAATTCTCACCTTTCCTCCCGGACAGACCAGCCTGACTCTATTCATCGATATCGTTGACGATCTCAGTTACGAACTCGAGGAGAGTTTTTCAATTGGCATTTCCAATCCTTCGGGCGCCGGCCTTGGCGAACCGGCGACGGCGACCATCACCATTCAGCCGAACGACTGGCCGCCCTTTGTCTTCCTTGGTGATGGCGGTGGCTTCGTCGCCGAGTACCGCGCATTTGAGCAGTACCAGCAGGTAATTGTCCCGATACGGTTGTCGGCACTGAGCGGTGTTCGTGCCGAGGTGAACTTCGCTGCGATCGGTGGAACAGCAACGGATGGCGACGATTTCCTGTCCGTCTCGAGGTCACTGGTCTTCGAACCGGGAGAAATCGAAAAGTTGATCGAAATCCCGATCTATGAAGATGGGATTCCAGATAACGGCGAAACCA
>Ga0316197_10003655_pt1 | contig 10960 bp, 9 predicted proteins | sample OudBiesiAoxic_MG_FD_204939 | JGI IMG/M metagenome (GOLD analysis project Ga0316197, IMG submission 204939) | Coastal sediment microbial communities from Oude Bieten Haven, Netherlands - site A oxic | ecosystem: Environmental > Aquatic > Marine > Coastal > Sediment | place: Netherlands... | reverse complement strand
TATCAACCGCTCTCCTAAAAATAGCATGATGCAACTAGCTGCATTGTCAGGTTCATTAATGTTAGTCGCTCTGATCTGGTTAATTAAATCTGATCTGTTAGGGGATTGGCAACAAACACTCGCACCTGATGCCCCTAATGTATTTGCGATTAATATTAGCCCAGAAGAGCAGCAAGGTTACTTAAATCAGGTTGATACTTTGCAGCTTCCGCGTAGTGATGCCTTTGCAATTATTCGAGGGCGAATCACAGATATCAATGGTCAGGATGCTAATGAGCACATTGCCCATAAAAGTGAAGAGGTACGTATATTAAAACGTGAAATTAATTTTACATGGGCAAAGCAATTACCTGTTTATAACAAGGTTATTGCTGGGGAGTGGCGTGGTGAACAGAGTGTTTCTGTCGAGAAAAAAGTAGCCAAAGACCTGGATATCAAGCTCGGTGATAATTTAACGTTTGAAGTCAATAGTCAGCGTTTCTCTGCAACGGTCAATTCAATTAGAGAGGTACAATGGCAAAGCATGAAGCCTAATTTTGTCTTCATTTTCAGCGAAGATGTTATTGCTGAGCTACCGGCAACTTGGATGCTGAGCTTAAGGGTTGAGCAAAGCCAAAGTGAATTTGTTAATCAACTTGCACGTTCATACCCTACCGTTAGTTTATTAGATTTTCGAACCATGGGCACTAAAATACAGGGTTTATTAAGACAGATCTCTTGGTCGTTAACAGGTCTTGCTTCATTAGGTGTCGCCAGTGGTATTTTACTTATATTCACACTTCTTCGCTTAAGCTTAGGTGAACGTAAACGGGAAATTACTTTATATCGAACGTTAGGGGCAAGTAAAAAACGGATCAGTCACACGCTATGGGCAGAGTACGGTTTATTAGCGATTAGTGCAGGGTTTGTTGCTGCTATTGCAGCGGAGCTTATCCTATTTAGTTTAATGACATGGGGGTTTCAACTTCCCACGCAGTTACACCCAGAAATGTGGTTAATATTGCCACTTTTAGCCGTGTTGGTTGTATTTTTTAGTTTAAGTTCGGTGATCAAACAGTTGTTAAAGCCGCTTAAGTAAAATTTTTTAGCTACCACCTATTTTTAATAGGTGGTAGCCACGAAGTATTGTACTAGTGAAATACTTCGTATGAATGATACATTTCCATCGACTGAATATACGACGGAAATGAGTCGATTTGTGTGTTTTTTAGCATCGCCATCACAATCATTTGACCGTTAAATACCTTGAACATTCAGCCGGATAACAATACATAAAAATAATAACTTACAACCCGATTATCATCACATATTGGTCTTTCTGCATTGTTAATGTTTTGTGCAATTGTGGCAGGACAGATCATGGTTTATTCTATTTTTAGCGAACGATTCTTTTCTAATGTTAGCAATAATTAAATTATTATTGGCCACTAAAATAGTCTAAATAATAGCGATTCGCATAAGTATCTGCTCTATCTTGTAGGTCATACCAAAGGAATTAATAAAGTGATCATTCTTGATAGTTAAAATCTTCTCTAACTGGGTTGTGAATTTTGAAGTGAGAATACATATTTACGTCAACTTACGCTTTGATTTTAGCTCACAGGCTTAATTTAGTGAGTATTACTCTATCATGCGCCTTGCAGCCCAACCTTTTACCTTAACATAATACCAAAGGAATTAATAAAGTGATCATTCTTGCTAGTTAAAATTATCCCTAACTGCGTTGTGAGTTTTGAAGTGAGAACAACTATCTCCTGCAACTCACGCCTAATTAGTAATAATTTTTCCTACGCAAACTCTGATCACCTATTAAATTCCTTTGGTATAACCATAATATAATATTATGTGAGACATAAAAAAACCGACGTTAGTCGGTTTTTTTAATCAAAGCTTAGCAAAATAATTAATCAGCGGCATAACCATTTTCTGGTAATATTTTTCCGTCTAAAATTGCTTGGTTATCTTGCATTATTAAACGCTTAGCTAAGAACCATTGTGCAACTAATGGGTAGATTTGATGCTCTTGTGTTAATACGCGTTCGCGCAGATCTTCTGCTGTATCATCACTAAATACCGGTACTTTTGCTTGTAAAACGATAGGGCCGCTATCAAGCTCAGGCGTTACAAAATGTACCGATGCACCATGTACATCATCACCCGCATCAATAGCACGTTGATGCGTATTAGTACCAGTGTATTTGGGTAACAAAGAAGGGTGAATATTGATCATTTTACCTTGGTATTTGTTAACAAATTCCGAGCTTAAAATGCGCATAAAACCAGCTAAAATAATTAAGTCTGGTTGTAGCTTATCAATTTCACTACTTAATAAAGCATCGTACTCTTCGCGAGAGTTGAAACCTTTACTTGCCACTACAATTGATTCAATACCTTCATCGCTTGCACGTTGCAAACCATAAGCATCAGGTTTGTTACTAATAACGGCAACAATTTCAGTTTGCTCACTACCTAGGGGTTGGTTATGTAATTTATCAGCAATAGCTTGTAGATTAGTGCCGCTACCTGAGATAAGTACAACAATCTTCTTAGTTGCCATAATATTAGTTAATCTCTACTTGAGCTTCGCCGTCTTTAGCGTCTTCGATATGACCTAGTACCCAAGCATTTTCGCCTTGAGCAGTAAGGATCTCAACCGCTTTCTCTTTTTCAGAAGCAGGAACAACAATCATTAGACCAACACCACAGTTAAATGTGCGGTACATCTCTTCTGTTTCAACGTTACCGTTTTCTTGTAACCAGTTAAAGATTGCAGGCCATTCCCAGCTTTTACCATCAACAACTGCTTTGCTACCAGCAGGTAATACACGTGGTATGTTTTCCCAGAAGCCACCACCTGTGATATGCGAAATAGCATGTACAGGACAGTTTTTAAGTAATTCTAATGTAGATTTAACGTAAATTTTAGTTGGTGTTAACAGTGTATCACCGAGTGTTGAATCACCAAATGGTGCACTTGTATCTGCTTTTGATACTTCTAAAATTTTACGTACTAATGAATAACCGTTTGAATGGGGGCCGCTTGAACCAACCGCAATTAACGCATCTCCTGCAGCTACTTTAGTTCCGTCGATTACTTCTGATTTTTCAACAACACCAACACAGAAACCAGCGATATCGTAATCATCACCTTCATACATGCCAGGCATTTCAGCAGTTTCACCACCGATTAATGAACAGTTAGATTGTAAACAACCCTCACCAATACCTGTTACTACGTCTGCTGCTACATCAACGTCAAGCTTTCCTGTTGCGTAGTAGTCTAAGAAAAACAGTGGTTCAGCACCTTGAACAATAAGATCATTTACACACATAGCAACTAAGTCGATGCCGACCGTGTCATGTTTTTTAAGATCAATCGCTAAACGAAGTTTCGTGCCTACACCGTCAGTGCCTGCAACTAATAAAGGCTCTTTGTAGCCAGTTGGTAGTTGACATAATGCGCCAAAACCACCTAAACCACCCATTACTTCTGGGCGTTTAGTGCGTTTAGCTACACCTTTAATACGTTCAACTAATGCTGTACCTGCGTCAATATCTACGCCAGCGTCTTTATAGCTTAAAGAGGTTTTTTCGTTGCTCACTTGCAATCCTCGCAAAATTTATTGGTAAAAACGGTTATCGCTTTCACTTTAGGGATGAAAATAACGGCTAAATTCTTGCGCGCATTTTACAGTCATAGCGGTTATCAATCAAGGTGCTTTATTCCCTGCTCGCTCAGATTTCAAGCGAATGGTTCAAGCAAGGGGATAATGAAAAATATGGTGCTTACTTTGGTGGGGGAAATGAGAGATCTTATACTTGGAGATTGTGACTATATAGGGTTATAACCTTTTCTCTGAATATAAATTACACAGCTGACTCAATTCTGCTGTGTTAAAAGCATGCAATTAAAGCAATTTTGATAATTTAAGCTAATATTTCACGCTTTAATGTTGTTTATCGTCTTGCATTCAACGATGATCTGCTTATGATCTATGTTCAACTTTATTCTAGGTGATGCTACAAAATGACTCTAACAGTTTTTAGGCGTATTTTACTGATAACAATGTTTGCTTTTTCTACGGTGGTGAATGCACAGCAATCTGATACTCCTTACCAGGGAAGTGTAAAGGTTGTTGACGCTAGCGAAGCACAACTCAAGGAGAAAGCGCTTGAGCAAGTGTTAGTAAAAGTGTCAGGTAATGCAGATATTACCCAAAGCAGCGAAACAAAACAGTTATTGAAACAAACGCAGCAGATGCTCTCACAATATGGCTATCAGAAAATAGATGGTGATGAGTATTTTTCAGCGACTTTCGATAGCAAAAAAATTAATCAGGCTTTAAAAGAGATGCAGCAACCTGTCTGGGGCGATACACGTCCAACGACACTAATTTGGTTAATTAAACATAATAAGCTGGTTTCAGATAATCAGATTAAAGCACAAACGGATAACACGTTGAGCCAAGCTATTAAGAGTGCTGAATTAGCGCGAGGTATCCGTGTACAATTTCCTTTGATGGATCTTGAAGATAATTTAGCCTTATCTGTTTCTGATGTTAAAGGGCGTTTTTATGAGCAAGTAGGTAATGCTTCTTTTCGTTATGGACGAAGCCATTTTGTTGCCGCAGAACTTCAACAGATGAATAATGATCGCTGGAAAATGAGTTTCCAGTTATTACAGAAAGAGGAAAGTGCAAGGCGCAATCGAACTTTATTGAGTGAAGAGTTTGTCGATAGTAAGTCAGAAGTGACTAAAAAAATGATAAATGTATTAGCGGATTATTATGCGCAGCAATATGCAGTGCTTGATAATAATGGTGAGAAGTTTACACAACTACTGCATATTGATGGTATTAGTTCTTTAGCGCAGCTTTCACAGTTAAATAATACTCTAAAAAGTTTGTTAGTTATCTCTTCATATAATGTGGTTGGCGCCGAGGGTTCAAAGGTATCGGTAGAGGTGAAAATTAATGGCAGCGTGAATAGCTTTAAAAATACATTAATTGCACAATCCCATTTACAGCTAGACACAACACGACCTAAGACGATTGAAGCGATGCCAATAGAAACTCTCGAAAAGAGTGAGGATAACTCACTAGAGAATAACGTTGATAATACGCATAGCAATGCACTTTACTTCAATTGGCGTTAAGAGGAACTATGCCCCAAGACGAATTACGCTTTCAATATCCGCTACTTGCTCTGAAATTTCCGGATGATGAGACCTTTGCAAGTTTTTATCCTGGACAAAATGCAGCTCTATTAACACAGCTTAAAAATAGTGTTGTTGGTAGTGGTGAACCCGTTCTATATATGTGGGGTGAGTCTGGTAGTGGACGCTCACATCTTTTGCATGCACTGTGCTCGGAGGTCGATGAGCGTGGTGATAGTGTCGCTTATATTCCACTACATCACCACCAAGGGATGAGCCTTGATATTTTTGAAAATATGGAAAACATGAGCTTGCTTTGTATTGATAATATAGATGCAATAGCGGGTAATAAAATATGGGAAAAAGCCCTATTTGATTTTTATAATCGTTGGGTAGATAACAAAGAGCAACGCGTAAAGGGAGCGAGTCTAATACTCTGTGCTAATAACCTACCCAAACAACTTGGTATTAAACTTAAAGATTTAGTTTCACGTTTAGAGTGGGGCGCTTGTTACCATTTAGAGTCATTAAGTGATGAAGAGAAACTTGGTGCATTACAGCTACGTGCACAGTTGAAAGGCATGAAACTGCCCGTTGATGTCGGTCGTTTCTTGTTAAATCGACTATCAAGGGAGATGGATTTACTGCTCAATACGTTAGATCGATTAGATAATGCTTCATTAGAAGCGCAACGAAAGTTAACAATTCCATTTGTGAAAGAGGTTTTAGGGCTGTAATTGTTGATCTGCAAGTCGATTAATCTTTGCTGATGCTTTTCCTCACTGCGATGATACCTGCAATAACAAACAGCAATATCAATAACAAAGGACCTAGCCATAACAGATAGGTTCTTTGGTTAAATGGTGGGTTATATAATACAAAGTCACCAAAGCGTTGTGTCATAAATTCAATAATCTCATTATTGCTCTTGCCTTGATCTACCATTTGATAAACAATTAAACGCAGATCCTTGGCAATAGGGGAGTTAGATTCCATTAAATTTTGGTTTAAACATTGTGGGCAGCGTAACTCACGAGAAAGGTTAATCGCTCTGGTTTGTTCACTGATGTTTTTAAAAACGAACGTTTCTACCTGTTTTATCTGCTCACTATTAGCGGGGGAAAAAATGGCGTTAAGAGGTGTATTACTGCTCTCTTTAGCACAGGCAAAATTTAATAAAAAAATATGTATAAATAGAATAAGTAACATAAAAATATTTTTCATCTAGTTGCCTTTAACTCCATTAAGTTTATCAATGCTCGGTGCAAATATATCTGACCATACTTTCTGCGTTAATGGGCCATTGAAGCGACTAATAATTATACCTTGTTGGGTAATAAGGTAGCTTTCAGGCGTACCAATCACCCCTAAATTAAGGGCTAGTTTTCCTTGCGGATCAAAAATTACTGCCTGGTAAGGGTCTCCCATTTTATCAAGCAATGAGCGTGCTGATTGGCGCTTATCTCGATAATTTAAGCCCACAATATGTATACCTTGTGAAGCGAGTTCGAGTAAAAAAGGGTGCTCTTGTTTACACACTACGCACCAAGATGCCCATACATTAAGCAAAGTAACAGTTTGCTGATAAAATACTTTTTCACTGATCGGGTATTCGCTTTTTAAGTCCGTGAGTGTAAATGCAGGAAAAGACTTTTGCTGTAGATTTGCTGGATTAATATTGTCTTTATTATTGAGTGCCATCATAAGCAAAATAACGACAAGGGCAACTAATAAAGAGGGTAATAGCAAGGTGATTTTTTTACTATTCATAAGGCTTTATCTCTTCGTCTTGAAGTGTTAATTAACAAACGTTTATATAACGCTAATATGCCTCCAAGGACCATTAATATCGCACCAGCCCAAATCCAGTTAGTAAATGCGCGTTTTTGAATACGCAGCGCATAATCAGTGGCATCAAGCTTTTCACCTAAAGTGATATAAATGTCTTTATTCCATAAGGATTTAATTGCGGGTTCGCTCATGTTCATCACTCGTACCGGGTAATGACGCCGTTGAGGTGTTAATTGATAGCCTTGATTATTTTTATCTTTACTGATGTCTTTTATAAAAAGTAACGCCTGCTCTGCCGTATAATTTGGACCAATAATCCATTGTGTTTCTCGGTAATATACACGAATTTCTCCCAATGTTACTTGAGAGCCCGGCCCCATTTTTGTACTTATTTCACTCGAATAGTGTGCATTTAATAAAGCGCCGATTGCGGTGACTGCAATACCAATGTGCGCCATCATCATCGCGATATTTTTAAAAAAATACTTAAATAGTTGTCGTTGTAAAAATAGTGCCACCAAAAGCCAGGATACCGCCATTAAGACTAAAATCACTATTGGGTTTAAATCTTCAGCAAGCAAGGTTAATAAAAGAGAAAAAACCAATAATGTTAAGCCTAAAACGATCATTAAATACTTTATATTTAACTCACTTTTTCCCCACTTTATGAATGTCGCAGCCCCCATTAAAAAAAATACAAGCAGGGTTAATGGAACAAATATCGTATTAAAATAGGGCGCGCCAACAGATATTTTCCCTAAATTAAAAGCATCAAAAATCATTGGGTAAAAAGTCCCTAATAAAACAGTCAGAGTGGTGATTGCAAATAAACTATTCGCAATTAGAAACAACACTTCTCTGCTATAAATAGAATCTATTTTTGCGACCTTAAATCGACCAAAATTATTAAGAAAAAGGGTTAACGGTATAATTAAACAGAGTGCTAAAAGTAGCAGCAATAATATTCCCTTAGTTGGATCTACTGCGAAAGCGTGTACCGAAGTTAATATGCCCGAACGCACTACAAAGGTACCTAAAATACTCAAACAAAAAGTAAATATAGCTAAAAGCATGCTCCACTTCAGCAGTGCTTGGCGTTTTTCGGTTGCCATTAATGAGTGTAATAACGCAGTGCCGGTTAACCATGGCAATAATGAAGCATTTTCGACCGGATCCCAAAACCACCATCCTCCCCAGCCTAGCTCGTAATATGCCCACCATGCACCTAAAGCTATCCCTGCTGTTAGAAATGTCCATGCAAGTAACGCCCATCCACGGCTCTGCTTAGCCCATGGAAAGTTTGTTTCTGGCTGACAAAGTGTGGCAACAGCAAAAGCAAATACCCCCGAGAAACCAACATAACCTAAATAAAGTAAAGGAGGATGAATAATAAGACCTATATCTTGTAACATCGGATTTAAATCTCGGCCTTCAATGGGTATTGGGAATAAACGTTCAAAAGGATTGGAGCTAAAAAGTGTCAATAATACAAAAGCTAAAATGAGCAGGTTCATGATTAATAAAACATGACTGATAAACTGTGTTTTTTCTTTTCGGTTTATTATTGCAATGCAGAATGCCCATAAAGCTAATGAAAAAACCCAAAACAATAATGATCCTTCATGGCCTCCCCAAACTGCGGCTATTTTAAAAAAAATCGGTAATTGAGAATTGGAGTGTTGGGCAATATATAAAACAGAGAAGTCATTGAGTGTGAAACTAAGTGCCAATAAACAGATCGAAAGGGTTACCGAGAGTGCGCCACCATAGGTTAGAGGCCAGGTATATTGTCCGATATGAAGGCTACGGTTGAGTGTTGCTAATAATGGAAAAAGAGCGCCTAAAAGGGCGAAAAATCCAGTTAAAATAAGTGAGAATAGGGCTATTTCAGGGATCATTTAATCTGTTGTTATCCTATATAAGAGCGCTAACTCAGTGGTTAGCGCTCAGATAATTGCTTTTATACGAGGGTCATTTGTCCTGCATAGAGGATAAAGGTGCGCAACATTAAGACACCTAATAAACTAAGCCCTGTTACTGTAAATAAAAAATGACTGTTATGTCGTGTTTGCTCTGGGGTGACGAAATTTAAAACAAGTGGCAGTAGCATGCCTAAACCAACAACTCCTATCCAGAACCAACCAGCCCAAAACCCTGCGCCAATTGCAGCCATTGCAGCAACCTCTTTTTGACCTCCACCTAAAATTAACCCGGAGAAAAAACAGAGTAGCAAAAATAACTCAAACAAAACCACTGGTCGTTCAAATTTATGTATCCATTTAACGGAAGGGCAATGCATCGGTTGTTTAAATACCAATACACCACACATTAAGCTTGCAGCAGCACCTGATGATAAGCTAGAAAATAGAAACAACACAGGTAATACAGGATTGTTGAGTAATGGAAATGTTTTGAGGGCTGAGAGTAAAAAACCAGTATAAGCCGCAAGTGTGATAGCAAGTATTGCTAAAATTAGTTCAATGGTTGCTTCAAAGGGGTTAATTTTATCAATGATGACACCGATAACATTGAGTTTATCACCCACAAATTTATTTAATATCAGTAACAACTCATCTTTAAATAACATTGCTAACCAAGTAAAAAGAATAATCATATAAATATTAAATAGGATCACACCCATCGACATAATCGAGGTCGGGTTTATGTAAATCATAATTTTCCAAAATGCCAAAGGTTTGGTGAGATGGAAAATTAAGATAGTTAATCCTGCAATAATACCAAAGGGAGCTAAAATTGCGGTGGCTTTGATAATGCCGTTATCAGCAGCACGCCCTGTAATAATTTTACGTTTAAGGTAGATAGCTATCATTACCATACCCGCTGACATACCCGCTAAAAACAGGTAAACAGCGATGATCCAATCCCAAACTATCGCTTCACCTGAAAAAGCTGCAATAAATGTATCCATTATTTTATCTCCCCTTTACTATCTGCAACCTTATAAAGTTTAGGATTAACACCTAACTCTACTTTGTCGCGATAAACTGCATTATTTGCAATCACTTTATTAATTTCACTGTTTGGATCATTTAAATCCCCAAAAACTAGGGCATTAGTTGGGCAAGATAAAACGCAAGCGGGTAATTTTCCGGCTTTTAAATTGGTATCTCGGCAGAAGTTACATTTATCCGCAGATCCAGTTTCAGGATGAAAGAAGCGTACTTGATATGGGCATGCAACAAGACAATAACCACAACCTACACATTTATCATCTTCAACATCAACAATACCTGTGGCATCATCTTTATAAGCCGCCCCTGTCGGGCAAACATAAACACAAGGTGCGTTATCGCAATGTTGGCAAGAATTACGATCAAAGCGATAAGTTGCATCAGGATATTCCCCCGTTGGGCCGCTGCGGGTTATCTCTAATCGCGAGACACCTTCAGGTACATTGTTAGTTTCACGGCATGCATCAGTACATTTTGTACATCCAATGCATGCGCTAGCATCAAACACCATACCATAGCGTTTTTTTCCGTCAGTCATTGTAGCAGCCAACACTTGACTGCTTAATGTTGCACCAACAGAGGCAACGCCTGTTGTGAAGATGACCGCGCTAGTGCCAATTAGTAGATCTCGTCTAGTACAGCTCATATCACTCTCCTTTATCATCTGTTGTGTTAAATGCTTGATGGCACGTTACACAATATTCTTTTTGATCAGTTTCAGACTTTGACTGGATTCCTTTTCCCTCGCCCTCTGCATGTACAGAGTGACAATTTGAACAAGTGGCATTTTTGGCATGCACATCATGTGTCCAATTTTGTTCGCGCAATTTCTCTGGGGTATGGCAACTATTACAGTTTGCAGTACTGTCTAAAATATTCTCAACGTTGAGTTGGTGTTTATCTTGTGCCGCTTTAGATTGTGCAGAGAAATACTTGGTGACTTTAGGTGAGTTGTCACGGTGCTGTGCAGAAATTGAGTCATGGCATTGAACACATTTAACTTCTTTGCCGAGTGCTTCAATGACCTTTTTTCCGTGGGTTC
>Ga0316197_10003654_pt1 | contig 10962 bp, 5 predicted proteins | sample OudBiesiAoxic_MG_FD_204939 | JGI IMG/M metagenome (GOLD analysis project Ga0316197, IMG submission 204939) | Coastal sediment microbial communities from Oude Bieten Haven, Netherlands - site A oxic | ecosystem: Environmental > Aquatic > Marine > Coastal > Sediment | place: Netherlands... | reverse complement strand
ATCTCGTCGGCACCGTGGCACAGAGCTTCCTCGGGCTGACCGTCAATTGCGCGCGCTGTCACGATCACAAATTCGACCCGATCACACAGAAAGAATATTTCCAGATCGCGTCCGCCCTCTCCGGTGTGCACCGGGGTGATCGCCAGCTGCCTGCCAGCGGCGAGCATTCGCAACTGGTGAGCCAGCTCGACGACCTCAGCGAGCAGCTCAATGCGGCCGACACCGGTTTGCGCGACACGATTCTGGCCGACCGTCGTGATGCTCCAGAGGATCAGGCAGCCCCGCCAATCCCGGTCTCGCGCTGGAGCTTCGACCATGATCTACGAGATGAGATCGGGACTGCCCACGGGAGCGCCAAGGGTGGCGCCCACGTGTCGGGCGGGGCGCTCCATCTCGATGGTGAGTCAGCCTACGTCGCGACTGCGAGCCGGTCGGGTGAACTGACCGAGAAGACACTCGAGGCCTGGGTGCAACTCGACCGGCTGGACCAGCGCGGGGGCGCCGCGATCGCGGTGCAGAATGTCGATGGCGGCCAGTTCGACGCGATTGTCTTCGCCGAAAAAGCTCCTGGCCAGTGGATGGCTGGCAGCGACGGCTTCTCCCGCTGGCAGAGTTTCAACGGCGAACAGGAGACGCTCGCGGATGATCAGCCGGTGCATGTGGCGATCACCTACGCGAGCGACGGGACGATCACGGCCTACCGCGATGGCAGGCCCTATGGGAAGCCTTACAAGACGAGCACCTCGAAATTCCTCGCCAACAACCACCAGATCTTGTTCGGTCTGCGCCACGGCACCGCAGCGGCGGGCGGACGGATGTTGTCAGGCAAGATCGACCGTGCGCAACTCTACGATCGCGCCCTCAGCGCCGCGGAGGTCGCGCGCTCCGCCGGCGTCCATCTGGTCAGCGAGGCGGAGCTGATTGCGCGCATGGATCCTGCACAGCGCCTGGTCCGCGAACAGCGGAAGGCGGAGATCATCCGCCTGCAGAGCAAACTGGAGCAGGTGCGCGGGAAGAAGGCCTTCGTGGTGACACCCAAAGCGGCACCGGTGACTCATCTGCTGACGCGCGGCAGCCCTTCTGAACCGGCCGAAGTAGTCTCTGCCGGCGGAGTGGCGGCGGTGTCCGGCTCAATGCCGGCAGACTTCGGGCTCGATCCAGGCGCCCCAGATGAACAGTGCCGGGTCAAGCTCGCCGAGTGGGTCACCGACCCGGACAACCCGCTGCTCGCCCGCGTGATGATGAACCGGCTGTGGCACTACCACTTTGGCCAGGGACTGGTCAAGACACCCAATGACCTCGGCTTCAGCGGCGGGCACCCGTCGCACCCACAGCTGCTCGACTGGCTCGCCGCCGAGTTCCGCGCCCAGGGCTGGAGCCTCAAAAAGATGCACCGCCTGATCGTCGACTCTGCGACCTACCGCCAGTCATCGGCGCAGAACCCGCAGGCACAGAAGATCGATGCCGGCAACCGTCTGCTATGGCGCTACCCACCGACCCGCCTCGAGGCGGAGAGCGTTCGCGACTCGATCTTGAAAGTTGCCGGCCAGCTCAACGCGCAGATGGGCGGACCGGGATTCCACGATTTCAAGATGTACAAACATAAGGGATCATGGGTCTATGACCCGACCGATCCAGAGGGGCCGGAATTCAACCGCCGCAGCATCTACCGCACCTGGGCGCGTGGCAACGTCCACCCGCTGCTCTCACCTCTAGATTGTCCCGACCCATCCACCGCCACGCCCGCACGCAGCGTCACGACCACCCCACTTGGCGCACTCGCGCTGATGAATACCTCGTTCGTCCTGCGCATGAGCGACCACTTCGCAGACCGGCTGCAAGCCGAGGCGGGAGGCGATGTCGCAGCCCAGGTGAAATGCGCTTTCCAACTTGCCTTCGCCCGGGCGCCCCGGGAGGAAGAGCTCGCCCTGACCACTGCGTTCATCAAAAAGAACGGACTCGCCGCCTTCTGCCGCGTGCTCTTCAACTCCAACGAATTCCTCTATGTCAACTGAGCGACACCCGGGGGGCGGACACTCCTGTCCGCCCGAAATCGCTACAGGCTACGAACCTCAAGCTTCGATTTTTCTCCAACTTGGGCTCTCACTATTGCTCCTTCTGAGCTAGGCTTCTGGCGGACAGGAGTGTCCGCCCCCCGACCTTCGAATCATGATCACGCGACGCAACTTTCTCGACTGGACCACAGCGGGCCTCGGCGGCGCCGCGACCGCCTCCCTCCTCACTCGCGACGCGTCCGCCGCACCAGCGAAACTCCCGCACTCGACCCCACCGGCGAAGCGCGTCATCCACATCTGCCTGTGCGGCGGCCTGAGCCAGGTCGACTCATTCGATTACAAACCGAAGCTCAAAGAGCTGCACGGCAAATCGCTGCAGACCGATGAGCAACCGGACGTGTTCTTCGGCCAGGTCGGGCTATTGCGGGCCAACGACTGGGAGTTCAAGCGACGGGGTGAGAGCGGACTATGGATCTCCGAGCTGTTCCCGCACATCGCCACTGTGGCCGACGAACTTGCGGTGATCAATTCGATGGTCGCCGAGTCGTCCAGCCACACGCCTGCGACGTTCCAGGAGAGCAGCGGATTCCGGCTCAACGGCTTCCCCGTGATGGGCTCGTGGGTTTCTTACGGGCTCGGCAACATGACCGACGACCTGCCGACCTACGTCGTCCTGCCCGACGCGCGGGGCGTGCCCGCTGGCTCGACCAGTAACTGGACGAACGGCTTCCTCCCCGCTATCCACCAGGGCGTCCCATTCCGCACCAGCGGTGATGGCGATGCGATCAGCAACCTCTACCCGGCCAGGCCGATCGACCCGCGCGTCGAGCAGGAGAGCCGCGCACTCCTAGAGGAGATGAACCGCCTGCACCTCAGGGAGAACGGTGCCGAAGACGCGTTCGCCGCACGCATCGCAAGCTACGAACTCGCCGCGCGCATGCAGCTCGCCGTCCCAGAGGTGACTAGCATCGTCGGCGAGAGCGAGGCGACCCGGGACCTCTACGGCCTGAACGGCGAACAGACACGCGACTTCGGCCGCAGCTGCCTGCTCGCCCGGCGGCTGCTCGAGCGCGGCGTGCGCCACGTGCAGCTGTTCTCCGGCGGCTCGTTCGGCTCGCCCCGCATCAACTGGGATGGCCACGAGGACATGCGGCGCAACCACGGGCGCGAGGCCGCGCGCATCGACCAGCCAGTCGCCGCGCTCGTCAAAGACCTGCGCCGGCGCGGCATGCTCGACGACACGCTGATCCTCTTCACCTCGGAGTTCGGACGCACCCCTTTCACCCAGTCCGGCGCGGACAAGGTCGGCACCGGCCGCGACCACAACCAGACAGGCTTCAGCACCTGGATGGCCGGCGGCGGCGTGAGGGGCGGCATCAGCTACGGCGAGACCGATGAGGTTGGGTACAGGGCGGTCACGGACCCGGTGCCGTGGCACGATTTCCATGCCACAGTTCTGCATCTGTTAGGAATCGACCACGAGAAACTCAGTTACTACCACAACGGCATCCAGCGCCGGCTGACAAACGTGCACGGACAAGTGCTCGGAAAGCTCTTGGCATGAACCGGGTAGTGGCAGGCTCCCAATCGCCGGGCCGAGCCGATTTCCCGGTGGCTCGAAGACGAATACGGAACCGGATCAGCCCCCCAGCGCAAACAGATAGGCCAGCAGGTCCGCTAGCTCTTCGCGCTCGAGGGATTGCGCAGTCGCCGGCATCAAGCTGCCGATCGAAGCACGATCGTCGATCTCCCCCAGCGGCAATTCCTCGATCCTATCCCCGTCGAACTCGCGCAAGCGCAGCACCTTGTCACCCTGCCCCTCCCGAACATATCCTTGCAAGACCCGGCCATCTTTCGTGGTCACACGCGTGAGTGAATACCCGTCTTTGACCTGCTTCGTCGGCCACATCAGCTCGATCACGATGCGCTCGGCTGGAACCCCAGTGCCCACCGCACTCAGATCCGGCCCGATCGCGCCCCCCTCATCACCTACCTTGTGGCAAGCTGCGCAAGCCGCCCGACCCGCGCGGAACAGTTCTCCCCCCTTTACGGGATCGCCCTCGCGACCCGCGGCCACAAGTTCTGCGACCAGCTCGTCTCCGAACTCGGCCGCAAAAAAAGCAATCCCAGCCAAGCTGTCGAGGCACCTGGTGAGATCCTCATCCACAAGTCCGGTGCTGATCCAGGCCTGGCGCAACTGCCGCGCAGGCTGAGTGCCGACCTGATGTCTACCTAGTTCGTTTGCCAACATTCTTGCCCCTCCCCGGTGCCCGGCAAAGGCATCGAAAATCTTCCCATCGTCTGCAAGGGATGGCTCGCTCGCCAAACTGCGGGCAGCGATCGCGGCCGCCTCGGCCAGCTCGATCTGTACCAGAGCGGCGATCGCATCTCCCCGCCGAGTCTCGCCTGCCCGCGAGGCGAGCGCACGCAACAGCGTTCTAGCCTCCTCGCTGCCGAAACTGCCGAGCGCACGGAGCGCCGATGCACGCAGTTTCTCGTCCAATCCCGGTCGCGACGCTATCTTGAGCACCTCCTCTTCGAGCTCCGCGACGCGCCAATGACCAAGCAATTCCAGAACCGCCTCCTGCGAAGAAGCATCCCCTTCGGCCAACAAGCGCCGCAACGGTTCGACCACATCGGAACTGGGACGATCCCTCTCCGCCAGAATCCGTAGCAGCCCGGCGTCTAGAGATCCCAACTCGAGTAGATCAAGCAGATCAGACTCGTCACCTGCAGTCGCCAAGACACGCAGCAAAACGAGCTGCGCCGCGCCGTCCAGTTCGCCGGCCTCCAACTGCTTGCGAATCTCGGCTAGAAGTTGGTCCGGCCCCGCGTAACCCAACACGCCCGCCAACCCACGGCGACGCTCACCAAAATCGAGTTCACCACGCTGGAATGCCGGTAGCCAGATCGGCTCCAGGTAGTGGACTGCCTGGGCGAGCGCGTAGTCTATCCAGCGGTCGCGCGGACGCTCCGCCACCTCCGCAGCGATCAGGATCGCGCCCGCGTGAGAAAACTTCGTGCAGGCGAGCACCGCCTCCATCCGCACCCGCGGGTGAACGTCCCGCGCCGCGAGCTCGAGAAGATCAAATTCTCCCCAATCACCAGCGACCCGTGCCGCATACGCGCGGGCGCGGTGATCCTCTGAGCGCGACAGGATCTCTAACATTTCTCTATCTTCCAGGCCGAGCATCTGCAGGAGGCTCATCGCCTCAAACAGGTCACGCCCCTTCCAGGTCCGCATCTCATCGGGAACCTTCTGCATCCCCCGGGAGACGAGCACCTGCTTGGCCTTGAGGCGGATCCAGCGCTCGGGCGACTTCAGAGAGCTGATCAAACCGGCACGCCCGGCCCCGCGGAGCGCAGGGGGAGAGCCCGCCGCCGCCCCCCGTTTCGAAACCCGCCAGATCCGACCATGGGTCTTATCCCGGTCCGGGTGGCGGTAGAAATCGTCCTGGTGACAGGTGATCGGATTGTACCAATCGACGATGTAGATCGCGCCATCAGGCCCCACCTTGACGTCGATCGGTCGGAAATTGCGATGCCCCGACCGCAGCAGGGGCGGTAGAAAATCGACACTAAACCCTGCGCCGTCCTCGTTCACCCGAAAGCGGCTGACCTGGTTCTTCTTGTAGTCCCCGGTCAAAAATTCGCCTCCTCCGACAGATTCCACACCACAGTAGCCGCCTGGTTTGCCGATCCGTGGCAGCTTTAGCCGGCGCTTCACCGGGATTGATGCCGGCGTCAGGTAGGAGATCCCCCCTGCCCCGTCGACTACGAAGGACTGGCCAAAATCGTCGAAGGCCACGCCCCAAGGGTTCCCCGGCCCCATGAAATCGTCCAGCAGCCCGTCGAGTTGCAGCTCGCGCGGGCGCAGGCGAAACACGCCTGCCTGGTAGAGCGATGAGATGCCGAACGGGGTCTCCACCCGCGACTCGATCCCATCCCCCTGGCAGAACCACAAATCGCCTGCAGGCCCCCACACGAACGAATTGATCGTCTGGTGGGAATCGCCATTGCCGAAACCGCTCAGCAGCTGTCTGCGCCCGCCCACCCAATCTAGGAACAACAGCTCGGTGTTCTGCCCGACGTAGACCCCATCAGCACCGACCTCCATGCCGGTCGGGATGTTCAGGCCGCGTGCGAAAACAGAAGACTGGTCCGCCCGGCCGTCGGCATCCGTATCGCGCAGTACGATGATCTCGTCGTCCGGCATCACACCTGGTTCGATCTGTGGGTAGACGTCGGAGCAGGCGACGAACATCCGCCCGTCCGGATCCCAACGTAGCGAAAGCGGGTTCGCGATGCCGTGCGTCTCATCGGCGAACAGATTGACTTCGTAGCCATCGAGCACCTCGAACGCGGCGAGTTCGTCCTCGATATCCGCCTCCACCGTGCCCGTTCTCGCGGGCGCCGGGCGCGCTACGACCGGCTCACCGGCGTAGAGGTTTGCCTCCGCCGCTGCGATCAGCTCCGGGAACGTCGACCACTCTTCCTTGAACGATGGCAGGCCTTCAGCTGCATTGCTGAAAATCCGCTTCCCGTCATCTCCAAACAGACATTTCCAATTCGCCGGACGCCAGTAGTCATACCACAGGCGGTGCTTCTCCCTCACGGCTTCGACCACAGCCACGGGTGCTTCCCCGAGCCCGAGACCACGCCGCAGGGCACCGGTCGGATCGTCATCGCTAGCTGGGACAAATCGGATCCCTCTCCGCCTGGCCAAAGCCCGGACGGCCGCCGTGTAACGATCGAAGCTCTCCGCATCGCCACCGTTCCACCCGGTCGGCGATGGGGCTAGGAGTACGACACGGCGACCGTCAGCAGAAAAGACATCGAGCAGCTCCCCGTAGGCTGCTGCGAATTCCCCGACCCGCCCGATGCCATCCAAGGACTCGATTTTACCAAACTGCGCGATCACGACCGTCGCACCAACCTTTTTCAACTGCGCCGCCCAACCGCCAAACGCCTCCCTGCGCCAGCGCTCCCGCACCGTGCTCTGGTGGTACACGGTGTCACCATCCCAAGCGAGATCGCGGAACCTCGGCTGCGCCGCACGATGCTTCCAGCTCAAGGCTGCCTCGAAGCGAGCATCATTCTGCAGGCGGACCATATCCGTCCCACCAACAAACGCGACCACATCTCCTTCGTGAAGCTCGAACGGTGGGAGCGCCGCCTGGCTTCCAGCCACCAATCCCGCCACCAAGAGGATGAGCACTCCCAGTTGCTTCATTTCTTCTCCCTCTGGCGCTCGGGTCTGATCCCTTCAAACTCGGCGGCGGACCCGGAGGATGCGAAGGTGAGAAGCGCTGCGAAATGAGGCACGGCAGATAATTCCATCGGATGCAAAGTTTCGACAATTCTAGCAGGTCGGGCAGCTAGCCACAACTGGCGCGTTCAGCCTGTAGTTTGGCTTCGCTCCCGACATCCTGATTCCCCCAGCAGCGATCGAGAACCTGCACCGCCGCCTGCTTCTTCAACCATTCGACCCACTTGCAGGCCGCAGACTTGGCCTTCTCCGAATAGCTGCCCCCCTACGGGGATCGCCCACCCGTCGCATGATGCAGCGACGATGTGATCAACTCCGCAGGACTCGATCCTAGATTTGCCGCCACCGCTGGCCGCCAGCCGCCTAGCCCGGCCGGGTGGCTGCACTCTCTCGGACAATCCGTAAAATCTCCTCGCGCTCCTCGCCGACGACCACCATGCGGGGCGCGCGCACGGTCTCGGTGCCGTAGCCCATCTCGGAGCAGGTGAGTTTGATGTACTGGACCAGCTTCGGGTGGCTATCGAAATGCAGCATCGGCATGTACCAGCGGTAGATCTCGAGCGCGCGCTTCCAGTCGCCGGCCAGGGCTGCGTCCCACATCAGGCGGTTCTCGCGCGGGAAGGCATCGACCAGGCCAGAGATCCAGCCGGTGCAGCCGAGCAGGATGCTCTCGAGCGCGACATCGTCGAGCCCGGAGAAAATCAGGTAGCGGTCGCCGAGCGCGTTGAACAAGTCGGTGATGCGGCGCACGTCACCCGACGCCTCTTTGATGCAGACGATGTTCTCGACATCCGCCATGTCCTCGAACATCTCCGGGGTGATATCGACGCGGTAGACCGGCGGGTTGTTGTAGCACATGATCGGCAGATCCATCGACCCGGCGACCGTCCGGAAGTGGTTGACCGTCTCGCGGGCATCGGAGTTGTAGACCATCCCCGGCATCACCATCAGGCCATCGACGCCGGCATCCTGCGCTGCCTGCGCGGTGGCACAGGCGTTGGCGGTGGTGAACTCCGCCACCCCGGTCAGCACTGGCACCCGGCCCGCAGCCACCTCGACGGTGGCTTTCAGCACCTGGACTTTCTCGTCCATCGCCAGCGAACAGTTCTCCCCGATCGTCCCGAGCATCACTAGCCCGTGGATGCCCTCGGCCAACAGGGCCTCGACGTGTTTCTGGGTCGCCGGAATATCTAGCGAAAAATCGTCTTTGAACTGTGTCGGCACCGCGGGAAAAACCCCGGTCCAGTCTACTTTTGTTGGCATATCAGATTTGGATGATGGAAGGTTCGAGCTCAGCTTGAGAGCTGGCAATTCAAGCCCAATCAGCCCACAATCGCAATCACTATGATTTTCCGCCTACTGGCATCATTGCTCCTCTCCTGCACCATCACACTGGCCGCAGACGCCCCCGCGTTCCGCGAAGACTGGAAGGAAATCCCCTGGGCGCTCCCGGTGACGCAGGAACACGTCGCCAACCCATCGCTCAAACTCTCACTCCACGGGCCCGGGAAGCGCGGCATCAAGAAGTCGAACCACGACCACATCAAGGACGACCCTTTCTACATCTGGTCGGGCAAATGCGAGATGAACTGGGCGCTGTCCCTGAGTCATCGCCGCTCGCTCATCGACCTCTCCACAGGCGACGCGCGCGTGCGCTGGCGCTCCCGGCAGAGCGGTGGTCGGAAACTCCACCTGATCCTGAAGCTATCGGACGGGCGGTGGATCATCAGCGAGGAAGCGGATCCCGCCTCGAAGGACTGGCACGAATTCGAGCTCACACCGGCGAAGTGCCAGTGGCGCTACCTGGACATCATCACCATCACCCCAGGTGAAGTGGTGCCTGCCCCTGATCTCAGCCGCATCGAGTCGGTCGGGTTCACTGACCTCGCCAGCGGCGGTGGCAGCAAGGAGTGCTCACGACTCGACTGGATCGAGGTCTGGGGTGAGAAGGTGCCACGCCCGGAGCGCAGGAAGCCCGCAGTGAAGACCAGCCGTGCCATCAAGGGAGCGCCGCTCCAGGCTCCGTCCGCCGATCCATTCTCCGGCCCTGCGCAAAAATCTGCAGGATCGTCTTGAGAGGCGACTCCAGTAGTGATGGTTGCAGCACCCGTTCCTCCGGCATCGATACAGAAAAAAAGATTCGCGCCATCCGCGTGATTCGCGGTTAGAAAACCATCCCAATGGCACAGAACAGCTTCTACACCGAATTCGACACCGCCACACTCGAAGGACGCGACCGCTCGCCGGCCTACCGCACCGAGTTTCAGGTCGACCGCGATCGGATCATCTACACTTCCGCATTCCGCCGCCTGCAGTCGAAGACCCAGGTCTTCCTGTCGGGGGAATACGACTTCTACCGCACCCGCCTCACCCACTCACTCGAGGTCGCGCAGATCGGACGCTCGATCTGCAACTCGCTGCGCAGCCAGAGCTCAGCGCTAGGAGATGACTTTTTCATCGATCCTGATCTCGTCGAGGCTGCCTGCCTGTCCCACGACATCGGCCACCCTCCCTTCGGGCACGCCGGCGAGCGCACGCTCCACCGCGTGATGCACGGGCTCGGCGGCTTCGAGGGCAACGCACAGACGCTGCGGCTGCTCACCGAGACGATCTATGCCGGCAACAAGGGGATGAACCCGACGCGCGCCTTCATCGACGCCACGCTGAAATACAAGACGCTGCTCTCCGACACGCCAGATGCGCCCAACCACTTCCTCTACGATAGGCAGGGCAGCATCCTCGACTTCGTGTTCGACGGGGAGCCATTCCCCCCAGAGCTGACACCGGGGAAACCCCGCAACAGCCTGAAGTCGATCGAATGCCAAATCATGGACTGGGCCGACGACACCGCCTACTCGCTCAACGACATCGTCGATGGCGTCAACGCCAGCTTCCTCAACTTGGAGAAGCTAGAGCGCTGGGCAGAGAGCAGCCAGCCCGACGCGGAGGAATCCGAGCACCTGGATGGCGTGCTGCGCGCCATCCGACGCGGCTCGATCGAGGCGAAGATGGGGTCGAAGATCGGCAAGTTCATCGGCGCGGCCACGCTGGTCGCGGCGGACGGAGACAAATTCATGTCCGGGAGAAGCAACCGCTACCGCTTCGACCTCGCCATCGATCCAGCCCTGAAGAAGGAATCGAAACTCTACAAGCGCATCGCGCTCGACCTGGTTTTTCGCTCCCAGCAACTCCAACAGATCGACCTCAAGGCGGACCGGCTGCTGGGGAAAATGTTCGGTCTCTACCGCGAGCTCTATATCGATCCGGACGAGAAACCCACCAGCCACATCTCGATCCTGCCGCCCGAAACCGAAGCCCTGATCTGGGGCGAGTCGGATGAGGTTGCACGCGCCCGGCACATCTGCGATCACATCGCCGGCATGACCGACCGTTTCGCCGCCCGCGTCTACCGCCGCCTGTTCGACGCGGACTTCGGCAGCATCGTCGATCTGGTGTAGGGCGTAGAATAGGAGGAGGTGTGAAGTGTGGGGCTTTCCACTGGGTGGCGAGCGCGATTGGCACCAGCCTTGATGGCAATCGGATCTGGTAACGTGCGCCGTCCAGAACTTGGACTGCAAGTCCAAGCTCCTAGCCTGGATTTCTCATACCCTTCCGGCGAATCCTTGCGAACCTCGACAGCTACAGCGTTGCGCTTGATTCCTGCCCCGGACGGTATGT
>Ga0316197_10003653_pt1 | contig 10962 bp, 8 predicted proteins | sample OudBiesiAoxic_MG_FD_204939 | JGI IMG/M metagenome (GOLD analysis project Ga0316197, IMG submission 204939) | Coastal sediment microbial communities from Oude Bieten Haven, Netherlands - site A oxic | ecosystem: Environmental > Aquatic > Marine > Coastal > Sediment | place: Netherlands... | reverse complement strand
TTCTTTTAGGAAGGCAGACGGTGACGGGAGCACGCGGGGTCGCAAACAGAACAGAATTGGTGCTGCGAACACGGAATCATTTCCGAAACGAGGAGGACGCGATGCCACCCCCCCTGCCCTTGGAAAACGGTCGCCTGACACCGGAGCAACAACAGCAATACTGGGAAGATGGCTATCTTTTCCCGCTGCAGGTCATGTCCGCCACCGAAGCGCAAGCCATGCGCGACGAGTTAGAGGCAATCGAAGCCGAATGGCTCGACGCAGACCTGCCCCTTCCGCTCGGCACGTATAAACGCGTTAATGCGCATTGCGTTATGCCGCTTGCCCACCGCATCGGATCAGACCCGCGCATTCTGGACGTCGTCGAAGGTGTGCTGGGCCCGGATATCATGATCTATGCTGTAGAGTTTTTCATCAAAGAACCCAAGACGCGGCAGATCGTGTCAATGCACCAGGACCTGACGTATTGGGGGTTGGGTGCCATTGACGGTCTGGTGACAGCTTGGTTGTCGCTGTCACCTGCTACGCCTGCATCGGGGTGTATGGATTTCGTCAAAGGGTCACATAAAAACGCGATCCTGCCGCATGAGGATACGTTTAACAAAAATAACCTTCTGTCACGGGGACAAGAAGTGAAGGTAGACGTCGCAGCAGAAGACAAAGTGCCGATTGAAATTCACCCCGGCCAGATTTCTTTGCATCACGGGCTGACCATCCACGGCTCGGGCCCGAATACCACGGACGACCGGCGCATTGCTGCAGTGATCCGCTACTGCACGCCCGATATCAAACAACAAGTCGCCGACGTCGACTACGCCCTGTTGGCCCGTGGCGAAGACCGATTTGGCAACTTCGCAAGCTTTCCAGAACCAACATCAAACTTTGCGGCGCAAGCTATTGCTCAGTATGAAGAAATCCGTATCGCGCAAGCCAAGGCAATGATGTCCGGCGCCAAAAAGAAAGGGAGCCTTTACGCATGATAGACCGTGTAAGCTTTACCCAGATGAAGGACGGCACCAAAGAAGACTACGACTTTCTGACCGAGCACGAGATTGCTTATACCAAAGGCACCGCAGACCGCCTGCTAAAGGCGCTGGTATCACTGGATGAAAGCCTGTCGGGGTATCAGATCACCCGACTGGGGCATTCGCTGCAATCAGCCACCCGCGCCGAACGCGATGGGGCAGATACGGACTGGATCGTATCCGCGCTGCTGCATGATATCGGCGACATTTTCGCCCCCTACAATCACGACGAATACGCCGCAACCATCCTGCGCCCCTTCGTGCGTGAACAATGCACGTGGGTCGTCGAAAAACATGGCGACTTCCAGATGATATACTACGGCCATCACGTCGGCGCCGACCCGCACAAACGCGACGCCTATAAAGACAGTCCTTATTTCGAGGATTGCGCGACTTTTTGCGAACGGTGGGACCAGTCAAGCTTTGATCCTGCCTACGACACTTTGCCCATTGAACACTTTGCCGAGCGTGTCCGCGCCGTGTTCGACCGCAAGCCTTATGATCCGCAGGTCATTCAACCCGGCGTCCGCGCACCGCTTGTGACGGCCTGACGCGCTACAAAACCGCACCGGCTACCTTTCCCTTTGCGCTGACGTCGGCTAGATGATCCGGCAAAGCTGACAAAGGACGCGAACCATGGCGCTGGACAAGACATTCAATGCAAAAGAGGCGGAAGACCGCCTTTACGCCGCATGGGAAAAGGCAGGAGCCTTCAAAGCAGGTGCAAATGCCAAGGAAGGAGCTGATGCTTTTTCCATTATGATACCGCCCCCCAATGTGACAGGCAGCCTGCACATGGGGCACGCGTTCAACAATACGCTGCAGGATATCCTGATCCGCTGGCATCGCATGCGCGGGTTCGACACCCTATGGCAACCCGGCACCGATCACGCGGGCATCGCCACGCAAATGGTGACGGAACGTGAGATGGCCGCAGGTGGCGAGCCGTCGCGCCGCGAAATGGGGCGTGAGGCGTTCTTGGACCGCGTCTGGCAGCAAAAGGTCAAATCGCGTGGCACAATCATCGGACAGCTCAAACGGCTTGGGGCGTCCTGCGACTGGTCCCGCGAAGCCTTCACCATGGGCGGCGCACCCGGCGACCCGGACGCAGGCCACGGCCCCAACTTCCACGATGCTGTCATCAAGGTCTTTGTGGACATGTACAACAAGGGCCTGATCTATCGCGGCAAGCGGCTGGTCAACTGGGACCCGCATTTCGAGACGGCAATCTCTGATCTGGAAGTCGAAAATATCGAAGTCGACGGCCACATGTGGCACTTCAAATACCCGCTCGCAGGTGGGGCCACCTATGAATACGTCGAGAAAGACGAAGACGGCAACGAGACCTTGCGCGAGACGCGCGACTACATCTCGATTGCGACCACGCGCCCCGAAACCATGCTGGGCGACGGGGCGGTTGCTGTTCATCCAACAGATGAGCGGTACGCGCCAATTGTCGGTAAATTATGCGAAATCCCTGTAGGCCCGAAAGAGCATCGCCGCCTGATCCCGATCATCACAGATGAATACCCCGATCCCGACTTCGGCTCGGGGGCGGTCAAAATCACAGGCGCGCATGACTTCAACGACTACGAGGTCGCCAAGCGCGGGAACATCCCGCTTTACCGGTTGATGGACACCAAAGGTGCGATGCGCGACGACGGCGCACCCTACGCCGAGGCCGCGGGCATCGCGCAAGATTATGCCAATCAGTGGCTTGTTCGTTACGGTTTCGCCGATAAGCCTGAAGGTCTGTGGATTGATACCGGCGAGCCAGATGAAATGTCAGTCGATCTGCTTAACCTCGTGCCGGACGAGTTGCGCGGGCTAGACCGGTTCGAGGCACGCAAGGCGGTGGTGAAACAGATCACCGCAGAGGGCCTCGCCGTGATGGTTGCTGTGGAAAGCCCCGACCCCGAAGACGCGTTCCTCCCCGTGGATGAGCCCTTCCTCGAGCCACTGGTCGAAAACAAAAAGATCATGCAGCCCTTCGGCGACCGCTCCAAAGTCGTCATTGAGCCGATGCTTACCGACCAGTGGTTTGTTGAGACCGCCAAAATCGTGCAACCCGCGATTGACGCCGTCCGCAATGGCGATGTCGCGATCCATCCTGAACAAGACAAAAAGGTCTACTTCAACTGGCTGGAAAATATCGAGCCGTGGTGCATCTCACGGCAGCTTTGGTGGGGGCATCAGATTCCGGTTTGGTATGGTCCGACTAGAGAAGCACTTTCAAACGCGATCACCGAAATCGGAAACGATACAACTGGGCTATCTCGTCTGTCGGCCAATATCCGACAACCAAAGATGTTTTGCGGGCCAAACATTAGAGAAGTTCTCGAAGTTGCCCGCGAATACTATGGTGATGATGTCCAAATTTCTGAGGATGAAAACCCAGATTATGTCGCCGGTTTCAGGTACGGTCGGAGTATCATGGGCGGTAAGCCGTTCGTTCACCTGTTCCGCGACCCCGACGTCCTCGACACATGGTTCTCCTCCGGCCTTTGGCCCATCGGCACCCTCGGCTGGACAGGAGACGCTGAAACCGACGCGCAGAACGAGGCACTGCAAAAGTACTTCCCCACGTCCGTTCTGATCACCGGCTTTGACATCATCTTCTTCTGGGTCGCCCGGATGATGATGATGCAATATGCTGTGGTGGGCCAAAAACCCTTCGACACCGTCTATGTCCACGCCCTCGTCCGCGATGAAAAGGGCAAGAAGATGTCCAAGTCCTTGGGCAATGTGCTCGACCCGCTCGACATGATCGACGAATATGGCGCAGACGCGGTGCGGTTCACGCTGACGGCCATGGCCGCCATGGGCCGTGATCTGAAACTCTCCACCCAGCGCATCGCCGGGTACCGTAATTTCGGCACTAAATTGTGGAACGCCTGCCGCTTTGCAGAAATGAATGATGTCTTTGGCGCCCGCACCTCCGGCATCCCCACACCAAAAGCTGCCGTCAACAAATGGATCATTGGCGAAACTGCAAAAGTCCGCGCAGACATCGATAGTGCCCTGAACAACTACCGCTTCAATGACGCCGCTAATGCGTCCTACGCATTCGTGTGGGGCAAGGTCTGTGACTGGTACGTAGAACTGTCCAAACCGCTGCTGCAGGACGAAACGAACGCAGAGTTCGCGCAAGAGACCCGCGAAACAATGGCATGGGTTCTGGACCAGTGCATGATCCTCCTGCATCCCGTCATGCCCTTCATCACCGAAGAACTTTGGGCACAGACCGGCCAACGGACAAATCCCCTGATCCACGCCGAGTGGCCTTCATACGACGCCCAAGACCTTGTCGACGCAGACGCTGACCGTGAACTGAACTGGGTTATCAGCCTGATCGAAGCGATTAGGTCCGCGCGTGCACAAATGCATGTGCCAGCAGGGCTGTACGTCCCACTGGTGGTCACCGACATCAACGCTGACGCGCAAGAAGCGTGGCAGCGCAACGAAGTCATGATCAAACGCCTGGCCCGTGTTGAGACACTTGAGACCCAGAACAGCTTTCCAAAAGGAACGGTCGCCCTGGCGATCCAAGGTGCAACAATGGGTTTACCTCTTGCGGATATTATCGATATCGCAGAGGAAAAAACGCGCCTTGAAAAAACCCTTGGGAAACTGGCCAAGGAACTGGGAGGCCTGCGCGGTCGTTTAAACAATCCCAAGTTCGCAGCATCCGCGCCAGCAGAAGTGGTCGAAGAAACCCGCGCCAACCTGGAACTTCGCTTAGAAGAAGAGGCGCAACTAGTCGAAGCGCTTGACCGGTTAGCCGAACTCCAGTGAGCATTCCAAATGGTGCGAAATACCGCCGCCGGAGGCAAAAATAATGGAATCGTTTTGCCTTTTATGCCTCCGGCGGCGGTTTTTTAACCATTTGGAAACGAAAACCGGCGCAGTGTGAAAGTCCGGTACAGGCTGCGGAGCCGATGACCGGACCATTTGGAACGCCCTGTACTTCGGTACAGGGTGGACCTTTGGGAAATTACAAGGAAAATCCGGGCGTCCGCTGCTGCATCCTTGCAGTGACAACTTCCATTTGTTCATGTTGCCCGATCAGCGTCGCTTGAAGCTCTGATTCAGCCAACAAAATTTCGTTTTCAGTCGAAGTACGGGCCAGTGTGCACAATTTCTTGGCCGCCTGCATTGCGTTTGGCCCTCGTCTGCTCAGTTGCTCCGCCAGCGCTATTGCCGCCTCAAGGGGATCATTGTCAATTTCGGAAACCAGACCCCATTTTTCCGCTTGCACCCCAGAAACGGGCTGCGCCGTATAAACCAAACGCCTCATGACATCGTCGCGAACCAGATGCGGCAGCAAGACCATTGCTCCCATATCCGGAATCATTCCCCATTTCATCTCCATCACGGCAAGCTGCGCTTTTGGACAGGCAATACGGATATCTGCACCAAGAGCCAACTGAAGACCCGCGCCAAAGACTTCGCCATGCAAAGCGGCAATGACCGGTATTTCCAACCGCCGCCAGATCATGGCGACTTCTTGCCAACGGTTGGTCGTGCCCTGCCCATGGGTTCGCGGCACGAGCAGTTCTGTCATGTCGGCGCCCAGCATCTGTGTCAGACCAGAGAGGTCGATACCTGAACAAAAACAACTGCCCTCTCCGGACAGGATAACCACACGGGTCCGCGCAATATCGATCCGCTGTGCGGCAGCAATCAACGCATCGATCATTTCATCATCCATAGCGTTCTTTTTGTCCGGTCGTGACAGAGAGACGTGTGTGATCCAGTCTTGGTGTTTGATGCGAACCCGTGTCATGTATGTTCTCCTGCTGTTTCACCTGTAAAAAAACTGACACAGTCCATTTTACGAGACAAACGTTACGGCACTGGAAGCTTGCTCAAGCGACATGGCTTGATTTAAGACGCAGCATGACTGAATTCAAATTTACCAAACTCACCAAATCTCTTCCCGCCACTGTTCCGTTTGTCGGCCCGGAAACGCAAGAACGATCGCGGGGTAAAAGGTTCAATGCACGTCTTGGGGCAAACGAGAATGTGTTTGGTCCGTCGCCAAGTGCCATCCGCGCGATGGCGGAGGCACCGCAATGGATGTATGCTGACCCCGAAAGTCACGATCTGCGGGCCGCTCTGGCGCGCCACCTACAGACAACGCCTGATCACATCATGGTTGGCGAAGGCATAGACGGGCTTTTATCCTATCTCGTGCGCCTTTTTGTGGCACAAGGTGATGCGGTCGTGACGTCTGACGGCGCCTATCCGACTTTTAACTACCATGTTGCCGGATTTGGCGGAATTCTTCATAAGGTGCCTTACAAAGGTGATTTTGAAGACCCGGCTGCACTTTTCGCGAAAGCAAAAGAGGTTGGCGCGAAACTTGTTTACCTCGCCAATCCCGACAATCCAATGGGAAGCGTGCATTCGGGGGCGGCGATCGCAGAGGCAATGACCGCCTTGCCCGCAGACACTTTGTTGATCCTCGATGAGGCTTACATCGAATGTGCGGCTGCAAGCGCGGAGCTACCAATTGATTTTGGCGATCCGCGGGTCATCCGGTTGCGGACTTTTTCGAAAGCCTATGGTCTCGCTGGCGCACGGGTCGGATACGCCATCGGAGCACCGGAGCTGATCCTGGCTTTCAATAAGGTACGCAACCACTTTGGAATGAACCGTTCCGCACAAGAGGGGGCGTTGGCCGCGTTGGCGGATCAAAACTGGCTTAGATCCGTGCTCGCGCAGATTGCGGCATCGCGGCTGCGGATTGAAAAAATTGCCCGAACCTGTGGGCTTCAACCGATAAAATCTTCAGCCAACTTTGTCGCGATAGACTGCGGTCGCGATGGCACGTTTGCCAGGCGGGTCCTAGACGGGATGATTTCGGAAGGCCTGTTTGTACGCATGCCATTCGTAGCACCACAGGATCGTTGCATACGGGTCAGTTGCGGCACCCCTGCCGATCTTGATTATCTGGCTGATATATTGCCGCGTGCCTTGCAGAACGCAGAAAATAGCTGACGCGCCAGCGCCACGCCCTATAGTCTAACACAGTTCGGATCGTACGAGGTGTGATATGGAAGGTCACAAACTTGGCAGTGCACCAAACTTTACGGGTGCTTGTATCGTAATGTTTGGCGTCAATCTGGCGTGGATCTTGCTTTTTCTATTCGCTATTTACGGGCTGGTTGCCGCTGTTTTCGTCGGGCTGGTCGTGAATCACTGGGTGAACTGGGTGGAGCATCGAAAGCGCTTGGCAGAAGAGCAATTTGCCACCATTCCAGCCGAGAACTAGGCCTGCGCGATAATGGCTGCAGCTGCGTCCACTGCACCCGGGCCATGCTCAATTCCAAGGGATGTGAGACCCGCTTGGATACCGCCGAGAAGGCCCAGCACCATATGACCGTTAACGTGGCCCATGTGACCCAGACGGAAGTAACCGTGCCATGCAGGATCGCCGGGTGCTGCCATACCAAGGCCGATGCCCAGTGTCAGGCCGATTTCGCCTTGGGTCCATTCCCGCAGCGCGGTTGCCTGCGGGCTGTCAAGACGCATTGAGGTGACCGCATGACTGCGGTGTTCGGCCTGTGCTACGTTCAGCCTTAGACTGCCTTTGGCGCTCCATGCCTCAGATGCCGCCCAGATTGCGCGTGCAAGGGTATGGTGTCGCCGCCAGATCGCCTCGATACCTTCGGCATGGATCATATCAAGTGACTGACGCAATCCATAGACGTGGTGTGTAGGTGCCGTACCATTCCAGTACTGGTAGAACAGCTCGGGATTGGCACGCGGTGCCCAATCCCAATAGCGGCTGACGCGCGGCATCGCAGACCGGACGTCCGCTGCCTTGTCGTTGAAAAAGACAAACCCCATACCCGGCGGGACCATTAAACCTTTTTGGCATCCCGCAACCATGACGTCGACGCCCCAGGCGTCCATTTCGAACACGTCACATCCTAGCGATGCGATACAATCCACCATCAACAAAGCAGGGTGCCCAACGTCGTTCATTGCGGCGCGCAAGCTCGGGATATCGTTGCGCAGTGACGTGGAAGTATCGACATGTACGACCAAAACTGCCTTTATTTCATGCCCAGTATCCGCTTTGAGTATTTGTGCCATACGAGCGGGATCAAGCGGGCTTTTTGTTCCAAAATCAATGACCTCCGCCTGCACACCCAACCCGACCGCCATCTCTGCCCAGCCATGTGCAAAACTGCCAGTTGCCGCAACCAGTACCTTTTCATCCGGCGCCACGACGTTGGCCAGCGCGGCTTCCCATGTGGCATGACCGTTTCCGATATAGATCGCGACATGGTGCTGTGTGCGCGCCACACGCCGCAGGTCCTGTACAAGCGCCGGCATCATTTCTGGCAATTCGCCAGCGTATATATTTGGTGCCGCGCGATGCATCGCTTGCAAAACGGCATCGGGTATCACTGAAGGACCGGGAATGGCGAGATACCCGCGGCCTGCAGACAGATTGGTCTTTTGGGTCATAAACACTGTCCTTTTGTTTCTGGGCAACAGTAGCGCCCAGAAAATAATCGTCAATTGGCAGGTCACTTGCGCTACAGTAACGACCGACATACATCCTGTGCCTGTGCGGTGATCTAGCAATCCGCTGACAGCAAAAGGCGTATCATGAGTTACAAGGCTGTGCCCTCCCACGTATTGTTCAAATGGCTTTGGACCAACTACCTGCGCAAGAACGCTCCTTTGATTGCTGTGGCGCTCGTGTTTATGGTTATGGAAGGATCGATGCTGGGCGCGCTTGCCTATCTGATGCAGCCCATGTTCGACCGTGTGTTTGTCGGTGGCGAGAATTCGATGCTGTTCGTCGTTGGCGGTGTTGTCATCGGAATATTCATACTGCGCGCCGTGTCTGGTGTGGCCCAAAAGATCTTGTTGTCGCGCGTCGCCATGCGCACTGCTGCAGCGGTCCGTATGGACCTTCTGGCGGGCATGATGAAACAGGATGGCGCCTTTCACCAAGAGCACCCACCAGGATATCTGATCCAGCGCGTCCAAGGGGATGTGTCTGCGGTTAACAAGATCTGGCGCAGCGTACTTACAAGTGCGGGACGCGACTTGGTGGGCCTGCTGGTTTTGCTAGGGGTGGCGATCAACGTAGATCCTGTCTGGGCCCTTCTTGCCTGCGTCGGTATTCCGATCATCGTGCTGCCAGCTGCCGCAGCGCAAAAATTCATCCGGCGTCGCGCGCGCGAAGCACGTGACCTCGGGGCAAGCCTTTCCAGACGTTTGGATGAGGTTTTTCACGGTATCGTTCAAATCAAACTGAACAGCGCGGAAGATTACCAGTACAAGCAGTACCGTGCCACGACACGCCAGTTCATCAAAACGGAAATGCGCACTGTTACCGGCTCTGCAACACTTCCCGCCATGGTCGATCTTATGTCAGGCTTCGGTTTCATGGCGGTCATCCTTTATGGCGGCTCCGAGATCATTTCCGGTGAAAAGACCATTGGCCAGTTCATGAGCTTTTTCACCGCGATGGGATTTGCTTTTGACCCGATGCGCCGGCTGGCGAATATTTCGGGGCAAATCCAGATCGCGTCGGCTTCGATCGAGCGCATCAAAGAACTCATGGAAATGCCGATCAAGCTGAAATCACCTGAAAACCCCAAACCTGCGCCAACAGGCACCCCTGATGTGACGCTTGATGCGGTCTCGCTAAGCTATGGTGAGACCGAAGTTCTGGAAAAACTTTCTCTGACGGCACAGGCTGGCAAAACAACCGCACTCGTTGGTGCTTCGGGCGCTGGTAAGTCCACGGTTTTTAATCTGTTAACGCGTTTAATTGACCCGACAGAAGGCACCGTTCGCATTGGCGGTGTTGCAACAACCGAGATGGCGCTTCCAGATTTGCGCGGGCTTTTTTCGGTCGTCACACAAGAAGCACTGCTGTTTGATGAAACCCTGCGGGAAAACATTCTGATGGGGCGCGCAGATGTCAACGATGACCAGCTCAAAGACGTTCTTGACGCGGCCCACGTGACCGATTTTTTACAGAATATGCCAAACGGGCTGGACACACGTGTGGGGCCGCGCGGATCAGCTCTCTCAGGCGGGCAACGCCAACGGGTCGTGATCGCACGCGCACTTTTGCGTAATACGCCGGTGCTTTTGCTGGACGAAGCAACATCAGCTCTGGATGCACAGTCAGAGCATGTGGTGCAGGTAGCGCTCGACAAGCTTGCAAAGGGCCGCACAACACTTGTGATCGCACACCGCCTGTCAACTGTCCGCGGCGCTGACAAGATTATCGTGATGGATCGTGGACGTGCCGTTGACGAGGGTACCCACGAAGAGCTTTTGGCCCGTGGCGGGATTTATGCGGACCTCTACCGTTTGCAGTTCCAAGACGGGAAAACAGTAACAGACAGCCGCTCGATTACGCCAACAAGCAAACAAAACCCCGAAGACACGGAACCGCAGGGCATAATTCAAAGAATAACCGCCCTGTTTACGTCCTAAGTGCGGTAGCTGTCCGCCAAGCGCTGAGGGGATGCACCAAAAAAGTAGCGGCACAACGTCCAGAGATTACGCGCACCACGCCGCAGCCATCCATGACGCCTGTAGTGGCTGGCACTTGTGAATGCCGTGGCATCAATTGATTTGATATGCCCTTTTAGCGCCATGACAAGCGCTACATCTTCCATCAAAGGCTGGGACGGATACCCTCCCACAGCGTCGTAAAGGTCGACCGGTAACAACAGTCCCTGGTCACCATAAGGCAGTCCAAAACCGCTGCGCGCGTTTGCCCAGGTTGCGACCAATGCACCGGCGACACCACCATCATCAAACGCAAGCCGGAACCAGCCCGCCTTCCCGCTGTCCAGATGCCTGATCGCCGGCCCTACCCAGCCTTCCTGCATGCGCGTGTCGGCGTGCAGGATCAACAGCCATTCCCCTTGGGCCGCTGCACATCCCC
>Ga0316197_10003652_pt1 | contig 10963 bp, 6 predicted proteins | sample OudBiesiAoxic_MG_FD_204939 | JGI IMG/M metagenome (GOLD analysis project Ga0316197, IMG submission 204939) | Coastal sediment microbial communities from Oude Bieten Haven, Netherlands - site A oxic | ecosystem: Environmental > Aquatic > Marine > Coastal > Sediment | place: Netherlands... | reverse complement strand
TTGCTCTTGTTGTGCGATTCCCGGGCTGACTTCGAGGCGATCCTGGCTGACTTCACAGCGTGGCACGATAGTCACTATCTCGACCTCATGCGGCCCAAGCTCGGCTTGACCGAAGGTCGGGCGGACGATGCCGAGTTGATGGGGGAGTGGCTGAATCACCTGCAGAACAACGAACTCGACTATACGTTGAGCTTCCGTGAATTGGCGACGCGGATCGATGCCACCGATAGTTCACGCTTCGGGGAATTCGAGCAACGCTGGCGACAGCGCGTCGGTGACCAAGCAACTTCATCCTCCGAAGTCGCGACCGTGATGAACTCTGTGAATCCTCTCTATATCCCGCGCAACCACCGGGTCGAGCAGGCAATCAGCGAAGCGGTGGCCGGCGACCTGTCAATCTTCAGGGATCTCAATGTGGTTCTGGCGCGACCATTCGAGAAGCAGCCTGGGTTTGCGCAATACGCCGAGGCGCCGGCTCCGGATGAACGGGTGACCGAGACATTCTGTGGAACCTGATCGTTAGATCGGTATAAAGTCCGGCTCCCTGATCCCGTCGAGCCCATGTCGCGGCGGGGCGCACCACGCTACAATGTCGCGCGAGACTGGAGATGGATGGCGAGCCCGGAAGCCACAGGTGTCGACGTGACCAAGCAGCACTCGTTCCCGAAAGACAAGATTCGGATTCTGCTCCTGGAAGGGATCCACGCGGCCGCGGGGGAGCGCTTCTCGCAGGCGGGATACACGGTGGAGAGCCTTCCCTCCGCCGCGTCCGAGCAGCAGTTGCTGGACGTCATCCCGGAGATCCACCTGCTGGGCCTCCGCTCCAAGACCCAGGTCACGAAAAGGGTGCTGGATGCGTCCACGCGTCTCCTCGCCATCGGCTGCTACTGCATCGGCACCGATCAAGTGGACTTGAAGATGGCGGCCAGCCGGGGCGTGCCCGTGTTCAACGCCCCTTTCAGCAGCACACGCAGCGTGGCGGAACTGACCCTGGCCGAGGTGGTGATGCTGGCGCGCCGGGCAGCCCATCGCAGCCAGCAACTTCATGCGGGCCGATGGGAGAAATCCGCCGCCGGCTCTCACGAGGTGCGCCACAAGACCATCGGCATCGTGGGCTACGGCCACATCGGTCCGCAGGTCGGCCTGCTCGCGGAAGCCTTCGGCATGCGTGTCGTCTTCTACGACACGGCGAAGAAGCTGCCTCTGGGGAACGCCGAGTCGCTCGGCTCGCTCGATGAGCTTCTGGAGACAGCGGACTTCGTCACCCTGCACGTTCCAGACACCCCCTCGACGAGGGGAATGATCGGCGCCGAGCAACTCGCGCGGACGAGATCGGGAAGCTATCTGCTGAACCTGAGCCGCGGGCGCGTCGTCGATATCGAGGCGCTACGGGACGCCCTGGTCTCGGGCCATCTGGCCGGAGCCGCGGTCGATGTCTATCCGGAGGAACCGCAAGGGCGCACGGGCGAGTTCGATGTCCCGCTGCGAGGCCTGGACAACGTGATCCTGACTCCGCACGTCGGGGGCAGCACCCTCGAGGCTCAGAGAAACATCGCCATCGAGGTCGTGGACTCGCTCATCGGTTTCACGGACGCCGGCGCAACAACCGGGGCCGTCAATTTTCCCGAGGTCGAGCTACCCCTGCTCCAGAGTGGCCACCGCGTGCTCAACATCCACCAGAACGTGCCGGGTGTCCTGCGCGACATCAACCAGATCATCGCCGACATGGGTGCCAACGTCAGCGCGCAGTATCTCAGCACGCTGGACGAGGTCGGCTACTTGATCATGGATGTCGACGCCGGTCTTTCGCGTCAGGTCAAGCACCACATCGACGCGCTGGACACGAACATCAAGACACGCCTGCTGTTCTGACTCGTGCTGGCGAGTTTCGCGATCGACCGAGGACGCTCGGATCGACAGCGATCATCCGGCAATCTCGACCTTGTCGGCTGGGGCGTGGTGATCCAGCCTATAATGACGACCGCCCACGATCCCACGGGGAAGAGGAAAACGCATTGAGCAAAGACAGGCGACCTGCGTCACGCGAAGGCGGACGATGGCTCGAACGCGCGCTCGCCATCATCGAGCGGGTCGGAAACCTGCTGCCCCACCCCGCGATTCTCTTCGGCTCGCTCGCCGCAGCCGTGGTCGTACTGTCGTCCGTGGCGATGAATTTGGACCTGACCGCGATCCATCCGGGTACGGGCGAGACGATTCATCCGGTCAGCTTGCTCACGGTTCCGGGACTGCATCGCATCCTGACGGAGATGGTGACCAACTTCACCGATTTCGCACCGCTTGGCACGGTGCTGGTCTCGCTGCTGGGGATAGGAATCGCCGAGCGCAGCGGGCTGATCGGAACCGTGCTGCGCCTCCTGGTGTTGTCGGCTCCACGGTCGCTCTTGACCTTCGTCATCGTCTTCGCCGGCATCCTCTCCAACACGGCGAGCGAAGTCGGCTACGTTCTGCTCGTCCCTCTGGGGGCGATGATCTTCCTCGCGGTTGGACGACACCCCGTGGCCGGGCTCGCGGCGGCCTTCGCCGGAGTCTCGGGCGGCTACAGCGCCAACTTGCTGCTGGGCACGCTCGACCCGCTGCTGGCCGGGCTGTCGGAGGAGGCGGCCCGCATCGTCGTTGCCGGCTACGAAGTCAACCCGACCTGCAACTGGTATTTCATGGCGGCCTCGACCTTCATCATTGCGATCGCCGGGACGTTGACGACCGAGAAAGTGATCATCCCGCGGCTGGGCAAGTGGGAGGGCGAGGGAAGCCAAGAGAAGCTCGAGCAGCTTGGCCCGGACGAGAAGCGCGGCCTGGTCTACGCAGGGATCGCGACGGTATTCATGGTCGCATTCCTGCTGTGGGGCACCGTCCCCTCCGATGGATTCCTTCGTAATCCCGACACGGGCAGCCTACTGCGATCGCCGTTCACTTCGGGCATCGTGGCGTTCATCTTTCTCGGCGCCGCCATCATGGGGATCGCCTACGGCAAGGGGGCGCGTACCCTGAAGACCGGGTCCGACGTGGTCGACGGCATGACCAAGTCGATGGAGACTCTCGGGATCTACATCGTGCTGTGCTTTTTTGCCGCGCAGTTCGTGGCCTACTTCAAGTGGACCAATCTGGGGTTGATCTTCGCCGTCAAGGGCGCCGACGTACTGAAGGCTTCGGGGCTCGGCGACATCCCGCTGATCATCTCCTTCGTGCTGCTGTCGGCGGTGATCAACCTGGCAATGGGGAGTGCGTCGGCCAAGTGGGCGATCATGGCCCCGGTCTTCATCCCGATGTTCATGCTGCTCGGTTACTCGCCGGAACTGGTCCAGACGACCTACCGCGTCGGTGACAGTGTGACCAACGTGATCTCGCCGTTGATGTCTTACTTCCCGCTGATCATCGCCTTCATGAAGCGTTACCAGCCAAATGCGGGAATCGGCACCGTGGTGGCGACCATGTTGCCGTACTCCGTCGTCTTCTTCCTCGTCTGGACGGTCATGTTGATCGTGTGGTTCATCTTCGATCTGCCGGTCGGGCCGGGGGCACCGCTGAAGCTTCCGGTGGGCTAACGCCAGGAGGGCATCGATGTTCCCACCAGAAACCTACTCGGCTCGTCGAGCCGCACTGGCCTCGCGCTTCAAGGATGGCTTGTTGCTGTTTCCGGGCAACGGCGAGAGTCCGATGAACTACGCGGACAACTGTTACCCCTTCCGGCAGGACAGCACGTTCCTTTACTACTTCGGCCTCGATCAACCGGACCTCGCGGCCGTCATCGACGTCGACACCGGCACGTCAACGATCTTCGGCAACGAACTGACGATCGATGACATCGTGTGGATGGGCGATCTGCCGACGATCTCGGAGAGAGCCGAGCGCGTCGGGGTAACCGAGACGCGGCCGCTCGGTTCCTTAGAGGAGATCGCCCGGGCCGCCGGAACGGCCGGACGGCAGACGCGATACCTGCCTCCGTATCGCGCAGAAGCGACACTGATGCTATCGCGGACGCTCGGCATTCCTCCCTCCGAGATTCATGCCCGCGCCTCGGAAGAACTCATCCGGGCGGTGGTCGACCAGAGGATCTACAAGTCTGCCGAAGAGGTCAGTGAGATCGAGAAGGCCGTGGCCACGGCGGTGGAGATGCACACGGCGGCAATCCGCATGGTCCGCCCCGGAATGGTCGAGGCCGAGGTCGCAGGAGAGATGGGGCGAATCGCGGTCGCGGCCGGCGGCCGCCTGAGCTTTCCGGTGATCGCAACGATCCACGGGGAGACCCTGCACAATCACGACCACGGCAACGTCATGGCCGAGGGCGACCTGTTCCTGCTGGATACCGGCGCAGAAACGGCAATGGGATACGGGAGCGATCTCTCCTCGACATGCCCCGTGAGTCCGCGCTTCACCGAACGGCAAAAGACCATTTACGAACTACAGGTGGCCGCACAGCAATCCGCGGTCGATACGCTGGGACCCGGCATCCCCAACCGCGACGCGCACTTCGCGGCCGCTCGCGTGATCTTCGACGGCCTCAAGGGGCTGGGGATCATGAAGGGGGACACGAGCGAGGCTCTGGCCGCCGGCGCACACGCCATGGTCTTCCCGTGCGGCGTGGGACACATGATGGGGATGGACATCCACGACATGGAGAATCTCGGTGAGGTGATCGTGGGTTACGACGGCGAGCCCAAGAGCACCGAGTTCGGTCTCAAGTCGCTCCGGCTGGCCCGCGCGCTCGAGCCGGGCTTCGTGCTGACGGTGGAGCCGGGCATCTACTTCATTCCGCAGCTGATGGATCTGTGGAGATCGCGAAACCACAACGCAGAGTTCATCGACTTCGACGAACTCGATAAATGGCGTGACTTCGGCGGGGTCCGCAACGAAGAGAACTACCTGATCACGACCGATGGCGCGCGCAGGCTCGGGCCATCCAAACCCATGACGGTTGCCGAGGTCGAGGCGTTGCGGGGTCAAGGGCCGAGGGGCTGACCGTCGGTTTCGAGGTCGCGATTGGATTCGGCGGACGGACCTGTTATCGTCGTTCTTACCTCGGAGAGAGCGGTCTTCGTTGACTATACGGAAACCGGCGGTCTCGTGACGCCGGTCCGTGATGTGAGTTGCCAATGCGCATGCCCTTCACGCAGTCCAGGAGTCCGCGTCACACGCTGACGCCGCGCGGTCCGAACTCGCGAGCCCGTGGCGGACCGTACAAACGTGTGCTGCTGATCAACCCACCCATGGAGATGATCGGCGCCGAATTCCTGATGGACGATATCCCGATCCGACTGGAGTACCTCGCCGCGTACATCCGCCCGCACGTGGAAGACGTCGTGGTGCTCGATCTGACCGTGATCAAGAAGCCCCTCGAGTACTTCCTCAAACGCTTCGCCCCGGATCTGGTCGGTATCGGCGTCAACTACGTGTCCGTGCACAAGAACGCCCAGACGCTGGCCGGCATTGCGAGGCGTTACGGCGCCGACGTGGTGGTAGGCGGGTACGAGGCCACGGCCTTGGCCGAGGAGTTCGCCACGCACCCGGACGTTGACGTGGTGGTCCGCGGCGAGGGCGAGGCCACGCTGCTGGAACTGGTCCAGGGCCGTCCACTGGACGAGATCGAAGGGATTTCCTTCGTCCGCAACGACGTGGTGACTCATACGGCGGACCGCGATCTGCTCGAGGACCTGGACACGATTCCCTTCCCGGAGCGCGAGCGCCGGATCAAGCCGCCCGACTCGCCCTTCATGGACCTTGAATGCGACGGCGGCACCGCCTACGACATGATCATCACCTCGCGCGGTTGCTGGGGCACGTGCAAGTTTTGCACGGAGCCGATCATGTCCCGCGGCACGCAGCGCTACCGCAAGCCCGAGAAGGTGATCGAGGAACTCGAGCAACTGGTCAAGCTACACCTGGGCAAGAAGCGCCTGCGCGTGTCGATCTCGGACCCCAACTTCGGCGGCAACCCGCGCATCGCCGAGGAGTTGTGCGACCAACTGATCGAGTTCCGCAAGCGCAGCCCCATCGACCTGCACTTCTTTATCAGCGTGCGCACCAGCACCATCGCCACCCGTCCGCGCCTGGTCGAGAAGATGACCCGGGCGGGCATGGACTACGTCTTCGTGGGCATGGAGTCGCCACGCGCGGAGGACCTGAAGGAGATTTCCAAGGGCGGCGGAGGCCAGGCCAAACAGGAGCAGGCGGCCAAGCTGCTCAACGACAACGGTGCTGCGGTGATGAGCTGCTTCCTGATGGGCATCCCGGGGCAGAACGAGGACGACATCCTGAGCATGGTCGACTACGCCAAGGGGCTGAAGCTGACCGATTGCTACTTCTCGATCATGACGCCGTTGCCAGGCTCTCGGCTGTACGATGAGGCACGGGAGTCAGGAGAACTGCTCGAGACGGACCCGACGAAGTACAAGCTGTGGGACATGGTGATCAAGCACGACAAGGTGTCCCGCTCCAAGATGCGGGAGTTGTGCATCCGCTGCAACGCCAAGTGGTACGACGACCTGCTGCTCAAGCAGGAGCACCGCCGCTGGCAGGCGAGTGGCCGCAAGAAGCAGCTGCACGTGTACTCGAAGAAGTTCCGCGTGCTGGTCGGTTTCTTCGGTAACCTCGGCGGTAGTGCCGCCTCCGACAACGCCTCGGACTTTGGCGACCTCGACCCCGCGACGTTCGTCATGGACATGCCCAACCCCGAACTTCGCCGGTTCACCGAACAGACTGGCGTGCACAACATCCTGGAGATGCGCCGATTTCTCAAGCTCCTGGGCAAGCAGAAACTCCAGGTCAGCCTGCAGTTCGACGGACGCGAGTCGGTGAGCTGGGTGATGAAGACCAACGGTGACGGCGTCGAGTACCTCGACGCGATCGAAGGCTCCATCGACGACCCGACGATCGCGATCAACATCCCGCTGAACAACGGCGGACTTACCGCAAGGAGCGTGCTCGCAGGCATCCTGCGCGACAACCCCGGCCTGAAGTCACGGCTCAACCTGGCGCGCCTCGTCACGGCCACCGGCAGCGAAGTGCTTGCCGGCGTGTTGGATGGGTGGCGTGAGACTGTACGCTACAAGACTCACCGACTGTTCAACGGAAACGGAGTCGAACACAGCTAGTGCTACGGCACCCACTTGCGAAGATCCAATCGGTGATCCTGGCCCATCCTCGGATGGTGCTGCTGATCTCCGGCCTGCTCGTCGTCGTGGCGGTGTTGTTGATCCAGGGTGTCGAATTCCGCACCTCCCGCAGCGAGCTTGCTGGTGAGGACGATCCCGAACAGGCACGCTGGAACCGATTCATCGAGGAAACCGGGGCTGCCAACCTGCTGATCGCCTGTGTCAAGGCGAGCGAGGGAGCGACGGTCTCCACCGAGACGCTGCGTGCCTTCGCCGACGATCTGGCGCGCGAGCTACGGGACGTTCCGATCGTGGCCCGGGTCTTCTACCGTGTTCCGCTCGACTGGGTCCTCGAACGAGGACTCTACCTCGCCGACCCCGAACTGCTGGACTCGGCCGCCGAAAACCTTGAAGAGCAAAGCGCCTTGATCGAGACCCTGGCCGAGGTGAGGGGACTCGAGGATCTGAACGACGCACTGGCCGACCTTCTCGACGCAGGCCTCGAATCGGGCACGGCGATTCCCGAAGACGCCGCCGAGCGCCTCGGCGCCCTCCGGAATCTGCTCGAAGGCCAACGCCGCTTGCTCGAATCCCCCGAATCGTTCGTTGCCGAGATCGAAAATCGATCGACCCTCGAGATGCTCGCGGGCGACAACCCCCAGTTCGCCTCGCGCGGCTACCTGGCGACCCGCGACGGCGAGATGCTCTTCCTGATGATCTCGCCGAGTAGCCGCGACGACAGCCTGCAGTTCCTTCGAGAGTTCGTGTCGATCGTGCGCGCGCGTGCGGCCGAAGTCGCTCGTGATCACAAGGGGATCGTCGTCGCGCTTACGGGGCAGCCCGCCATGACGGTGGAGGAGATGGACTCGATCCGTCGAGACACCTGGTTCACGTCGTTGGTGGCCATCGTCGGTGTGACCCTGCTGACCCTGGTCGTCTTCCGCTGGCGTGGCCACGCATGGATCGTGCTGGCCGCTCTGGCCACGGGTGTGATCTGGGCCTTCGGAGCGGTGCGTCTCGAACTGGGCTACCTCAACATGATCACCTCCTCGGCGATCTCGACCTTGATCGGTATCGGCGTGGCCTACGGCATCCACCCCGTCTCCGAATACGAACTCGAAGGCGCACACACCGTCGACCCGCTGGCCACGGTCCGCGAGTCGTTCAGCCGCACCGGCGCGCCGGTCGCCGTTGCGGCCATCACGACCTCGGTCGCCTTCTTTTCGATCTTGCTGATGAAATTTCCCGGTTTTGCGGAACTGGGACTGGTCGCCGGCTTCGGGGTCCTGCTCTGCCTCGCGGCGGCGCTGATTTCCTTGCCCGCGCTGCTGCTGATCTACGGACGTTGGCGTCACCGCCACCCGCGGCCGGGTGGCAAGTCGGCCGCAGTCGATCGATTCTGGGTCGAGCGAGGTGCGGCCCATGTGTGCCGCTTTCCCAGGACGATCGCCGTCGGAGCGCTGATCCTGACCGCGCTGCTGGGATGGATCGCCACCGGCGTCGGATTCAACCGCAACCTGCTCGATCTGATGCCGTCAAGATCCGAGGCCCTGGCCCACCAGCGCATCATGGTGGAACAGACCGACATGTCGCCGGTCGCGGGCATGGTGCTGGCGGACGACCTCGACGAACTCCGCGCGATGAAACGCCGTAGCGATGCCGAACCGGCGATTCAGCGATTCGATTCGATCCTGCGCTTCCTGCCCGAGGATCCCGAACGTGCGGCTCCGGCCGTGGCCCGACTGCGGGCGGTGCTCGACTCGGTGAAACTCCCGGACCGGTTCGATGCGGTCGATCGTGAGACGCTCGAAGACAGCCTGTGGCGCCTCGAGGAGACACTCGGCATCGCGATGGAGGAGGCCTTCGGTGCCGGCGAGGGCGAACTGGCCGGCGTTCTCGAAGAGGCGCGGGCGACCGTCGAGACATCGGCCAACATCGTCGCCGACGCCGAGGACACGATGGAGCAAGCCTGGACCCTCGCCCAGGACAAGCTTCGTGCTCGATCGGTCGAGTTGCTGGGGGAATTGCGAACGTCGACAAGATCCGACCCGCCGTCCGTCGATAACCTGCCGCCGGAGATCCTGGCACGACTGGTGACCGATGCCGGTCGCTACCTCGCCATCCTGGTGCCGCGTGGGAGCGTCTTCGCCCCGGAGGTTCTCGACGAGTACGTCCCCGCCGCGCGACGCGTCTCCGCCGAGTCAACCGGATTTCCGCTCGTCTTCCAGGAGCATTCACGCCAGATCACCGACGGATTCTACCTTGCGGTCGCGGTCGGCATCTCGCTGGTGCTGTTGATCCTGATTCTCGACTTCCGCAACCTACGCGATGCGTTGCTGGCCTCCGTGCCGCTGGGGCTGGGCGTCGTCTGGATGCTGGGTTTGATGCGACTGTTCGGACTGTCGTTCAACTTTGCCAACCTGGTCGCCATCCCCCTGATCATCGGGGTGGGCATCGACAACGGGGTCCACGTCCTGCACCGGGTTCGCCTCGAGGGCGTCGACGGCATGGGTGTCGTGCTGCGTCACACCGCACGAGCAATCCTGATCGCCTCGCTGACCACGATGATTGGCTTCGGCAGTCTGGCCCTGGCATCGCACCGTGGACTGGCCAGCCTGGGCACGGTGCTGCTTCTCGGGGTCGGATCGTGCCTCGTCACCTCGGTCATCGTCCTCCCGAACCTGCTGGTGGCGCTTGGCCTCGCACGCAGGTAGGGTAAGAAGACGATGATGAGGTCGCACGAAAGGACGTGGGCTGCCGCGGCGATGATTCTGCTGGCTGCGGTCGCGGTCTTGCACGCTTCGGAGCCGGTGACGCTCGTGGCCTGCGCGCCGGGCTACCCGGGAAGTACCGAGCAGGCCCAGCCGACGATGGACGAGTTCTCGGCCCAGACGACACGGATGTCCGGATGGAACGAAGCGGCCCTCGCCGCCGTCTACTACAACGATCTCGAAGAGGGCCTCGCGCGACTCGAACAGTCCGACGTCGCGCTGGTCCTGGTCCCGCTGCCGTTCTACCTCGAGTACGCCGATCGCCTCGCACTTCGACCGATCCTCGAGGCAGGCATGGCGGAGAACCCCGAAGAGACCTGGACCCTGGTCAGCGGAAAGGGCAAGGTGGCCGGACCGGGTTCGCTGGACGGATGGGAGATCACGGGACGTGGAGGCTACTCCGCGACCTTCGTGCGCAACATCGCACTCGACGGCTGGGGAGCATTGCCCGCGACGGCCAGCGTGACCTTTTCTTCTCGAACGGTGTCAGCGTTGCGGAAAGCTTCGCGAGGGGAGTCGGTCGCGGTCCTTCTCGACGGTGAGCAGGCCGCGGCACTCGACGATCTTCCCTTCGCCTCGGATCTCGACCGCGTCTACGTATCCGACCGTTTGCCCGCCACGTTGCTGTGCGTGGTCGAGAATCGTCTCGGAGCGGAGAAGATCGATGAACTGACCAAGGGACTGACCCGTATGTCGAGCAAGAAGTCGGGGCGTGAGATCCTCGACCAGTTGCGCCTGAGCGGGTTCGAACCTGTTGACGAGGACGAGCTCGGGAGGATCCGGGAGCTTTGGCGGCAAAGCACCGGCTCGTAGGGGCGCTCGTCGTCCTGGGGTTGATCACGGGACTCCCGTCCTGCCGGTCGGCGTTGCGCGAACCGCCGGGCCTGCAGGAACTCTGCAGCGGCGCTCCCGCGAGCACGCCGGAACAGGCTGAAGCACTATGCGAACAGGCCGCCACCTGTTTCGCACGGCGCACCTGGGACGATGTGGCGCACGCCGCGGAGTTGTGGACGCGTGCCGCTGCTGGAGCGCCGGAGCGAGTCGAGCCGTTGATCGAAGCCGTCCGCGCACGGATCTGGCTCT
>Ga0316197_10003651_pt1 | contig 10964 bp, 11 predicted proteins | sample OudBiesiAoxic_MG_FD_204939 | JGI IMG/M metagenome (GOLD analysis project Ga0316197, IMG submission 204939) | Coastal sediment microbial communities from Oude Bieten Haven, Netherlands - site A oxic | ecosystem: Environmental > Aquatic > Marine > Coastal > Sediment | place: Netherlands... | reverse complement strand
TTTTATATGGCGGAGAATGAGGGATTTGAACCCTCGGTACCCGGTAAAGGGTACACTCCCTTAGCAGGGGAGCGGATTCGACCACTCTCCCAATTCTCCGTATGTGGCGATGAGACTGGGACTCGAACCCAGACCCCTTGCGGGTTCACCGGTTTTCAAGACCGGCTCCTTAGCCAGTTCGGACATCTCACCACTCGACAAGGACTATACTATCATATATATATATGATGGTCAACACTTTTTTTATTTTTTTTTATAAAATTTATGTTTTTCTATACATTTGAAACTAAAACGATATTTTTTATAACATTTATGAGTGAAATAGGTCTTCTCACACTCAATTAACGATAACACCATTCATAACATATGTGTTTTATAATTTTATTGACTTACAATAAACTTTTAATTAAAGGAAATAATTGTATAATTCTATATATTTTATATAGTTGTATTTATCGTTTTTAAATAATGGAGGGAAGTTACTGTGGAAAATATTATTTTATATAATTCTAGAAAATTATTCTATGAACAAGGATATTTTAAAACAAAAATTTCTGATATAACTAAAAAATCTGGTATTTCTACCGGAAATTTCTATAGATATTACAGCTCAAAGGAAGATTTACTCTTCCAAATATTAAAAAAAGATTTAAAGGTTTATACAGAAGAAGTTCGAATCCTAATTCCAGAAGAAGGAGATGATATTTTTAAATTGAGGATGATCATGCGTTCAATTTTTAATTTTTTAAAAAAAAATCCATTTTTTTTCGCTTTACTTATAGAATTAAGAAAAAATGATAAAAAACTATCTGTATTTTCTAGAAAATTCCTCAATTCTTTTTGGGATAAAACAAACCTCTTAACTCTAGAACTTCTAAAATATGATGATTGCTTTGATAGAGAAAAGGGGAAACTCTTAATTTCTATGATAGAAAGTGAAGTGAAAATTTATATTAGATATTTACTCTCTGAAAAAAATGGGAAATGTAACCCTCAAAAATTATTGTTTTCACATATAGAGGATGATCTGAATAATATTTCAGAAATAGTTATAAACACTTTTAAATCATTAAATAGAAACGCTATAAAAAAAACCACCGATCTCCTTACAGGAGCTTATACAAATAGGTATTTTTTTGAATTACTAAAAAAAACTCATTATAGTGGAAAATCTTTTAATTTAATTCTTTTAGATTTTAAAACTTTTTATATCACTAAAGATAGCAATAAGATATTTTTTAGAGATAATATTATGGCAAATACAGGTGACCTTCTTCAAAAAAGTTTTAGAAGTGTAGATTCAATAGGAAGACTCGATCCTTCTAAATTTATGATCCTTATTTTAGAAGAGAAAGACATGCATAATATATTTAAATTTAGGATAGTAAAAATTATAGAGGATCTCAAAATTAAATTCCCTTGTATCTCTGAAGAAGATATAGTTTGGAAACATCTGTATATAAATTTGAAGGATGATATTTTAGATAAATTCAAGGAATTGAACTCCATTGAAAATAACACTATTATCGATTTTGAAGAAAAAATCTAAACATATACAAAAAAATAGAACCCATTAAAATAAGTTTATTTAGTATTTTATGAAACATATGGTATAATACTAGGTAACATTTGGCAAATATAGTGGCGTATTTTGAATTTAACGAGGAGATTAAGAATGAATAATGAAACAAATAACAATGAAATAATGGAAGAAGCAAAACAATCAATAATCAAAATGGGAAAAAGACAAAAATTAACTGTAAATAACATCTCAACTATCGGAGCTTACCTTGATGCTGAAACTGGAAATACAGACGATAACGTATTATTGCCTAACAACCAGATCGAAGGAAAGAATATCCAAGAGGGAGATGTTTTAGACGTATTTGTATACAGTGATTCTGAAGATAGATTAATAGCTACATTTGAGACTAGTTTCGCAGTAGCTGGAACCATGGCAAAATTAAAAGTTGTAGATCTAGCTCCATTTGGTGCATTTTTAGATTGGGGATTATCTAAAGATCTTCTTTTACCAAAAGGTCAGGAAGAGTGTAGAGTAGAGATCGGACAAACTTACCTAGTAGGATTATTTGAAGATAAAAAAGGTAGAGTTTCTGCTACTATGAATGTATATAAATTCTTATTACCTAACTTTGATTTAGAAAAAAATGAATTGATAGTAGGTACAGTATATAGAGTAGTTCCAGAGATTGGTATATTCGTAGCTATAGAAGATAGATACTACGGACTTATCCCTAACAATGAATTCTTTGGTAATTATAAAGTAGGAGATGAAATTCAAGCTCGTGTAATCAGAACTAGAGAAGATGGAAAAGTTGACCTTAGTCCTAGATTACTTGCCCATGTACAAATGGATAAGGACGCTGCTATGATCTTAGAGAGTATTCAGACTAACTACCACAAAAAATTGACTATCAGTGATAAAAGTTCTCCCGAAGATATCAAAAAAGAATTTGGACTTAGCAAAAAAGCTTTCAAAAGAGCCATTGGTGGATTATTAAAAAATAGACTTATTGAGAAAACTGAAGCCGGTTTCCAATTAACTGAAGCTGGAAAAAACCATAAATAAATAATCTGAAAAAGGGAAAACTGAAGTTCAGTCTTCCCTTTTTTCACCTATTTTTTCTAAACTTTATTCTCCCCTTAACATACCTTCTATTTTATCTAAAATTTCAAAAGGGTGTTTAAGTTTTTCTAATTTTTCCTCATTGGTATGTCCAAATAAATCATGATACCCAAGAGAACCACTTAATTTCACTACTCTATCATCTAGACTAGCTCTTAAGTCCGAAAGCTCTATCTTTTTCAAATCTTTCCCCTTATTAGTAGCATATAAAAATATTCTATCGTCCTGATCCAAGAACGCTCTTTTTATATGTTGTACAGATTCATCCATAAAACTTTCTTCTACTATAAGTTCTTTTTTTATTAGATGCATTTTCTCCCCCTACAATTATATTCTCTATTTTTTTCTGACAGGTTCCTGTCTTTCCTCATCTTTTAAAACTGAAAAATTTATATGACAATATCCAGTTGGATTTTTCTCCAAATATTCTTGATGAAATTCCTCAGCATCATAAAATTTATCTAATTTTTCAATTTCTACAACTATAGGTTTTGAGTAACTATTCCTCTGATCCTCTATATATTGTTCGATATTTTTTTGATCTTCTAAATCTATATAATATACTCCAGTTCTATACTGGGTACCGACATCTCCCCCTTGTTTATTTAATGAAGTTGGATCTATTATTCTGAACAGATGATTTAGTATCATTCTTAATGGTAATATTTTTTCATCATATTCTAAATAACATGCCTCTACATGCCCTGTTTTCCCAGTACATACTTCCTTATAACTAACCTCTTCTGTTTTTCCATTAACATAGCCTGATTTGGTGTTTAGAATCCCTTTTACTCTTTTAAAATAAGCTTCCACTCCCCAAAAACATCCACCTGCTAACACAATTTTTTTCATCAGAATCACCTCCTAATATAAGATATACCACAAATTTTCTATAATAAAAACCTCCTTTCTATACAATTAAATAGTTAGGAGGCCATTATTTTTATATATTTGATATTTTTTTACAAGTTCTAACTAATTGAGCTGTGTAAGACATCTCATTGTCATACCAAGCCAAAACTTTTATTATTTGATGTCCATCTACTGTCATAACTGTTGTACATTGTGCATCGAATAAAGATCCATAGTGCATTCCTATACAATCCGAAGAAACGATGGGATCCTCTGTGTAACCTAACGTTTCGTTAGATGCTTCTTTCATTGCTCTATTTATATCCTCTACTTTAACTTTAGTTTTTAATCTAACCATAAGATCTATACAAGAACCAGTTACAGTAGGTACCCTTATGGCTGCTCCTCCTAATTTCCCATCTAGATGTGGGATTACTTTCCCCAAAGCCTTAGTCGCTCCTGTTGTTGTAGGAACCATATTCCCTGCTGCTGTTCTACCTCTTCTTGAATGAATTCCCTTTTTATGAGATCCATCCAAAGTATTTTGATCATTTGTAAAAGCATGAACAGTTGTCATATACCCTCTAATTACTCCAAATTCATCATCTAAAACTTTTACAACTGGTGCTAAACAGTTTGTTGTACAAGACGCTCCTGATATTATTGTTTCACTTCCGTCTAGTATATCATCATTTACATTATATACAACGGTTTTTATGTCTCCAGAAGCTGGTGCTGATATAACCACTTTTTTTGCTCCTGCATCTATATGAGCCTGTGATTTTTCCTTTGAAGTATAGAATCCACTACACTCTAAAACTACATCTACACCTAATTTATCCCATGGTAAATTTACTGCTTCCCTTTCTGTGAATACAGCCACTTTTCTGCCATCTATTGTTATATTATCCTCTGTATGCTTTATTAAATTTTCTTTAAATCTTCCTTGGGCTGTATCATATTTTAATAGGTAGGCCGCCGTCTCTGATCCACTCATACTATTTATTGCTACTACCTCAAATTCAGGATTATCTTCCATCATTCTTAACGCTAACCTTCCAATTCTTCCAAAACCATTTATCGCTACTTTTACTGACATGTTTCCCCCTTGAAAATATATTTAAATTTTTCACATCTCAATATAACCCTTTCAGACCCTAAAAGTCAATAAAAAGATTGAAAAAAGATCATTTTTTCATCTTTTAACGGTTAATTATTGTACACTTATATTGAAAGAATGATTTTTTGTTAAAAAAATTTAAATTATAAATTTTAGACAAAACAAAAACCTCCCTAAGTTATATAGAATATATCTCTACTAACTAGGAAGGTTAAATTAAATCAGAATATCTCCAATTATAAAATCAATTAGGCAACTACCGAAATAGATTTTCTAGAATCTAAGATCAATTTAATAGCGGTATAGAAAACTACTGCTATAACTACCTTAGTTAAGATTGCGATAGGTAATCCTGTAACTAAGTATGCAGCTACAATTACTGCTACAACACCAAATGCAGCATTCATTAAAGTTGCTTTTCTATTATAAGCTCCAGCTTTAATAAACTTTACACTTGCTGCCGGCATAAGGTATGCACAAGATCCCATCATAACTGGAAACGCTACTAAAGGACTTAGACCTAAAGCATATACTAAAGCCATACAAGGTGCATACAGACCTATTCCTAAAGTCATAAGAGCTCCTAATATGAAGTTTCCTACTACAGCTATAACTAACTTAATTCCAGACAGTCCAACAGCTTCTCCTCCACCTTGAATCAATCCAAATTGTTGAGCTAGCATTATACATACAACAACTATTAATGCTGATCCCATGTATAGTTGTACTTTTTTCTCATCTAATTTAGAAACAACACCTGCTCCTATTATCGCTCCTAAAGTTGCTGCTACCAACATAGAAATTAATGTTATTGGTTCAACTTCAACTTTTTTTATAAAGATAAAAGCTTCTGCTATAACAGGAATTGTCATTGCAGTATTTAATGTTCCTGGTATGACCCTATCATGAACCAAGTTAAATTGTTTAAAAAGTGCTGTCATAGGTGCAAATCCTCCGATACCTAGTGTATCGAAAAAATTTACTCCAAGAGCTATTCCAGCATGTGCTGCTGTACTTCCTTCATCTACCCCAGCATTATTCGTTTTGTATTCTTTGTATTCTTTAGCAAAAACCACTAAATACCAAATAGCCATAATTCCTAAAATCCCCAGTAATATTTGTACCATAATTTTTTCCTCCTCTTTGATTTTATTTTATTTTGTTACGTTATTCCTACTTCAGTGAGAATCCATATTTCAACGGATCTGTTGGATCTACATATAAATGGTTTACTCCAGTTATGTATGCACTTGCTGTAATTTGTGGAGTTACATATTTTACTCCATCCTTTTCAGATGTTTCTAATATTTCACCGATAAATTTAGTTTCAATTATACTTTCATAAACAAATCTTTCACCTTTTGATAACTTTCCTTTAGTAAATAAAGTAGCCATCTTAGCACACGTTCCTGTACCACAAGGTGATCTATCTACTTGACCTTCTCCAAATACCACTACATTTTGTAATGTTGCATCTTCGCTCTTTGCTGGTCCATATATCTCTACTAAATCAATTGTATTGATATGATCTAGCTCAGGATGCTTTACTGTGATTTGTTCATTGGCAGCTTTTAATATTTTAACACCTAATTCGCATAACTTATTTGTATTAGCTGGACATATATCTAATCCTAATTGAGATGCTTCTAATATAGCAAAGAAACTTCCTCCAAATGAAATATCTAAAGTAAGTGTCCCTATTCCATCTACATCGATCTTAACGCCTTCTTTATGTAAAAATGCCGGTACATTAGTAAATGATACTTCTAAAGCTTTTCCATCTTCTACTCTAACTCTTCCTCTTATTAGTCCAGCAGGAGATTCCAATGTGATGTTTGTATATGGCTCTGTAACTTCTACCATTCCCATCTCTACTGCAACTGTCATTGCACCAATAGTTCCATGACCACACATATTTAAGTAACCTCCTCCGTCCATGAAGATTATTCCTAAATCTGCTTCATCTATTGTAGGAGTTACTATGATTGATCCAAACATGTCTGCGTGACCTCTAGGCTCATGCATCGCTAATGTTCTTACGTTGTCCAAATTTGCTTCTAAATAACTCTTCTTTTCTGCCATTGTTTTTCCAGGGATTTTTGGTACTCCACTGATGATTATTCTAGTTGGTTCTCCCATTGTGTGTGAATCTACAGCTATTATTTGTTTGTTGATTTTCATTCTGTATTCCCCCTTCTTATTTTGAGCTTTAACATCGCTAAAGCTTTTTTTGCATCTAAGTAAGTCATGTTGTTTTCTCCAACAACTTCTGTTTCAATACCATTTTCACTTTTATTTATATCCACTATGGTATCCATATATTTATTTTTAACTACAAATTCTGCCTGTGTTCCCACAAAGCTCATTCCAACTACTGGTATTTCTCGTTCACCGATCTCTCTCATGGTATTTTCATAGTCAACATGACTATTTCCCCATCCATCCAATGAAAAAATAACACCATCTGCTCTCATGGCTTCGATTAAATTTGCAGCTCTTTTCCCTACAAAATTCTTCTCTTCATTTAACTGTGGAGTCCCTACTAATATTATCCCCAATAGATCTATATCTGAATCTTTAGACACAATATCTAATAATGGATCTCTAAAATGATGCAGTGTTGTTTCCTTTGTGGAAGGTCCAATCCCCATAATAATTCCTCCTAATGCATAGCCTTTATAGCTCCATCCCTATATTCGTTTGGAGTTAATAGTACAGGCATATTGTATAATTCAATTATAGATTTTCCTCCTGAAAATCCAGACGGTTCTCTAGAAAAAAGTCTTGTATCATACATAGCTCCCTGTCCGGCAACTTGCTTTAGTATAACTACTTTTTTAGCTCCTGGTTTTATCTCGTCAAAAAATTCACATGCTTCTGTGCAAGTTCTTCCATTCAAGTTTTTTAAGTTTTTCCTTACTTCTTGAATAAGGTTATCACATATTTCATGACACTCGTTTATTCCTTCTCTTGTTTTAGTTCCACCTGATGCTAAAGTTAAGTCTAAATGAATAATTATATCTGTATCTCGTGGAGTCCCTGCTCTTCCAAATACCACTTGCTCCGATAATATTCCTTCTGAAGAACCAAATTCTGCAACCTGAGTTCCATCTTCATCAACACCTGTTATCATAACGCTTACACCTGTTAATGTATGAGTTATTCCTTCACCTATGTCCCCTAATACTTTTGTTGAGATAGGAATAAAATCCATAATAGAATTAACAAACTTATCTTTTTCATTTGGCTTTATTATTTCAATTTTTAATTCTTTCACATATTCTAACTCATATTTTATCTCTGGAGTTCTAAATTCAGCCCCTAGAGATAAAACATGATTAAAGATTGAAGTGGCTTCCGAAAAAACCACTTCCTCTATGTGAAAAGCTTTTATTTGCAATTTACGCCTTTTTAAGCTCTTCATATTTTACTCCTTTAAAAATTCTACTTATACCTTTGCAATATACTCAAATGGTAATGGTACAATTTTACCTGGTGTTTGTATTTCCATTAAGTTCTTTAATGTTGCCTTCAAAATATCTACTTGCATCTTGTGATCATTTGGTGCTCCTGCATTTGCTCCCATTGGTACATTTGGTGCTACTGCTCTTGGAGTTCCAGCTTGTCTTACAACTGGTGGTAGTGCTGCGATGATTATTGTAGGAATTCCCGATTCCTCAATCGCTCTCTGTACTAATACAGCAGAACGGTGACAAGTCCCTCAGCCAGCTGTTAATACTACAGCGTCGACACCCTCTTCTTTAAACTTTGCAGCGATGGCAGGACCAGTTTCGTTTTTAAACTTCTCTTGGTTTCCACCTCCACCCATGAATCCAGCGTGAACTTCTGCCACACCTTTAATTATTCCTTCTTTCGCTAATTCATTTAATGGATCTACTGGGAACATACAGTTGATGTCTTTGTTTACATCTCCGTTGTCATACCCACCATGAGATACCATCATATCAGATGTAGGTGCATCTCCTGGAATAAATCTATATGTGAAATCTCCAGCAAAGTTAAATCTTTCTTGTGATTTTAAATGTACTCCTGCTGCAGTTGCTAAACCTATTTTCATCTCATTTAAAGGTTTAGTTACTGGTGTCCAAATAGACTTAGGAGTGATCGGTACAAATATTTCCGATTGCATACCTTTTATTGCCATTCTATTTTCCTCCTCTTTTATTTCTTTCTAAGTTACTTACATATTTTTCATTTACTTCTCCAGACATTACTTCTGGAAAACTCATATTAAATTCTACTTCTTGACCTATTTTTAGATCATAGTCAGTAATTAACATCCTCATAGGTACAGTTAAATGCCCTAATCTTCCTTTTAAATCCATAGCTACAGCGCCATCTGAAATGTGTACTATAACACCTTGCATCTTTATTAATCTGTCTCCATATTTCATAATATAACTCCATATTTCATAATTAATACTTACTTAGTTTTTAATTTTTCTGTTCTTTTTTCACTCATAGGAATAGAAGTTTCATTTAAAACTCTATCTATCTTTGATCCTACATGAGCTTCTACAGCTTCTAAGTTTAACTCTTTAACATTAGGGTTCCACTTTCTTTCAGGTCCTTTAACTTTTGAACCGCCCATAGCAGATTTTAACATTCCAAGAGCTCTTAAAGCATCCTCTTTACATAAAGTGTTACAAGCAAGTACTTCATTTTCAATTCCTTCTTCAGACTTGTTGTTATCTACCATGTATTCCATATATTTATTTCCTACAACTAATGCACCTTGAACTGCCGAGAATGACATTCCTACTACTTTCATTCCTCTCATTCCAATTTGCTCAATATGACTTGCGAAGTCGATATGATTATTTCCAAATCCTTCAGTTGTTACGATAGCTCCTTCTACGTCTAAAGCTTCAACTGTCATACCTAATCTCTCAGATACATAGAATTTTTCAGAGTTAACTTGTGGACTTCCAACAAATATAACTGCACATAAATCTATTTCAGGGTCGTTCATTGCTTCGATCACTAATGGCTCTCTATAGTAATGTCTAGTACATTCTTTTGATGCTGGTCCAATACAAGTTAATGCGTGAACTCCTCCATCTAATACTTCAAGTGGAGATAAAACAATTGGTAAGTTTCCTAAATCAACGTTTGGTTTTCCACCCATAATTCCTGCTGGTTCAGTTGGTAAGATAACGTTGTCATGCATCGCACCTTGTCCCATGATCTCTTTGATTACTACTACTTTTTTCTTTCCAGGTCTTCTGAATTGAACTAACTCTTCAGTTTCTGTTACTAAAGTTTCGTCAGCTTTCTTTAATACATTTCTGATCTCTTGAGTAATAAAGTCACTTGCTGTATGAGCTGCTAACGGCCCAGGTCTTTCCATGTTTGTTCCAGCTTTGATTGTAACTGTAGTTTTAATGAATAGATCTCCTTTATCAGGTGATCCAGGTCTATTCCACATGATGTTTTCAGATAAGATTCCTTCAGATGATCCGAATTCTCCTATTTGTACTCCATTTTCATCTACACCTGTTACCATTACGATAACACCGTCGATTACTCTTGTAGTTCCTGTTCCTAAGAAACATTCTTCTTCTTTTGTAGCTATTGGTTGAACGTCCATGATAGTCTCACTGTAAGTATCATACTCAGCTGGAGTGATGATCTCTAAAGTCATAGCAGTTACTAATTCTTGAGATTCTACAGCTTCTAATTCTATACCTTTTCTTAATGTAAGAGTAGTTCCCTCTATCTTAGTTTCGTCTCCTAATACTACATTTTCAATTTTGAAATGTTTCTTAGTTAAAGATCTTAATTTTCTTTCAGGTAATACAGCTGCAGTTTCATTACTTATAGAAGTTTCTTTTACTTCTACAATTTGTGCAACTGGTGCAGTTGTTGTTGCTGGAGAAGATACTGCTTGAGTTCCAAACATTGGAATTTCTAAGTTGATGTCTTTTCCTTCACCTATGTGAATTTTTAACATTCCACCATTTAATGATGTTGTCATTGAAGCAGGAGCTACAGTTTCGGTAGTTGCTGTTGCTGTTCCTACTATTTCTTCCTTTATTTCTTCTTTTACCTCTTCAGTTTGTACATTAAGTCCCTCGAACATATCAGCTGTTAATGGTGTTAACGCCTCTGCAGTTTTAATTAATTTTGCTCCTAAAACCTCACCTATTTTTAATGTTTTTTCATCTAATTTTAATAGTCCTGACTCTTCTAAGTCAAAGAATATTGCTGGGTCCTCTAAGTTTGAAGGCTCGATTATTGTTCCAGCCTCAAATCTACAACAACTTACAGCGTGATCCATTGCATGCTCTTTTGCAGTTTCTAAAGTGATTGACATGTTTTCCT
>Ga0316197_10003650_pt1 | contig 10966 bp, 9 predicted proteins | sample OudBiesiAoxic_MG_FD_204939 | JGI IMG/M metagenome (GOLD analysis project Ga0316197, IMG submission 204939) | Coastal sediment microbial communities from Oude Bieten Haven, Netherlands - site A oxic | ecosystem: Environmental > Aquatic > Marine > Coastal > Sediment | place: Netherlands... | reverse complement strand
TGGCGAGGATGCCGAGGATGACGATGACGATGAGGAGTTCGACGAGGGTGAAGCCCTTGTCCTGGTTCTTGTTCATGATTCTGCGTTTCCTTCCGCTGTTGAATCGAGTTGGTTGTTTCTCACGTTGTGCCCTCCGTGAGAAGCTCTCCCGTAGCGCAAAAGAGGTTTCGGTCCGGTCCGAGGTCGGCTTGAGCACTTTCTCGAAGAAATTCGGGAAGTCCGCGAAACACCAGCTCAGAGTCCCGATCGTTGTCGCTGCACCTTGACGATTCGTTGAGCTTTGCGCCAAATGCAAACGCGCGCTCAAGGTTCTCTCAAACACACCGATGGTTTCCACATACACGCATGTGCGTGTATGTCCAACCAATCGCATTCATCGAGAGCGGACCCCATGTTCGGCAAGACCAAAGAACCGATTGACCACGACAGCAGCACCGACGCCGATCTGACGGTCGACGACTTCTTCGGCGACGAGGCCGCCGTTGCGGAGTCCGTCCGTGTCGATCATCTGCAGCAGCGGGTGACGCAGGTCGAACAGCAGGTCAACAGCCAGTTCACCTCGCTCGCCGCCTACGCCCAGATCGCACAGGAGCAGGTGGAGATGGTTCGCGCCGAGGCGTTGCACGCCAACGAGCGCAGCGAACAGAAGGTGATCTCCCTCGTCGAACGTGAGCGGGCCGACCGCCTCGCCGATGCCCATGGTGGCGTCGACGTCGGCGCGCGGCTCGATGCGCTCGATGCCCAACTCGAGGAGCTCCGCGAGGGGCTTCGGATGTGCCTGTCCAATCAGAAGGCGCTGGCCGACGCGATCACCGACCTCTTCGCCTCGGCGAACGAGTCACCGCCGGCGCCGAGCCCGGCGCCGCCCGCGCCCGCCGCCGACCCTGTCGACGTCGCGCTCGAGGACGCCGAACCGGTTCACGTCCCCACCGAGGCACCGACCATCGGAGCATTTCCCCCGCCGTTGACGGCAGAGGACGATCCGGCGGACGGGCCGATCCAGGCCCTGTCCCTCGACTGAGTCCTGCGTCCGGTCACGGGCCGCTCGACGGCGTCAGCGCGGGAACTTGTCCATCGCGAAGCGCCGTGCCCGCCCCGGCAGCAGATTGATCAGGCTGGCGCCGACCTTGTTCTTCACGCCTGGGACCACGACCGCCCGATTGGCGGCGACCCCCGCCAGACCGGCTGCTGCCACCTCCTCGGCGCTCTGCCACACGAAGTCGGGCAGCTTCGACGTGTCGTAGTCAGCGCGGTCCTGGAACTCGGTGCGCGTGAAGCCCGGACACAGGACCGACACCCGCACACCCAGCGGTGCCAGCTCGGAGTGCATCGCCTCGCTCAACGACGTGACGAACGCCTTGGTCGCGGCGTAGGTGGCCGTGCCGGGTGCCGCCATGAACCCGGCCATCGACGAGACGTTGAGGATGCCACCGCGACCGGCCTGCACCATCTGGACCGCTGCCACATGAGCGAGTCTGTGCAACGCGACGATGTTGACGTCGACGACCGCTGCCTCGCGTTCGAGGTCGAGTTCGTGGAACAAACCTTGGTGTCCGAAGCCGGCGTTGTTGACGAGCAGGTCGATCGGTGCCGACGTGTCGCGCAGGCGGTCCTCGACGCGGGCGACGCTCCCGGAGTCGGCGAGATCGGCCACGAGGACGTCACACGCGACGTCGACCTCGTCGGCCAGCTCCAGCAGGCGCTGCTCGTCGCGCGCGACCACGACGAGTTCGGTGCCGTCGCCGGCCAACTGCCGTGCCATCTCCCTCCCGATCCCCGACGAAGCACCGGTCACCAACGCTCGCGTCCACGTCGCCATGCCCTCGAGTCTCCCACCTCGCCCCGCCCCATCCCCGTTCGCGTCGGGATTTCTGCCCCACTGCGGGGCCAACAACCACACACAAACGACGGAGGGGCAGCAAGCCGCTTGCGGAATGCCGGAGCGGCATTCCTGTCGTCACCTGACGAGTTCGGTGCGCATGCCTTCGGTGTCCCATGACGGATCGAGGGGGAACCGGCTGATGGCGCGCCCTGACTGGCGGCGCGCCGTCCACAGCATCGCGGCGGCATCGAGCAGCATCTTCGGGTGCGCACCGTCGGGCGGGGTGCGGGTGACGACGTCGTCGACACCGGGCAGCTGGGCGCGGATCAGCTCGAGTCGCTCCTGGCGTCCGTCTTCGTGCCACGGCGACGTCTTCAACGGTTGATCGCCGTTCATCGCGGTGAACGACACATCCGGATGGGCGGGGACGAACCGGCGCGAGTGATACGGCTGGATCTCGTGGGCCGCCTCGCGCAGCCACCGGAACCGTCGCTTGTCGGCGCCGTTCATCCACGTTTCGAGACGAGCTGCGCCCATTCCGGTGGTCTCCTCGAAGGCCTGGCGGCTGGGCACGCCGTAGATCGCAGCGGCGCGGGGCCACCCGACGTACTGCCGGGCGTCGACGTCGCAGGGCCGCCAGGGCCCGTCGGGGAAGTCCTTCAGGCCCATCGGCGCGTTGATCGCTGCGGCGTCGAAGACCGGCCGGTAGTCGAGGACGTCGAACAGCCGCTTGACGACGAATGACTCCTCGGCGGCGACCGTGACCCCCGCCATGCGGGCGGGCAGCACCAGCCACCCGCCGGGGCAGGTGGTGACGCCGGCGAGGTTCTTGTAGGGAAGCTTCTTGGCGGCCATCTCGATGTCTCCTTCCGAGGGTGGAGCCCTCGGCACGGTGTGGTGCGGGACTCAGCTCTGGGCGGCGCCGGCAAGCGGATCGGAGAACTCGCCGCTGCCCGACGAGCTGGCCTGGCCCTGGGACATGGTCGCCTGCGCCTGCAGCTGCGAGCGGGCAGTGGCGAGCTGGGCCTGGATCTCCTTGGGGTAGGCGCTGGACTCCATCGCCACGTCCATGGAGATGAGACCGGCGGCAACGAGTCGCGCAAGGTCCATTTCGATGGTCTGCATGCCTTCGGCACCGCCGGTGGCGATCATGTTGCGCATCTGACGTGACTTGCCTTCGCGCACGAGGTTGCGGATCGCTTCGTTCGCCACCATCACCTCGTAGCCCGCGACACGGCCACCGCCGAGGGCGGGGAGCAGTCGCTGGGAGATGACGCCCTGGAGCGCACCGGCGAGCATGATCTGGATCTGATCGCGACGTTCGGCCGGGAACACGTCGATGATGCGGTCGAGCGCCTGGGCGGCGTCGTTGGTGTGCAGTGTGGCGAACACGAGGTGACCGGTCTCGGCCAGCGACAGAGAGATCTCCATCGACTCGAGGTCGCGCATCTCGCCGAGGAGCACGACGTCGGGGTCCTCACGCAGTGCGCTCTTCAGGCCCTGGTTGAACGATCGCACGTCGGTGCCGACCTCGCGCTGGTTGACCATCGCCATCTTGTGATGGTGGAGGTACTCGACGGGGTCCTCGATGGTGAGGATGTGCAGTGGCTTGGTCTCGTTGATGCGGTCGATCATCGCGGCGAGCGTCGTCGACTTGCCCGAACCGGTCGGACCCACGACGAGCACGATCCCGTACGGGCGGTTGAGCAGGGTGTTGCACGCCGGCGGCGCGCCGAGCTCTTCGAGCGAGCGGACGCGGAACGGCACGACACGCAGTGCGAGCGCCAACGAGTGCCGCTGCATGAAGGCGTTCGCGCGGAATCGGCCGACACCCGGCAGGCCGAACGAGAAGTCGACCTGCTTGTTGTGCTCGAGCTCCTCCATCTGCTCCTCATTGAGCAACGAGTGGATCATGCGGTCGATCTCGACCGATGTGAGCACCGGCACGTTCTCGAAGGCGACGAGCGTTCCGTCTCGGCGCACCGTCGCCGGCCGCCCCACCGTGAGGTGCAGGTCGGATGCTCCGGACTGGACGGTCGCGGTCGCAAGCGACACGAGCGTGGGATCGGGTTCTTGAGTGGACATGGTGGTCTAACCTCCGCACACGAGCCGGCGAGCGCCGGCTGCTTGGATCTGATGAGTCTTCTGCTGTTGTTGCCGCTGGTGGTCGTGTTCGGCCTGCTGATCGGCTCGTTCCTGACCGTGGTGGTGGATCGGGTACCCCGCGACGGCAACATCAACCATCCGCCGAGCACATGTGGCAACTGTGGTCTGCGGCTCGGTCCGCTGGACCTCGTTCCCGTCGTGAGCTGGGTGGCCCTCGGCGGCAAGTGCCGCCGCTGCCGCAATCCGATCGGCATCGAGCCGATCGTGATCGAACTCGCCAACGTCGCGATCTGGGTCCTGTTCGCGCTGCGCTTCCACGAGGACCAGATCGACGTGCTGCCAGCGTTCCTGATCTTCGGGTCGGTCCTCGTTGCACAGAGCTGGATCGACATCCGCGAGCAGCGCCTGCCGCGCGAGATCACCTTCACCGGCATCGTGCTCGGTGGTGTCGCCCTGGCGATCGCCGCAATCACGCTCGGCGAGCCCGAACGGATCTGGATGGCTGCGCTCGGTGCCGGGATCGCCTACGTGATCATCGGCGGGATCTACGTCGGCAGCAACGCCTACTACGGCAAGGACGTCGCGTTCGGGGTGGGCGATGTCATCCTGGCGCCGCTGCTCGGGATGTACCTCGGCTGGCTGAACCCGGGCATCGTGGCACCCGGGCTCTTCTTCGGCTTCATTCTCGGCACGCTGGGAGCGATTCCGGCCATGATCGGCGGCAAGGCAAACGCCAAGAGCATGATCCCGTTCGGGCCCTTCCTCGCGGGTGGTGCCGTCGTGGCGGTGTTCGTCGGACAACACTTCGTCGACCTCGTACTCGGACGCTGACCCGCTGGGGTCAGACGACACCGGACCCTTCGATCTCGACCACCTGGACGACGGGCGCCGGAGCCTCGGGAACGGCTTCTTCGTCCTTGAGCCCGCCGAGCACGCCGTACATGGCAGACACGAGCGCGATGGCCACGAAGCCGACGATCACGCCGACGAACACGATCATGATCGGCTCGAAGAGGGTCGTGAACTTCTTGATGCGGCTCTCGAGTTCCCGGTCGAAGTAGATCGCAGCGATCTCGAGCTGGTCGTCCAAGGTACCGGTCTCCTCACCGACCTTGAACATCTGCTTGGCGGCGCCGGGGAACAGCTCGGTCTCGATCAGCGGGCCGGAGAAGCCGCGCCCTTCGAGCATCTGCTCACGGGCGACTTCGAGGCGCTCGACGTACACGACGTTCGAGGTCGCCTCCGTCGTGGTCTTGAGGCCCTCCGGAATCGGGACGCCCGCCTTGACCATTGCGCCGAGGATCCGGCAGAACCGTTCGAGGATCGCGTAGTCGATGATGCCACCGATGATCGGCAGCTTGAGCACCAACCGCTGTCGCCAGATCTGACCCGTCGGGTTCTTCGCGAGGAACAGGAAGATGCCGATGATCAAGGCGAAGAAGCCAGCGGTGATGAACCACAGGTCGGTGAAGAAGCGTGAGAAGAACAGCATCATCCGCGTCGGGAGGGGCAACTCGGCGCCGAGTTCTTCGAACAGCGGCTTGAACTGCGGGAGCACGTAGCCGGCGAGCAGGAGGACCGTGCCGAACGCCATCACCATGACGACCATCGGGTACGACAGCGCGCCCACCACCTTCGACCGGGTGTCGAGCTCACGCTCGAGATACTCGGCGAGACTTTCGAGCGCGTTGTCGAGCTGACCGGTCAGCTCGGCCGACTGGAGAATGCCGACGTAATAGTTCGGGAACACCTCGGGGTGGCCGGCGGCGGCGACGGAGAGCAGGCCGCCGTTGCGGAGGTCGTCGGTCAGGTTGCTGATCGCCCGCCGCAGCGCGACGTCTTCGGTCTCGTCACCGATGGTGACGAGTGCGTCCGTCAACGGGATGCCCGCCTTGACGAACACGGCGAGCTGACGCGTGAAGTGCATCAACTCCTTCTTCTTCACCTTCTCCTTGGTGAGCTCGAAGTCGAGTACACCGCGCGACTCCTCGATCTTCGTCGGGAAGAGGTTCTGCTCGACCAGCAGCGCACGCGCGGCGCCGATGGTCTCGGCTTTGGTGACGCCCTCGATGGGCGATCCCGTCGGGTCGATTGCTGCGTATGCGAACTTGGGCATTTCGGTGGGTCCTGTACTCGTGAAGGAGAGCGGTGGTGATCTGTCTGTTCATCGGCGGTGGGCCGGGCGAACGTGAGGAAAACTTGTCAGTGGGCGAACAGTGTCCGGACGACTTCGGGGACGGTCGTGACGTCGTCCTCGACGAGTTGCATGGCCTCGCGCAACATGGTGCGCATCCCCTGTGCGACTGCCAAGCGGCGCAGCTCCTCGGTCGTCGCCCAACCGACGATCAGGCGGCGGATCTCGGGGGTGATGCGCAGCAACTCGTAGATGCCGATGCGATCGCGGTAGCCCGTTCCGGAGCAGTACGTACAACCGGCACCCTGGAAGAACTGGGTCTTCTCGCTGCCACCGGAGTGTTGCCGGAACACGGCGAGCTCCTCGGCGCCGGGCTCGTACGGCTCCTTGCAGTTGTCGCACATCTTGCGGATCAGTCGCTGGGAGACGACGCCGACGATGGCCGACGCAACGAGGAACGCTTCGATGCCCATGTCGAGCAGTCGGTGCAACGCGGCGACGGCGTCGGTGCCGTGGAGCGACGACAGCACGAAGTGACCGGTGAGGGCGGACTGAATTGCGATCCGTGCGGTGTCGGCATCTCGGATCTCACCCACGAGGATGACGTCGGGGTCCTGACGCAGGAGGGCCTTGAGTCCGGTGGCGAACGTGAGGCCCGCCTTCTCGTTGGTCTGGACCTGGTTGATGCCGGGGAAGACGTACTCGACCGGGTCCTCCACCGTCGTGACGTTCTTGCCGCCCGAGTTGATCTCGAGCAGCGTGGCGTACAGCGTGGTGGTCTTGCCGGCGCCGGTCGGTCCGGCGCAGATGACCATGCCGAACGGAGCGTGAACGAGCTTGGCGTAGTTGCTGTAGGTCTCCTTCGGCATACCGAGCTCGCCGAGCCCGACCATCGACTTCGACTTGTCGAGGAGACGCATGACGATCTTCTCGCCGAACACGGTGGCAACGGAAGCGACGCGGACGTCGAGTTCCTTGCCGTCGACCTTGGTGGAGAACTGGCCGTCCTGTGGCGCCCGCTTCTCGACGATGTTCATCTCCGACATGATCTTGAGCCGGGAGGTCAGCGCGTTGTGCGCCGACAGCGGGAGACTGAACGCCTCGACCAGTTGGCCGTCCACACGGAAGCGGATGCGCAGCCGGTCGTCGAGCGGTTCGATGTGGATGTCCGACGTGCGGTCGCGCAGCGCCTGGCCCACGATCTTCGCAACGAGCTGGACCACCGGCGCCTGGTCGTCGAGGTTCACCTCCGCGACGGTCTTCTCGGCCGCCTGCCGCTGTTCGTCCTCACCGGAGAAGGTCGCGACGATGTCGTCGAGGTTCGACGACGTGCGGAACATCATCTCGATGAACGACGTGACGGAGTTGAAGTCCGACGCGCGCCAGGCGATGCGTTGCCCCCCGGCCCCGGCTTCGACCCGCTGGCGAACGTTCGGCGCAGGGTTCACCGCATAGACGAGCAACCCCTCGGGCGACTCCGAAACGGCGATGACCTTGTTCTCGCGACACAGCTGCTCGGGCAGCTTCTCGACGATCTCCGGATCCAGGTCGCCGACATTCGAATCAGCAACCGGCACCTGACAGGCCGCACCGACGGCGTTGGCGAGTTCGTTGCGTCCGACGCTGTTGCGGGTGATCGCATACTCGCTGAAGCGGAACAGGTCGCCGTTCGCGTCCTGGAGGAGCTGCGCCAGCTGTTCGGCGGTCAGGTAACCAGCCTGCACCAGCGCCTGGCCGGTCGCCATGCACTCGTCGGCATTCTCGCCGACTGCGGGCGGCGCTTCCGCGAGGGCGACGCCGCCACCGCCTTCTTCGGTGCCGTCTTCGGTCTTCTTGCGTCCGATTGCCATGTGATCGAGTGTCCAGTCGTGTGATGCGGGGGCGGGTCAGCGGTCAGTGGGAGACCGGGGGCTGGAGAGCGCCGGTGGGATCGGCGGTGCCGTTCGCCGGGGCGGAGTTGAGGGTCGGCTCGGCCGTCGGTGGAGCGAGCGGAGTGTTGGCCGGGGACTCCAGTCGATCGATCATCGGCATCGCCGGTGCGGCCGCGGGGGCCTGCGGGCGAGCCATGGCGACCGTCTGATCGTCGAGGGACTCCGCGTTCTGGGCGGCGTCCTGCTGGCGTTCGGAGATCACGTCGGGATCGAGCATCAGTACGGCGCGCTCGACCTCTTCGAGCCGCTCGAGCTGGACGGCCATCTCGACGTCCATGTGCTGGTCCTGCACCGTCGTCTCGATCTCGGTCAGTCGGACGGCCGTCTTGTCGAGCGTTTCGTTGATGGTCACCTGGAAGCGATCCATCTCGATGCGCACGAGCTCGGCCTGGCCGAGTGCGGAGGACACCCGCTCCTTGATCTCGTCGATCGCCTCGGCGTCGACGTCGGCGAGTTCCTGACGGATCGTGGCGAACTCGGCCTCGACCTCGGCGAAGCGGGCATCGGCCTTGGCGATGCGGTCGTTGAGCGTGATGACCGCGTCGTCGAGTCCCGCGCCGATGCGGCCGACGTGGGCGTCGATGTCGGCAACGCGCTGTCCGATCTCGTCGTTGATCCGGGTTTCCATGCCGAGCATGCGTTCGTTGACCCGCTCCTCGCTTGCATCGACTCGCGTCCCGACGATGTTGGAGACCTCGGCCTGCTGGCGGGCGGCCGCTGCGGAGACTTCGTCGATGCGCATCACGACGGCGGCGAACCGCTCGTCGAACGTGGCGGTCACGTCGGCGCTGATCCGCTCGAAGCGGGCATCGATCGCGGCGGTCACCGAGTTGATGTGCGTCACCATCTTCCCGGCCTGCTCGTCGAACTTGCGGATGCTGCCGTCGAGCGCACGCACGTCGGTCTCGACCTTGTCCTGACGGTGTTCGACCTGCTTGAGAATCGGTCGGGCCGCCGACTCGACGGCAGCGGCGATCCCGGCGTTCGACTCGTCGACGACGCGGCCGAGGCGCACGTTCATCTCGTCGTGACGCTTCTTCGTCGCCGTGCTGAACTCGTTCAGCCGTGCTTCGAGCAACTGTTGCAGCTCGCTCTGATAGGTGGCATTCGACGCCTGGGAGCGCTCGAGTGCTCCGGCGAGCGCCTGGACCTGCTGCTCGAGTTCGGCGCGTGCTGCCGCCCCTGCGCCCATCTCCTCGCGGAGTTGGGCGAGGTTCGTCGCCACGTCACCGCTGAAGCGCGTCAGCTCCTGCTGTACGGCGTCCACGATCTGGCGCTGCATCTCTTGAAGTTCTTCGCTCATCGTTTCTCCTCGAACGGGGGCCGGCGGCACGGGTCGCACCTCTGGCTCCCGATGACCGTGGTTCGGTCGTCACGGGTGTATCGACGCGCTAGCGCGGAGTCTTGAGGAATTGCTGAGGCTCCCGTGACGTCCGGCGGACACGGTTCGATCGGCGCTACGCCATGCGCCACAAGGCTCAAATGACACGGGTGTCATTCGAAGGGCGCAATGGAGGGGTCCTTCGGCACTACCGTGCGGCCCATGCGCGTCCACCTCGTCGATGGCACCTACGAGCTGTTCCGTCAGCACTTCGGTCAGGTCTCACGACACGCCGACAGCCACCCCTACGCAGCCGCCGGGGGCGTGGTCGCCTCGACACTCGCACTCATCGCCGACGGTGCCACCCACGTCGGCGTCGCGTCCGACCACGTGATCGAGAGCTTCCGCAACGATCTCTACGACGGCTACAAGGACGGGGTGGGGATGGACGAGGAGATCCTCGTCCAGATCCCGATCATGGAGGAGGCACTGGCCAGCGCCGGATTCACGGTCTGGCCGATGATCACCCACGAAGCCGACGATGCGCTGGGCGCCGCAGCGGCGATCGCTGCCGACGACGACCGTGTCGAGCAGGTGCTCATCGTCACCCCCGACAAGGATCTGGGGCAGTGCGTCCGCGGTGACCGGGTAGTGCAGTTCGACCGGCGGAAACGGGAGATCCTCGACGAGGCGGCGATCATCGCGAAGTTCGGTGTCGGGCCGGACTCGATCCCCGACTTCCTCGGACTCGTCGGCGATTCGGCGGACGGCTTTCCCGGCCTGCCGGGATGGGGTGCCAAGAGCGCCGCCCGCGTGCTCGCCCGGTACGGTCACATCGAGGACATCCCCGCCGCCGCGGGCCAGTGGGACGTCGATGGACTCCGCGGCGCCGCCAAGCTCTCGGCGACGCTCCAGGCACAGCTCGACGAGGCCTACCTGTTCCGTCGGATCGCAACGATCGACACCGACGTCGATGTCGGCACGGTGGACGACTGGCGCTGGACGGGCCCGACCGACGACTTCGCTGTGACCGCCGACTACATCGGCGCACCCGGGTTGGTCGAGCAGGCCCGAACCCTCGCGTCCGCGATATCATGACCGGCGGTGGTGACCGGGTCCTGTGCAACGGGCGCCCGTGAACCAGGTCAGGACCGGAAGGTAGCAGCCTTCATCGGCATCGCCTGTGTGCCGCAGATCGCCTGGTCACCACCACTTTCACTCGCCGATAGCGTGTGAACACATCACCTGGAGGGGTGCGAGAGCGGCCGAATCGGCACGCTTGGAAAGCGTGTGAATGGCAACATTCCGTGGGTTCGAATCCCACCCTCTCCGCCACGCGAACGACCGGCACCCACGCTGCGTGCCGGTCGTTCGGGTTCTGGACTCGTGGTGTCCGCCGGGTCGAGCTGGCGAGGACGCAACGATCAGCGCTCGTTCGCACCCTTGCCGGCGAGGATCTTGGGGCGGAATTTGGCGATGCGCGCGATGCGGGTAGCGGGCTGCTTCGCCCCGTTGAGGTTGATCAGGTAGCTCCGCTGCCGGCCCTTGGTGAGGTCGTGGAACGCCTCGGCGAGTTCCGGATCACCGACCAGCGCCTGCTGCAACTCCTCGGGCAACTCGAGGTCGTCGTCGTCCTTCGGCGGGCGGCGGCC
>Ga0316197_10003649_pt1 | contig 10969 bp, 11 predicted proteins | sample OudBiesiAoxic_MG_FD_204939 | JGI IMG/M metagenome (GOLD analysis project Ga0316197, IMG submission 204939) | Coastal sediment microbial communities from Oude Bieten Haven, Netherlands - site A oxic | ecosystem: Environmental > Aquatic > Marine > Coastal > Sediment | place: Netherlands... | reverse complement strand
TATCTTTTGAGCAATAGGCCGTGAATGCGGCGAAAACACCACAACCGGCGTGGCCATGACGGCGCGACCGGTGCTTCAGCAAGAAGCGGGTTCAACAGATGAAGGTGAAAATGACAAAGTCCCTGTTCCTCGGCACCGCCGCGGCGATCACGCTGCTGGCCGGAGCCGCCTCCGCTCAGACGCTCGCACAGGTCCAGTCCGACGACGTGCTGAAATGCGGCGTGAATTCCGGCCTCGCGGGCTTCTCGGCACCCGACGCCGACGGCCGCTGGGAAGGCTTTGACGTAGCCCAGTGTCGCGCCATCGCCGCCGCCGTGCTCGGCGATCAGGACAAGATCGAATTCGTTCCGACCACGGGTGAGACCCGCTTCACCGCGCTGGCGAACAATCAGGTCGACCTGCTGGCGCGCAACACCACTTGGACGTTCACTCGAGACGTGGACCTCAAGTTCACCTTCACGGGCATCAATTATTACGACGGTCAGGGCTTCATGGTCCCTGCCGGCTCAGTGGAGTCCGCGCTCGACCTGAGCGGCGCCACGATCTGCATCCAGACCGGCACCACGACCGAACTGAACCTCGCGGACTATTTCAAGCGGCACGGAATGGAGTATCAGGCCGTGCCGGTCCAGACGAATGCCGAGGCGGACCAGCAGTTCCAGGCCGGCGCGTGCGACGCCTACACGACCGACGCGTCCGGTCTCGCCGCCTCGCGGGCGACCTATGTCGATCCCTCGGCCTGGGTGATCCTGCCCGAGATCATTTCGAAGGAGCCGCTCGGTCCGCTCGTGCGGCACGGCGATGATCAGTGGGCAGATATCGTCCGTTGGGTCGGCGTCGCGCTCGTCGAGGCGGAGGAACTGGGCATCACCTCCGAGAACGTCGAAGAGATGGCAGCCTCCGAAAACCCGAGCGCCCGTCGTCTGCTCGGTACCGAGGGCAATCTTGGCGAACAGCTCGGCCTCGACGCCGACTGGGCCAAGCGCGCGATCATGGCGACCGGCAATTACGGCGAGATCTTCGCCCGGACCATCGGCGAAGGGACCGTCAGCAATATCCCCCGCGGCCTGAACGCGCTCTGGACCGAGGGCGGCCTGCAGTACTCGCCGCCGTTCCGCTGATCCCAATCGGGACCACGGGCGCGCCGCATTGCGGCGCGCCCGACCTGCTGGCGCGGACCGGTGCAGCGGTCAGCGCATCCGATGCGCGCTTGACCGGCGCATCGACCTGCTGCTTAGCTTGCACCAACAATAAAAGACCGACAGGGCGACGACATGACCAGTGCGGAGTACCCGGCTGAGCCGTTCCGGCTCAGCATGCTCATATACGACACGCGATACCGGTCTCTCACGATCCAGGTTTTCGCGGTTCTCGCGTTCATGCTCGCCGCCGCATGGCTGGTCAACAACACCGTCCAGAACCTCAGCGCGCTCGGCAAGGATTTCGATTTCGGCTTTCTCGGCCAGCGCGCCGGCTACGACATCAACCAGACCCTGATCCCCTACACCAACGACAGCACGCACGCCCGCGCGGCCCTCGTCGGCATCCTCAACACCCTCCTGATCGCGATCACCGGCTGCATCGCGGCGACGATCGTCGGCGTGTTCGCCGGCATCATGCGGCTGTCGCCGAACTGGATCGTCGCGAGACTCGCCTCGATCTATGTCGAGGTGTTCCGCAACGTCCCGCTGCTGCTCTGGATCATCGGGATCATGGCGGTGGTGACCGAGCTCACGCCCGCGCCCTCCGCGTTCCGGGGCGACAATCCTTCCGCCTCGATGCTTCTTGGCGATACCGTCGCCATCACCAACCGCGGCGTCTACATGCCCTGGCCGGTCTTCGGCGACGGGTGGCAGATCGTCGTAGGGACCTTCATCGCCTCGGTCGCGGCGATCGTCTTCTTCGGCCGCTGGGCGCGCGCGCGCCAGGAGGCCACCGGAGAGATCCTCCCGACCTTCTGGATCAAGCTCGGGCTTCTCGTTGTCCCGACCCTGCTCGTCGAGTTTCTGGCCGGCAGCCCGATCACCTTCTCCTATCCGGTCCTCGAGCGGTTCAACTTCGAGGGCGGCGGGTTTGTCGACAAGGCGTTCGTCGCGCTCTGGCTCGCCCTGTCGCTCTATACCGGCGCCTTCATCGCCGAGATCGTGCGCGCGGGCATCCTCGCCATCTCGCGCGGCCAGTCCGAGGCCGCCGCGGCGCTCGGACTGCGCCCCAAGCGCATCATGAACCTCGTCGTGCTGCCGCAGGCGCTCCGGGTCATCATTCCGCCGCTGATCTCGCAGTATCTCAACCTGACCAAGAACTCGTCGCTCGCCATCGCCGTCGGCTACATGGACGTGCGCGCCACGCTCGGCGGCATCACCATGAACCAGACCGGGCGCGAGCTGGAATGCATGCTGCTGCTCATGGGCTTCTACCTGATCGTCTCGCTGTCGATCTCGTCGATCATGAACTGGTACAACGCCTCCGTCTCGTTGAAGGAGCGCTGAGATGACCGCACCCAAGGAGCGCCGACATGAGTGACGCATCCTACGTCCGGACCGAGATGGTCTCCGAGCAGGCGGCGCCGAACGCGGCGATCGGTCCCGTCCGCTGGGCGCGCGAGAACCTCTTCTCCGGCTGGTTCAACACGCTTCTGACGCTGGTCTCGCTCTACGTCGTCTGGCAGCTGCTTCAGCATATCTGGCCGTGGTTCGCCCATTCCGTCTGGGAGGCCGAATCGCTTCAGGACTGCCGACGCATCATCATCGAGCGCCACGGCGAGGGCGCGACCGGCGCCTGTTTCGCCGTCATCAACGAGCGCTGGAAGCAGTTCCTCTTCGGCTTCTACCCGTCCGAGCTTTACTGGCGGCCGATCCTGACGTTCTGCCTGATGCTGCTCTCGCTGGTGCCGATCCTCTTTTCGGCCGCCCCGCGCAAGCTTCTCTGGCTCTCGATCGCCTTTCCCGGCCTCGCCTTCTGGCTTCTCTGGGGCGGTTCGATCTTCGTGCCTCTCGTCGCCTATGCCGGCTTCGTCGTGGGCTGGCTCTTGCACCAGGCCGTGTCCGCGCGGTTCTCGACCCTGCTCGGGGTCATCGCCGGAGTCTTCAGCGCGTTGATATGGTGGCTCTATCTCGCCGGCCCCGTCGCGGGAACGCTTGGCGAGGCGCTCGACTTCGCCTCGCTTCGTCAGGTCAACTCGCAGCAGTTCGGCGGCTTCCTGCTCTCGCTGGTGATCGGCGTGACCGGCATCGCCGTCTCGCTGCCCATCGGAATCGTTCTGGCGCTGGGCCGAAACTCGGACATGTTCTTCGTCAAGACGATCTGCGTCGGCTTCATCGAATTCATCCGAGGCGTGCCGCTCATCACGCTGCTTCTCGTCGCGTCGTTCCTGCTCAATATCTTCCTGCCGCCCGGCACCAATTTCGACATCATCCTGCGCGTCATTATCATGGTCACCCTCTTCGCGTCCGCCTACATGGCCGAGGTGGTGCGCGGCGGTCTCGCGGCGCTGCCGAGCGGCCAGTACGAGGCGGCCGACGCGCTCGGCCTCGACTACTGGAAATCCATGCGGCTGATCATCATGCCGCAGGCGCTCAAGATCTCGATCCCCGGCATCGTCAACACCTTCATCGGCCTCTTCAAGGACACCACGCTGGTGGCGATCATCGGACTTCTCGATCCGATCGGCCTGACCACCGCCGTCCGGGCCGACAGCAACTGGAACGGCATCATCTGGGAGATTTATGGTTTCATCGCCCTGATCTTCTTCCTGATCTGCTATGGCATGTCCCAGTATTCGCAATATCTCGAGCGCAAGCTCGCCACCGATCACCGCTAGGAGGCGCTCCGCATGTCAGACACGGCCATCGACCTCGCCGTACCCAAGACGCCGCTGAAGGTCTCCGACGAGATCGCCATCGAGATCGTCGGGATGAACAAATGGTACGGGGATTTCCACGTCCTGCGAGACATCGACCTGGTCGTGAACCGGGGCGAGCGCATCGTGGTCTGCGGCCCGTCCGGCTCGGGCAAATCCACGCTCATCCGCTGCGTCAACCGGCTGGAAGAGCACCAGAAAGGCAAGATCGTCGTTGACGGCGTCGAGCTTACCTCGGACCTCAAGAACATCGACAAGGTGCGCTCCGAGGTCGGCATGGTGTTCCAGCACTTCAACCTCTTCCCGCACCTGACGATCAAGGAGAACTGCACGCTCGCGCCGATCTGGGTCCGCAAGATCCCCAAGCGCGAGGCCGACGAGATCGCGATGGAATACCTCACCAAGGTCAAGATCCCCGAACAGGCCGACAAGTACCCCGGCCAGCTCTCCGGCGGCCAACAGCAGCGCGTGGCCATCGCCCGCTCGCTCTGCATGAAGCCCCGCATCATGCTCTTCGACGAGCCCACCTCCGCCCTCGACCCCGAGATGATCAAGGAGGTGCTCGACACCATGATCGAACTCGCAGAGGAGGGCATGACCATGATCTGCGTCACCCACGAGATGGGCTTCGCCCAAGCCGTGGCCAACCGCGTGATCTTCATGGATCAGGGCCAGATCGTCGAACAGAACGAGCCGAAGGAGTTCTTCAACAACCCGCAATCGGACCGCACCAAGCTCTTCCTGAGCCAGATCCTCGGGCACTGACCAAAAGCCGCCGCCTCGGGCCCCGATCCCGGTCCGCGCCCGCCCGCAACCGGGAAGGCCGGTTCATGGAGTGTGGACCGGATTCGCGGTAGCATTATTGGTATGAGTTACAGATACTTGTGGCGTAGCCAGCCTTGGGCGCTCAACTGCGGACTCACTCCAGCGCCCGCGGAGTGACGAAATCCAGCGCCACGCCGTCGCCCCAGCCGATCGCCGCCCAGCTCTCCGCGCCGAACTCCATCACCGTCGTGGCGCCCGTCGGGTGCGCCCAGAACGCCGGATCGTCCACCGGGTCCGCCAGCAGACCTTCGGCCGCCGCGCCGACCCCCGGCTGATGCCCGATCAGGATCACCGTGTCCGCATCCGGAGCGCGCCGGGCCACCTCAAGAAGCGTCGCGGGCGCGGCCTCGTAGATCGCGTCGATAAACTCCGCCGGAACAGCGTCGAACCCGAGACCCGCCCAGGTCTCCCGGGTGCGCCGCGCCGTCGAAACCAGCGCCGCGTCCGGCACGAATCCCCGCTCCCGCAGCCAAGAGCCAAGCAGCGGCGCGCTTCGCAACCCGCGCGGATTGAGCGGGCGGTCGAAATCCCGCTGGCCGGGATCGGTCCAGCTCGACTTCGCATGCCGCATCAGGATCAGGCGTCGCATCCTCAAACCGTGCCACGGAACGCGGCCATGTGAAAGGCGGATTGCGCTTCCGGCCGCAAATCCCCGCCCACAGGACAGGCCCGCCGCACCGCGCAACCGCGCTCCACGCAGTCCAGCCCCGCCTCCGTCGCGATCCAGGCCTTGCAGGCCGGCACGTCATAGCCCTCGCCGGTCAGCGCCCCGACAGGACAGGCCGACAGGCAGGGCTTCGCGCAGGAAGGACAGGGCGCCTCGCCCACCTCAGGCAAATCCATCCGCTCGGCGAAAGCCAGCGCCCCGCGATACGACACGAACAGTCCCGCGACGTCATGGACCAGCAGACCCACCGGCGAGTTCCAGGCGTGTCCCGTCCGCTCCGCCCACGCCATGAACGGCTGCCACGGCGGCCCGCCGAACGGAAAATGCGCCTCCGCCCCCATCTCCTCGGCCAAGCCGCCCAGCACCCGCACCGACCAGCGGTTGAGCGGATCGGCCGCACCGTCCGAGAATTCCGCGCTGTCCTGAAACACGCGCCAGAACGTCGCCCCGTCCGGCCCCGCCATCACCATCGTCCCGCAGGCACCCGGCAAAGCGTAGGCCTCTTCGGGATGAAACGCCCCGAGAACCGCCAATCCGTGTGGTCGGAGTGCCGCACCGACTTCCCCGAGCGTCATTTCGCACGGAACGGCAGCGCGAGGCTCCATCCCAAGCGGCTCGGCCGCTCGTCCCGCCACGCCAGCCCCGTCTCCATCGTCTCGTGCGGGTCGCGCGGCTGAGCGATGTATGTCCCGAACATCCGGTCCCAGACCGACAGGCTGAAGCCGTAATTGCTGTCATGCTCGGCCCGGTCGACCGAATGATGTACCCGGTGCATGTCCGGCGTCACCACGACACGCCGCAGCACCGCGTCGACCCGCCGTGGCAGATTGATGTTGGCGTGGTTGAACATCGCCATCCCGTTGAGCATCACCTCGAAGATCACGACGGCCAGAGCCGCCGGTCCGAGCAGATAGACCAGCCCGATCTTGAGCAGCATCGACAGGGCTATCTCGATCGGATGGAACCGGATCGCCGTCGTCACGTCCATGTCCACGTCCGCGTGGTGCACTTGGTGCAGACGCCAAAGAACGGGAACCTTGTGCGTCACAAGATGCTGCGCCCAGATCGCCAGATCGAGGACCAACACAGCGAGCGCCACCTCGACCCACAGGGGCCAATCCAGAACGTTGAACAGCCCCCAACCCTTGTTCCCGGCGTCGATCGCAGCGCCGACGGCCAGAAGCGGCAGGGCGATGGCGATCAGTCGGAGCGCGAGGCTGTCGATCACCACGATGCCCCAGTTCGTCGCCCAGCGCCGCCCGCGCCCCTGCGCGCGCCGTCGCCTTGGCGCCCAGGCCTCGACGGCCGCCAGGATCGCAAAAATCCCGAGGAACACCGAAAGACGGATCAGAAGCTCGTTTTCCATGCGGTGAATGTGTCCGTTCCGGCCGCCGCGTCAACCCGCGCCCGCCGGACCCTCGCTAACCCTTGATCAGACTGCCCGCGCCATGCGCCGTGAATAGCTCCAGCAGCACCGCGTGAGGCTTCGTCCCGTCCAGGATCACCACCGCCCGAACCCCGCCCTCGATCGCGTCGAGCGCGGTCTGGGTCTTGGGGATCATCCCCGCGCCGATCACGCCGCTCGCCGTCAGCTCGCGCACCTTGTCCGGCGTGATCTGCGTGATGATCTCGCCCGAGCCGTCCTTGACCCCGGCGACGTTGGTCAGGAGCAGCAGCCGGTCCGCCTTCATCGCCGCCGCGATCGCTCCCGCCGCCGTGTCGCCGTTCACGTTGAACGTCTCGCCGTTCCGCCCCATGCCCACGGGTGCGACCACCGGAATGAAATCCGACCCCAGAAACGTCTTGAGCACGCCCGGATTGACCTCCACGGGCCGCCCGACGAAGCCCAGATCGACCTCCGTCTCGACCCCGTCGCGCAACACGGTCTTCACGTCCTTCTCGCAGACCAGCAGGTTCGCGTCCTTGCCCGACAGCCCGACCGCCTTGCCACCCTGCGCGTTGATCGCCTGGACGATCCGCTTGTTGATCCGGCCGGACAGGACCATCTCGACGACCTCCATCGCGGCCGCGTCGGTCACCCGCTTGCCGTCCACGAAGTCCGATTTGATGTCCAATCGCGCCAGCATGTCGTTGATCATCGGCCCGCCGCCATGCACGATCACCGGATTGACCCGGCATTGCCGCATCAGCACCACGTCCCGCGCGAAGGCCGCCATCTCGTCGTCATCGCCCATCGCGTTGCCGCCGAACTTGATCACAACTGTCGCGCCGTCATAGCGCTGGAGATAGGGCAGGGCTTCCGACAGCGTCCGGGCGGTCCCGATCCAGTCGCGTCTGGCGTGGCTCGTCTTTTCCATCGGCTCGGATCTCCCCTTCGCTCGGAAGCGCTCATTAGCCCCTGCCGCATCGCCAGACAAGCGCGGGGCATGGCGGCCCGCGTCGTCACGTTGTATCGTGCCGCGAAGCTCGCAACCGATCGGAACCGCGCCATGCGTCACGCCGCCCTTCTCGCCGGAGCCGCCTTGCTCCTGACCGCCTGCGCCACCGGAGGCGCGCCCGACGCGGGCCGCGACGCCGAACGCTGCGTGTTCCACTTCAACCAGTATGACATCGCCACCACGACCTTTCCGACGGAAAGCTACAGCTCGCGCTCGCGCGGCTACGTCCTCAACCCGGTCGTTCAGCGCAGCATCGCGTTCCTGCGCTCGGGTGACTGCCTGACGTTGAACGCGGAGCTCGACGGCATGGCGGCGCTGGGCGAGAGTCTTCAGCCCTTCGAGCCAGTGAGCGGCGAGACCGCGATCCGACAGGTCGCCCTCCATGCCGGGATCGTCACCAGCACGTCCGCCGAAACCGCAGCCGTCGCCTTTTTCGAAGGTCTCGGCTATTCGGTGCGGACCGTAGGCGCGCCTCAATTGGGCCGCCGTGTTTTCGTAGGCCCGTTCACGACGCAAGAGGCGCTGGATCAGGCGCTCGGCGTCGCGCGGGACGCCGGTTTCGAAAGCGCCTATGCGACACGGCGTATCCGCTTCTGACGGCGGTCCGCGCTCAGACCATGTCCGCGATCACGCTCCGGAGCGTGTCGATCCCGAAGCCGGTTTCCGCCGAGGTGACGATGATCTCGGGATAGGCCGCCGGGTGCGGCGCGAGCGCGGTCTTCACCCCCTCGACAATGCGGTCCAGCTCCGCGGTCTTGAGTTTGTCGGTCTTGGTCAGCACCACCTGGAACGTCACCGCCGAGCGGTTGAGCAGATCCATGATCTCAGCGTCTACGGGCTTCACCCCGTGCCGACCGTCCACCAGCAGAAACACCCGCCGCAGCGTCGGCCGTCCCGCGAGATAGGCTTTCAGCAGCGCCTGCCATTTCTCCACCACCGGTTTCGGCGCCTTGGCGAAGCCGTAGCCAGGCAGATCGACCAGATAATGCGCGTCGCCCAGAGTGAAGAAGTTGATCTCCTGCGTTCGACCGGGCGTGTTCGACGCCCGCGCCAGCGCTTTGCGGCCTGTCAGCGCGTTGATGAGCGTCGACTTCCCCACGTTCGAGCGTCCGGCGAAGCACACTTCCAGCCTGTCGGCAGGCGGCATCCCGTCCATCGCCACGACGCCCTTGAGGAAATCGCACGGCCCCGCGAACAGCAGCCGTCCGCGTTCCAGCGTGGAGGCGTCGGGCGTCTTCGTGCGCGTGAACACCGCCTTCATCGAAGTTCGATCCCGTCACCGATGGCGATCCGTCCGCCCTCGACCACTTCGGCGTAGACGCCGAAATCCTGGTGGTCCCATCCAGTTTCGAGCGCGCCGAGCGTGTCCACGTCGGACACGCCGGTCGTCGGGTCGACCGTGGTCGCTTTGCACCGAGTGATCCGCTCGCGCACCCTCAGAACCGCCTCTCCGATCCGGATACTCCGCCCGACCCAGTCGAACTCCGCCCACGGTTCCAGCCCCTCGACCCAGACGTTGCCCCGGAACCGTTCCTGCGCGAGGTCGCGTCCCGCCCGCGCGCTCAGCGCCCCGAGCGATGCCGCGTTCAGAATGGAGATCGAAGGCCAGTCGCTGTCCGTCATCCCCCGATCCGCCCGCACCACCGATACCGGCCGGGCGCGGTCCGGGTTCGACACCGCCTGGACCCAGTCGATCAGGCGCGCGGCATCCTCGGCGATGTCGGGATTGACCGTGAGCGGCCCGAGGCGCGGATGGGTGAGCGTGACGCTCCCCGCGCTCTCGTCGACCCGTGCCCGGATCGCCATCAGTTCCGGCGATTTCGCGCCCCGGCTGAAGTTGGCGCAAGGCCGCCATCCGTCCGCGTCACCGTCCGGTCGGGCGCTCTCGTGAGCGATCGCCCAGACCCGGTCCCAAGGCATCGTCGTTCCGGTCGTCAGCACGACCTCCGCCACGCACTCCGCTCCATGCGCCTTGATCGGATGGCGCCAGAGATGCGTGACCCGCGCGGCCATGGGGCTATTCCGCCTTCCGCTTCTTCTTCAGGCCGCTCGTGATGTTGCCCATCAGGTTCACGTCCACCCCCTGGCTGCGCATGATCAGGTACTGCTGGATGAACGTGATCGTGTTGTTCGCGACCCAGTAGAGCACGAGACCCGAGGCGAAGCTGCCGAGCATGAACATGAAGATCCACGGCATCCAGGCGAAGACCATCGCCTGGGTCTTGTCGGTGGGGGCGGGGTTGAGCTTCATCTGAAGCCACATCGTGATGCCCATCAGGATCGGCAGCACGCCGATCGACAGGATGATGAAGATGCTGTTCGGCCCCGGCGTGTCCCAGGGCAGCAGTCCGAACAGGTTGAGGAAGGACGACGGGTCCGGCGCCGAGAGGTCCCGCACCCACCCGAAGAACGGCGCGTGACGCAACTCGAGCGTGACGAAGATCACCTTGTAGAGCGAGAAGAAGATCGGGATCTGCAGAAGGATCGGCAGACAGCCCGCCGCCGGGTTGACCTTTTCCTTCTTGTAGAGCGCCATGACCTGCTGCTGCATCGCCATGCGGTCTTCGCCCGCGCTCTCCTTGATCTTCTCCATCTCGGGCTGAAGCTTCTTCATCTTAGACATCGAGACGTAGGACTTGTAGGCGAGCGGGAACAGGATCGCCTTGATGATCAGCGTGAGGCCGATGATCGCGAGGCCCATGTTACCGATCCACAGGTTCAGATAGTGGAGCGCGATGAAGATCGGTTTGGTGAGGAAGAAGAACCAGCCCCAATCGATCGCGTCGACGAAGCGCTCGATGCCCTTGTCGCGCTCGTAGTCCCGGATCGTCTCCCATTCCTTGGCGCCCGCGAACAGCATCGTCTCGGCGGAGGCGGTCTCGCCCTGACCCACCGTCATCACCGGCAGGCGCACGTCGGTCTGGAAGGTGTCGGTCGCCTGGGTGTATTTCGCGACCGCCGTGAACGGCTGCCCCGGAAACGGCACCAGCGTCGACATCCAGTAATGGTCGGTGAAGCCGATCCAGCCGTTCTCCGCGACCTCGATCGTCTGTGCCGCGCCGCGCTCGGCCGGGTCGATCTCGAAGTCGGTCACGTCGTCGTAATCGATCTCCACCAGCTCGCCATCGGTCTTGCCGATCACGCCCTCGTGCAGAATGTAAAAGCCGCGCAGATTGTCCGGTTCGCCGTGACGCGCGATTATGCCGTAGGGCGCCAGCC
>Ga0316197_10003648_pt1 | contig 10972 bp, 10 predicted proteins | sample OudBiesiAoxic_MG_FD_204939 | JGI IMG/M metagenome (GOLD analysis project Ga0316197, IMG submission 204939) | Coastal sediment microbial communities from Oude Bieten Haven, Netherlands - site A oxic | ecosystem: Environmental > Aquatic > Marine > Coastal > Sediment | place: Netherlands... | reverse complement strand
GCGACTGGCGACTGGGTTGGATCTCGGTTCTGGCATCATCTCTTGGCACACGTTGAACAAGGAGATATGCCATGGCCGTCGTACGCATCAACGCCATCACCGTTCCGCCCGAAGGTGGGGATGAACTCTTGGAGCGGTTCAAGAACCGTCTTGGATCGGTTGACGATCAGCCGGGCTTCCTCGGGTTCGAACTCCTGCGTCCTACATCAGAGGCCGAAGCCCGTTGGTTCGTCGTGACCCACTGGGAAACTCCCGAGGACTTCGATTCGTGGCTCAATTCGACGTACTTCTCCGAGGGTCATGCCAAGAGCCAGCAGCGTCCAGTCGGCAGCCACGCCGATCTTCTCGAATTCGACGTCGTTCTCTCGTCCAAGCCGGGGAGCTGATCCGACTTTCGGCCTCTATCCCTGCTCGACCAGCGGATCGACCATGATGGGACCATGCGCACACTGATCAGTAACGGAACGGTGGTCACGGGAGCATCGGCGACGGAAGCCGATGTCATCATCGAGAGAGAGCGGATTGTCGGGGTCGTCGCCCCCGGGTCCGCGGGAGACGGTTTCGACCGGGTGATCGACGCCACCGGGAGGTATGTCATTCCTGGCGGTGTTGACATGCACACCCACATGGAGTTGCCGGTCTCTGGCACGTCGTCTTCGGACACCTACGAGACGGGAACCCGGGCAGCGGCGATCGGAGGTACGACAACCATCGTTGACTACGCCGGTCAGACCAGGGGCGGCACGCTCAAGGACGGTCTCGCCGAGTGGATGGCTCGAGCCGAGGGCAACTCGTTCATCGACTACGGCTTCCACATGATGGTGACCGACGTCCACGAAGACACCCTCGCCGAGTTCCCGGAGATGATGCATGAGGGCGTGACGACGTTCAAGCTCTTCACCGCGTATCCGGGTGTCAACCTCTCGGATGACCGCCAGATCCTCGAGGCGATGCAGACCGCCGCATCGATCGGCGCCACGATCATGATGCATGCCGAGAACGGGATCGCGATCGACCTGCTGCGTGACGAGGCCGTGGCCAACGGTGAGACAGATCCGATCAACCACCTGCTGACGCGGCCCGCATCAATGGAGGGAGAGGCAGTCCATCGCGTCGCCGCCCTCGCCGAAATCGCAGGCTGTCCACTGGTGATCGTGCATATATCGTCGCAGGATGCGTTCGCCGAAGCCGTCGTGGCGAGGGATCGTGGCCTGCCGGTGTTCGCTGAGACCTGCCCGCAGTACCTCTGGCTCTCGCAAGAGGACGTTCCCGAAGGCTTCGAAGGAGCCAAGTTCGTGTGCTCGCCGCCCCTCCGCCGCCGTGCCGAAGGGCACCAGGCTGCACTGTGGGCCGGTATCTCGACCGGACGCGTCGACGCGGTCGCGACCGATCACTGCCCCTTCACCTGGGAACAGAAGGAAGCCGGAAGAGGAGACTTCCGCAAGATCCCCAACGGTCTCGGCGTCGTCGAGCATCGGATGGACCTCGTGTTCCAGGGTGTGCTCGAAGGATGGATTCCGCTCACCCGGTGGATCGAAGTCACCGCAGCGACACCGGCGAAGATCTCCGGCCTCTATCCGCGGAAGGGAACGATTGCACCGGGATCGGATGCCGACGTCGTCGTCTTCAACCCGTCTGCATCGCACGTGCTGTCCGCGGCTACCCACCACATGAACCTCGACTACTCAGTGTTCGAAGGAGCCGAGGTCGGCGGGTCGGTCGAGACCGTTCTCCTGCGCGGCGAGGTCATCGTTGACGGAGGCGAGTTCGTCGGAACCCCCGGCCGGGGTGAGTATCTGCCGCGAGGTACGAACTCGCTGCTGCCGGAAGGGACGTAGACGCAGTCGCCAGTCGCCAGTCGCCAGTCGCCGGGGCGGTCCTAAGCGAGGTCAGTGTCCTGCAGTGTGAGGACCGTGGCGATTCTTGGGTGAGTGGCGAGGGTGGACTGCAGGTCGGTTGCTGTCTGTACCTTCTCGGGGGTGACCTTCGTGATGGCGATGGCTACGCGGGCGGTGTCCGGGATCTGTTTGAGGCCGCCTTCGGGGTGGAGGAGGATTGTGGCCACATTGTCGACGGTGACCATCGCATCTGCCGACTGACCGGTGATGGCCGCGATGCGTTCGGGGCGATGGGCTACCTCGCGGAGGGGACGTCCGATAGCGTCGATGCCGATCACAATCACGACCAGCGTTGATTGACTCGGGATGACGGGCTCGTGGTCGGCAGGGGCCTTCACCGACATCGAGCGGGCGCCATCCGCCTCCACGATCACGAAGTCGGCCGCGGTCTCGGCATACAGGCGGTCCACCTCTTCAGCCGTCGGGCCGGTGACCTTGCCGGGCACCGTACCGGCTGCGACGAAGAGCGGCTCGCCAGGGTTCAGCGCCCGATCGACATCGCCGGGATCGACGGACCAGCATGCCGGTGCGGTCACCTGATCCTGGGCCATCTTCGTGGTCGTCGTCAGGATCACCGTGCGGCCGTCTGCAGCGATTTCGCGACCGAGGGTGAAGAGCACCGTCGACTTGCCGCCCGCTCCAACGATGGCCACGAGTTCCCGCTCGCCGAGATCGAGCCGCGACCGAAGGGACCGACTCATTGCTCGTCTCGTCCCAGCCATACCAGGACCGCTTCGAGCACTCCGCCGCCGATGGAGAGGGCCTTGTCGGAGATCTCGTGGATGGCGGCCGGATCGAAGCGGGGATCGACGTCACCGATCTTGAGGCCGGGTGTGACCGGGCCGGGAAGCAGCAGACCACGCACCGTGCCGGCGATCTTCGCCGCGATCGGTACGCCGTCAATGTGGCCGAGCACCTGTTCAGGTTCGACGACATCGCCGAACGATGCACTCCACTCGAGGATGCCGTCGTGTTCGGCTCGGAGCACCCGGTCGGCTGATGCGCCCCCGATCTCTCCCGGCACGCCGGTGTTTGGCGCAGCCGGACCGTCCCAGATCACCCGTCCGAGGCGGTGCCCGCGCATCGTCTCGACAACCGCATCACACTCGGTGCCGGCCGAGAAGCCGGGACCAAGTGCAACGACGAAGGGCGCTTGGTCGATCGTCGTGTCGAGCCGTCGCTTCGCGAGTCGGGCATCGACGATGACCGACGGCAGGACCGGGAGCGAAGGAGGATCGGCGTCGACGAGAACCGCCACGACACCACTGTGCGCTGTGGCGACAGCCTCGTTCGGCGACGTCGTGCGCCGACCTTCGATACCGTCGATCGTGATGCAGCCGTCGGTGACGGCCGACGAGTAGGCAACGGTGCGGCGCACCGTGAGCGGCCGTTCGAGTTCGAGGACCACAACGGGGAACCCGACGCGGCGCAGTCTCCAGATGACACCGGATCCGAGGTCGCCGCCGCCGCGGACGACGACGAGATGGCTGGACGGGTCGATCACTGCGCCTCCGCGGCGGCCGCCTCGATGACCTCGGACATGATTGAGACCGCGATCTCCTCGACGGTCTCGGCGCCGATGTTCATGCCGATCGGGACGTGGATGCGGTCGATCGCCGCTGCGTCAACCCCGCCTTCGATCAGTCGATCCCGAGTGGCGGCCCAGCGGCGCTTGCTCCCCATGACCCCGATGTACCGGGCAGGAGTGCCCAGGAGCGCCGGAACGATCTCGACGTCCATCTCGTGGCTGCGGGTCACCACCACCACGGAGGTGTGTTCACCGATGGCTTCCGCCGCCATGGCCTCGTCCAACGATCCAACGAGACGTACGTCGGCGTTCGGCATCGCCTCGACCGACGCCAATTCGGGACGGTCATCGGTGGCGATGGTGCGATATCCAAGCCAATGAGCGAGATCGACAACGGCGCGGCCCACGTGGCCGCAGCCGATGACGTAGATGGTGTGTGGTGGCATGTAGGGCTCCAGTGAGACGGTCATGGTCCCGCCGCAGATTCCGGGGTCGCCGCGTTCCGGATCCTCCAGCGAGTAGTGCTTGAGCAGCGTCGATCCCTGTTCGATCGCGGTAATGGCGTCGGCCCGGATCAGGGCTTCGACCTGGCCACCGCCGACCGTTCCCGACGTGCTGCCGTCGGTGTAGATCAGCATCTTCGCTCCGGCGTGGCGAGGGACCGACTTGGCGGTCGCGACGATCGTCGCGACGACGACCGGCCGGGCCGCCTCGACCGCGGCCGTTAGGTCGGCAAGGAGCGCTCGGTGGTCGGTAGCCCTCACGCGTCCTGGAGCGCCTGCCACACCCGCTCGGGTGTGAATGGGATGTTGGCGATGCGGACTCCGGTGGCGTTGGCGATGGCGTTTCGCATGGCGGGAGCGACAGCGTCTTTCGGGATCTCGGCAATCGCCTTGGCACCGAACGGTCCGCTCGGCTCCAGGGTTTGCACGAGGATCGCCTCGATCTCGGGCATCTCATCGGCCCGGTAGATCTTGTATGGACCGAACGCTGCGTTGACCATGTGACCGTCTTCGTCGTACGCCATCTCCTCACAGTGCCCGTAGCCGAGCGCCTGCACCAGGCCGCCCTCGACCTGTCCGACGGACGTGAGTGGGTTGATCGGCACGCCGCAGTCGACGGCCATGACCAGGCGCTCAACCGTGACCTGACCGGTCTCGATGTCGACCTCGACCTCCGCGAATTGGGCCGCGTACGGCGGAGGTGACTCGGGGGAGACGTAGGACGCGTCCGCCATGATCTGATGCTGACCCTCCTGGTGGAGCGTCGACAGAGCGATCTGTTCGAGCGTCACCGACTGCCCATCGGTCGACCACGCCTTGCCGTCGTAGAGATCGATCGAATCGGCCGCAACACCCATCATGAGCACGGCCCGGTCGATGATCTGGGTCCGCACCAATTCCGCGGCGCGCTTCGTCGCCATGCCGGAGATGTAGGTGGTGCTCGATGCGTAGGCCCCGACGTCGAACGGCGTCATGTCGGTGTCGGACGAGTAGACGATGATGTCGTCGGTCCCAACGCCAACAACCTCTGCGGCGATCTGGGCGAGGATCGTGTCGGATCCCGTGCCGAGGTCGGTGGCGCCGACGAGGAGGTTGAACGAGCCGTCGTCGTTGATCTTGAGGCTGGCGCCGCCCATGTCGAGTCCAGGGATCGCCGTGCCGTGCATGGCCATAGCGAAGCCAAGACCGCGCCTGATGTTCGGGCGATCGGCTGGCTCGCGCCAGGCGGGGTTGTTCCGCCGATCCCAGTCGATGGCCCGGATCCCCTGAGCAACAGCCTCTTCGAGGCCGCACGACGTGATCATCGGCATCACGCTCGCGTCCTGGTCGCCCTCACCGAGTTGTGGGGCGATGTCGAGGGGGTCCCCGGCCACGGCCCAGTTGAGGCGACGGAACTCGATGGCATCCATCCCCAGTTCAGCTGCGATGTCCTCCATGTGGGTTTCGAGGGCGTACAGTGCCTGCGGCGCCCCGTACCCGCGATAGGCCCCCGGTACCGGGATGTTGGTGTACGCGACTTTGCAGTCGAACCGCTTCAGCGGCGAGTTGTATGAGCTGAGACCGCGCAGACCGGTCACCATCTGGACGGTGAGTCCGTGAGTTCCGTAGGCCCCGGTGTTTGCCACCACGTGCATGTCTTGCGCCGTGATCTTGCCCTCGGCATCGACGCCGGTCTTGAACGTGATCGTCTGTGGATGGCGGGTCCGGCTCGATACGAACTCCTCCTCGCGGGTGAGTTCGAGCCGCACGGGCCGGCCTGTGGCGATCGTGAGATGGCCAACGATGTCCTCGATGAGCATCTCCTGCTTCACACCGAAGCCGCCGCCGATACGGGGCTTGATGATCCGGATCTGCTTGACCGGCAGACCGAGCAGCGGGGCGACCATGCGGCGAACATGGAACGGGACCTGAGTCGACGACGTGATCACCAGTCGCTCATCGCTGTCCCACGCCGCGATGGCAATGTGAGGTTCGATCGGCGTCTGCTGCACCTGGTGGACCCGGCAGGTCTGCTCGAACACGTGGGCAGCGGCTGCGAAGCCGTCTGCGACGTCGCCCGTCTCCGCCTGGATGTGGTGGACCATGTTGTGGGAGGCGTCGTGCGCGCCTTCCATGTCCAGCTCGTCGTGAATCACGGGCGCTCCGTCGAGGATGGCGTCGTTCTCGTCGAATACCGCCGGGAGTACCTCGTAGGTCACGTCGATCAGGTCGATCGCTGCGAGCGCGATCTCTTCCGTGTCGGCGGCAACGGCTGCGACGCGATCGCCGACGAAACGGACCCGATTGTCGAAGCTGACCTGGTCGTAGGGGAGCGGGTTCGGGTAGCTCTGGCCACCCGACGCATATCGCACCCGCGCCACGTTCCCGTGATGGAGTACGGCATGAACGCCGGGGAGCGCCACGGCAGCGGAGTCGTCGATGTTGACGATCCGCGCGTTCGCGTGCGGGCTGTAGAGCACCTTCGCCACGAGCGTTCCGGAGGCAACGACATCGTCGGTGAACGCTGGGTTGCCCTTCACCAGCTTGATGGCATCGACCTTGACCTCGGCGTGGCCGACGATCCGGGTGTCCGGCACGTCGACGTTCGGCACGACCTTTGGAGCGATCGTGGACAGGGCATCCACGTCCTGGTCGGATGCGGCGCCGCTTGTGAGCGGATCGAGGAAGGCGACATCAACACTTTCGGGTTCGTCCCCGCGCATCACGGCGGCCGCCCGCAAGACGGCGTGTACCGGGCGCAGATAGCCGGTCTCGCGGTCAAGGATGCCCGAGAAGGCATCCCGGACCTCGTCTTCGGAGGGATTCGGATTCGTGGCGATCAGGGCCTTCGCTGCGAGAATCATTGCCGGCGTGGAGTACCCGGACTGGATTGCGCCGGTCTCGATGAACGCTCTCTGAATCGGGTGGAGCCGGCCCGGGATGCTCATCCCCTCGACGGTCTCGACCTCGTGGCCATCAGCCTGAACGGCAAGCATCAGGTCGGCAGAGATGAGCGCGCCGTCAACGAGTACGGCCGCCGCTCCTGTTTCTCCGGTCTCCGAGCCGAATCGCACGCTGTAGTAGCCGGCCGCGCGCAGCACGGCTCTCAGTGAGTCCTGTGGCTTGCAGGAGAGTTCGACCTTGGCCCCGTTGATAGTGAGCGTGATCGTCATGACGAGTCACCTCCCGTCACGGCAGCGAGAACTCTCTGGGCGAGGACCTCGGCGAGGCTTCTTCGATAGTCGGCGGTGCCACGGAAGTCGGCGGGAGGATCGAGATCCGCCACGTTGTCGGGGTCGACCACCGTTGGTACGGCGGAGACGCCGGTCATGGCGAGGCGGACTGTGTCACCGCTCCGATGGGCGACGGCTGCGACGATCGGCCGGTCCATGGGGGTGCGTGCCACCCGGTCGGCGGCAGCGAGTCCTCCGGAAGGGACGGCGAGGGCGGTGATGATGGCCCCGTTGAGGAGGCTCCGGTCAGCGAGCACGTCTGCGAGCGGATGCTCGGTGGATGAGCCGGAGCGGGCGAGCGTCACGCGCGTATCGAACGCAAGCAGTCCGGCGAGCAACTCGCTTTCGGCGTCCGACGCTCCGATCGTTCCTCCGACGGTTGCCATGTTGCGAATCGTGTTCGGAGCTTCGCGACGGGCGAGATCGCGCAGAACCGACGGGACGAGGGCGGAGTCCATGAGATCCTGGAGGCGGCTCGTCGCCCCGATGCGGACCATATCACCGTCGAGATCGATGCCGGCAAGGTTGAGCGCCTGGAGGTCCACAGCCGTCTTCGGTGTGCGGTCCGGGTCGGCATTGATCGAGGTTCCGCCGGCCAGGATGATCGCGTCTGGGCGGGCGAGTATCGCGACGGCATCATCGAGTGTGAACGGTCGGTGGTACTGCGTGATCATCTGCGTCTCTCCTTCATTGACCCGTCTCTCCACTCTACTGGCGAGTGCCGATACCCGATAGCGTCCGACGACCCGATCTGAGTTGGTACATTCAGGGCATGAGCACTCTTCTCGTTCGGCACGCGCAGGTTCTCGCAACGATGGATGACGGGGGGACGGAGATCGTCGACGGGGGTCTCTACGCCGTGGATGGGTTCATCCAGCAGGTAGGGCCAACGGCCGACCTCCCCGAGACTGCGGATGAGGTAGTCGACCTGACCGGACACGTCGTCCTCCCGGGGCTCATCAACACCCACCATCACTTCTACCAGACGCTGACCCGAGCGGTGCCCGGGGCCCAGGATGTCGGATTGTTCGATTGGCTGAGGACCCTCTATCCGATCTGGGCGAGGATGACGCCGGAGGACGTCCGGATCTCAACGGAACTCGCGCTGTCGGAACTCGCCCTGTCGGGGTGCACCACGTCGTCGGATCACCAGTATCTCTTCCCGAATGGGTCGCGGCTCGACGATCAGATCGAGGGTGCGGCGAACGTCGGGATCCGCTTCCATGCGGCGCGCGGTTCGATGAGCCTGGGGGAGAGCGAAGGAGGCCTGCCTCCGGACTCAGTCGTTGAGGACGAGGAGACGATCCTGCTCGACACCCAGCGCGTGATCGAGGCGTTCAACGATCCTGAGCCGGGAGCGATGGTGCGCGTCGTCGTGGCTCCGTGCTCACCCTTCTCGGTGACTCCCGAACTGATGCGATCGTCGGCAGAACTCGCCCGCCAGTACGGCGTGCACCTCCACACACACGTGGCCGAGACGCATGATGAGGAGCAGTTCTGCATCGAAACCTTCGGTCGGAGACCGGTCGAACTCATGGAGGATCTTGGCTGGGTCGGGGACGACGTCTGGTACGCCCACGGGATCTACATCAACGACGACGAGATCCTGCGCATGGCGACGTCCGAGACCGGCGTGGCCCACTGCCCCTCTTCCAACATGCGGCTCGCCTCCGGGATCGCCCCGGTCCGGCGCTATCTCGCAGCCGGCGTCCGGCTCGGCCTCGGCGTTGACGGATCGGCGAGCAATGACGGGAGCCACTTGATCGGCGAGGCTCGACAGGCGATGTTGCTCGCCCGCCTCGCAGCCGCGCCTTCGATCGAGGGTGGGCGCCTCCTCACCGCCAGGGAAGCCCTTCGGATCGCGACCCGTGGATCAGCGGCGGTCCTGGGCAGGAACGATGTCGGGTCGCTCGAACCGGGGAAGGCAGCCGACTTCATCGCGATCTCGCTCGATCGCATCGAATACGCGGGGGCGCTCCACGATCCGGTCGCAGCGGTCCTCTTCGTCGCGCCGACCGGTGTCGACGAGAGCTACGTTCAGGGTCGCGCCGTCGTTCGCAACCGCGAACTGGTCGGTGTCGAATTGCCGCCGTTGATCGAAGCTCACAACAAGGCGGCAACCCGGCTGGTTCGTAGCGGGAACTGAGTCGGCGAATAGCGGAGCGGCCGAGTGCGGATTGCGTATCGCCGACTACGGTATGGCCATGGAATTCGTAGCTGCACGTGACCTCGACGACGCGCTCGCCGCAAAGGCCCAACAGCCGGATGCTGAGCTCCTCGCCGGAGGAACCGACCTTATGGTTGAGGTCAATCTCGCCCACCACAGACCCTCACAGGTCATCTCGCTTCGCCGCGTCGCGGAACTGAGGGATGTGACACCGAGACGGATCGGATCGGGAGCCCGATGGGCGCGCCTCGAACAAGGTCCGCACCGCGGTCTCGCCCAGGCGGCCAGGACGGTCGGCTCGCCTCAGATCCGTGCAGCGGGCACCATTGGCGGCAATATCGGGACGGCCAGCCCCGCAGGCGACGGCCTTCCGTGGATTGCCGCGGCCGACGCCTCGATCGAGGTTCGGTCGGCGGAACGCGGTACCCGGGTCGTCCCCTGGCACGAGTTCTTCACCGGTGTGAAGCGCACATCGATTCAACCCGACGAGATCATCACGGCCGTCGTCATACCCGACGACCTGCCCGAACACCAGGAGTTCGCCAAGGTCGGGGTCCGCAATGCCATGGTCATCTCAACAGTGAGCTGCCTGGTGATGCGCGGTGACGACGGGTTCCGGGTGGCACTCGGTTCAGTCGCCCCGACGCCGATCCGCGCCACGAGCGCCGAACAGATGATCAACGCCGAGTCGACGATCTCCGAGGCGGTCCTCGACGAGTTCGCACGCATCGTCTCGCAAGAAGTCAAACCGATCACCGATCACCGCTCGACGGAGGGATATCGGAGGCACGCCGCGGGTGTTCTCGCTCGACGGCTCGTCGAACGGAGTGCGCGATGAACATCATGATCAAGGTCAACGGCGAAGAGCGTTCCGTCGATGTCGCCGGAGCGGAGAGCCTGCTCACCCTCCTCCGCAACGGACTCGACCTGCCGGGTACGAAAGACGCGTGTGAACAAGGCGAGTGTGGCTCGTGCACCGTCATCTTCGACGACGAGGCCGTCTGCTCGTGCCTGGTGATGGCGGTGGACGCCGACGGTTCTGAAGTGATCACCGTCGAAGGCCTCGGGAGCGAAGACGATCTGCACCCGTTCCAGGAAGCAATGCTCGCCGAGGGCGGCGTGCAGTGTGGCTTCTGCACGCCTGGCGTGGTCGTCGCCGGATCCCACCTCCTGGCGGAAAACCCGGCACCAAGCGAGATCGAGATTCGTGAGGCACTCTCCGGGAACATATGTCGATGCACGGGATATGGAGCGATTCTGCGAGCGTTCGAGACCGTGACGAGGGGGGACGCATGACCACTGGAACGACCTCAGGGGTGCGTGGCGGAATCGGAACCAGCGTACGACGTCCCGACGGCACGCCGAAGGTGATTGGGAATTTCGCCTACGCGTCGGATCTGTCATCGGAGGACATGCTCTGGGGGGCGACCCTGCGCAGCCCGTACGCCCATGCCCGCCTGACCCGGCTCGACCTCGACCCTGCGATTGCGATGGCCGGCGTTCGCGCCGTGCTCACACAGGACGATGTCCCAGGTGAACTCACGTTCGGCCAAGAAGAGCGGGACCAACCTGTCTTCTGCGACGGTGTCGCCCGCTACTGGGGCGAGCCGGTCGCGGTCGTCGCCGCAGACGACGAAGAGACCGCCAGACGTGCCGCTGCTGCG
>Ga0316197_10003647_pt1 | contig 10973 bp, 9 predicted proteins | sample OudBiesiAoxic_MG_FD_204939 | JGI IMG/M metagenome (GOLD analysis project Ga0316197, IMG submission 204939) | Coastal sediment microbial communities from Oude Bieten Haven, Netherlands - site A oxic | ecosystem: Environmental > Aquatic > Marine > Coastal > Sediment | place: Netherlands... | reverse complement strand
TAAAACCATCACTCAAATTAAAATCAGACCCAACGCAAATCTACATAATGTGGAACTGCAATGGATGTCTCGAACCGGTAAGTAATAAGGGTTAATGCGATGAAATTAGCCTCTCGATGCATTACAGAAACAAGCTTACACGTTGGCGATATTTTACTTTCAACCACGGATGATCTGATATCTAAATCGGTACGCCGTGCTAGTCAATCTGAATTTCGTTATGCAAGAATTTATATTGGGCACCTAACTTATTAAGACAAAGTCAGTAAATTAGTCAAATGTATCAGATTGACATTTTTTTAAAGCTAAATATTTCGATTGGAGGTTAAAATGACGCTAATCAAAATAATAGCAGCACCGAACAGTTGCAGTGCGGTAAAGGTTTCGTTTAACCAAAAATAAGCAAATATTGCACCAAACAAAGGTTCACTACCCATTAACAGCGATGTTTTGGTGGCAGAAATTTTTCTGACCGCATAGTTTTGTACAAAGAAAGCCAGCAGCGTACAGAATAGGACCAAATAAGTAACATATAGCCAAAAGCTAAGTTCGGTTGGCAGAGATATTATCGAGTATTCTACCGTGGTAAAAAGTGCGACAACGGAGCAACCGGCGACGACAAAAGACTGAACAAAAGTAAGCGTTGTGTTCGCTATTTGCTTGCCATTGGTTAGTCGTCTTGTTGTTGTGACCATTAATGCACGAAGCAGGGCAGCGCTGAGGATGCAGTAGTCGCCTGCGTTGAGTGAGACACTCAGGTTTAAAGAATCAGTGAGCAATAACACCCCAAACACGCTCGAGGCACAAAGTGTTATTAACTTAACACTCGGCTTCTCTTTATTGATTATGTTCTGAATAAAGGCCGTAAAAATAACATTGAGACTAATAAGAAATGCGGCGTTTGCTGCGGTAGTTTTGCTTACGCCATAAACCTCAAAGAAGAAGATAGCGGCCAATATAAATCCCGTTGGTAATGACACTATCCAATCCTTATTTCTTTGTTTTGCAATGTCATTCAAAACAAAAGGAATAAGGCAACAACAAGTCATGGAAAACCGAATAGCAATAAACAACAGTACCGAGGTGTAAGTGAGCGCACTTTTTGTCAAGCCATAGCTGGTTCCCCATACGATGGCGACAAGCAGTAGCAGTACCTCAGTGGTTGGAAACGTAAAGGTAGAACGTTGTTTAGATTCAGTTGCTATATTCATTGTCAGGGTATCTCAGAGTACTTACGTGATTGATTAGTCCACTATCAACTAGTACTCTGTGATAAACAATAGGCCAAAATGGAAAGGATTGTTGCGTTGTGGATATGAATAAGTTGTTGGTACTGTTACCAGAGATGGCTACCTTTGTTGTTGTCATTGAGCAAGGCAGTTTTTCAAGAGCGGCAATAAAACTTGGTGTTGCACCTTCATCTGTTAGCCGCTCGGTAGCAAGACTAGAGAATGCACTGCAGCAAAAATTGATTGAAAGAACCACCAGAAGCCTGCGCCTGAGTACAATTGGTGAAGAGGTATTTTGTCTCTGTATCGATATGGTGAACTCAGCTAAATCGGCAGTGAATGCTGCCTATTCAGAATCGGATACGATTTCTGGTTTGGTTCGGGTTTCGGCGCCTAAGGCTTTGGCTAGAAAAGTATTATCGCCAATTATTTTGGATTTCCTGCAAGTCTACCCTAACGTCTCTATTCAGATTCAGTCCGAAGATCATTTCATTGATCCAATCGGCAATGAGGTAGATGTTGTCATCCATATTACCGATAAACCCGTTGAAGGCTTGGTTGCCAAATTATTAGGAAATAGTCGGCTGGTTCTATGCGTTAGCCCTGCATACATTGATACACAAGGTGCGCCTCACTCACCATCTGATTTAGTCACACATAACTGCATTCGATTGGGTGAGTCAGCTGCGGATAGAAAATGGTCGTTTAATCGTGGACACAACATAGAAACGGTTAATATCGACGGAAATTTTGCAGCAAATCATACCGAAATAAGAAAAGATGCAGTACTAAGAGGGCTAGGCATTTCGGTATTTCCAGAGTTTACTATTAACGAACTTATTCAGTCAGGAGCGGTGGTAGAAGTGCTCCCTGATTGGACATTAAACGGTCGCTATCAGGGGCAAATAGTTGCACAATATTTACAATCGAAATATGTACCAGCTCAATTAAAGCTATTTGTAGATTACCTGCACGAGCAGATGCAAGATTACCGATAGGCATGCATTGGTCATGCTGAGGCAATGTACATTTTAAGTTATTTGAAACAGATATCCGCCCAGCGAGATAACCCTGCGGTTACCGACCCGAAATAACTGCCGCTAACAATTTCTGTATCTGGTAACACTGATTTTATCGCATTTCTCAGTATGGGAGAACGCGCTGAACCGCCAGTCATGTAGACAATATCTGGTTTTACTTGCCCCTGTTTTTCTGCCTCTTGTACCATCTGCGTGATTTTTCTTACGGGTTCTGAAATCGCATCTGCCATCTGTTCTTTAAGCAGTCTAATATCAAGGGTTTCTTCTAATAGATTAAGGGTAGAAATGTATTCCTCTTGATTGCCGAGTGCTATTTTTGCTAATTCAGCTTCTCGGACAACACTGTGCCCAAGCGTCCCTTTATGAACATATGCTAAGCGTTTTAGCTTTTCTGGCTGCTTTGCATTTTTGATGAGTTCGTAGATCGGCTTTAAATTATCAAATTTATAAAAGTCTCTTTGGGCAACGACATCATTGACGGCAATACAGTTCCAAAATTGAGAAATAGGGACAGGTAAGCCTGATAATTGTTCCGTGCCTAGACCAAAATCGGCCATGAATTTTTTGAATGCAATCGAAATATCAAGATCATTTCCGCCAACGGATAAACCACTATGTGAAAGAAGGGATTCGGAGCGATTTTGATTTCCTTGCCAGGTTGGGCCCATTTGAATTAAAGAACAATCTGAGGTACCGCCGCCGATATCAACGACCAATACGGTTTTATCTGAAGTTAGTTTAGATTCATACTCGAATCCTGCTGCCACAGGTTCAAATTGAAATTCAATATGCTTGAAACCCGCTCGAGTCGCCGCGCGTTGCAAAATGCCTTCGGCTTGCTGGTTGGACTTTTCACCACCGCGACCACGAAAGTTAACCGGACGACCAATAACTACAGCAGATACGGGCTTATTTAAAGCGAGTTCTGTCTTCTGTTTTACGTTTGCCATCATGGCGCAGATGAGGTCTTCGAAGAAAGAGAGTTGCACATCTCGCAAGCCTTGTGTGCCTAAAAAAGACTTGGGTGATTGTACATAGTAGACATCTTTGGGGTCGTCTAAGTAAAGGTCTAAGGCCGCTTGACCAAAATGAATGTCATCTTGTCGAACTGTTAACCCCTCTTCCTTATTAAGTTTAATAGCTCGGCGGAGTACGGACTCTCCGATAGCGTTCGCCGGTCTAATATCAAGAATCCGGAACAAGTACTCGGACACAGACTCAGCATTGGGTGCGCTGAGTGTCGATGGCAAATAAATATCACTTCCAGATAATGGGACGGCGTGAACCTTCTCATTAATAATATGTGCTACCGAGCAGTTAGCAGTACCGAAATCAAAACCAATGGCCATTAACAACCTCTTTGAAGATAAATAGGCGAGTCGAAAAGCGCAACACTATAAGGGCTACCCCCATAGTCAGGTCAATCGATTTATTCATTTTTTTAATAACCTGTCGCTTTTATTCAATCTTACTGCGGGTGCATCAACTATTATTTTAGCCATCAGATGTGGGGGATGGACGAAAGTTAGGTGCCCTTACCGTCTAAAATGATAGTTAATTGAATTTGGTAGGTAGAAAAGCGATGTTAGAAATAAAAAAAATTGAGTCAATAGATGAGATCAGTGAATTAAGAGCCGCTTATTTTGCGAAAACTACCGCCCCACTGGATGGTATGTGGCACTTTGGATTTGTTCCTATGTCGGACCATTTTGGGTTCTATGAGGATAATGCTTTAGTCGGATATTGTTGCGTCAATGGGGATGGCTATCTGTTGCAGTTTTATCTGTCGCCTGTGGCTAAGGTACAGCCAACTGAATTGTTTACCTTAATTGCACAACAAAACAGTGTCGATATAGGTGAGGTTATCGGGGCATTTGTCAGTACGGCTGAAACGGATTATCTCTCGCTGTGTTTAGACAATTCGTCATCGTTTACGGTCAATGCTTTGATGTATCAACAAAATTCAACAAGTATAGTTGACCAAACAAAATGGTTAGAAATGAAAATGGCCAATCAGGAACAGCTTAAAAGTTTTGTAGAATTTGCCGCCGACGCTATCGGTGCTCCGGAGCAATGGTTATCTGGATATTACGACAACTTAATTCAACGCCAAGAGCTTTGGGGTTATTGGACAGATGAACAATTGGTCGCCTCAGGAGAGTGTCGTTTGTTCGATGAACATCAGGTCGAATTTGCTGATATGGGTATGATTGTGGCGAAATCTGAACGAGGAAAAGGGATTGCTACTAGAGTGTTACGGTTCCTAATAAATAGAGCCACCGAGCAAGGTTTAAAGCCGATGTGTTCAACTGAAATAGGTAATACAGGCGCTCAAAAAGCGATCATGCGAGCGGGGCTTACTTCTTCAAATCGAATCGTTCAGTTCGAATTTGATCGCGCTTAACTTGTTGCTATTAGGTTCATATTCTATTAAAGGGTTGAGCCTTTTTTGATTACAAGAACACTGAATTTCGTCTCTATTTAGCATATAGTCAGATGATAAAAACGATCGCGGTTATACAACACATGATTCATTGGCTTCAGGCTCCAGAATTACCAAGCGTAGCAAAGTATATTGAGTGTTATTGGTTTATTGAAAAACGACCGGATGCAACAAGCTACCAATATCCAAAGCTAAACCCAGACCCATCCGCGCACTTGATACTTTCGCCTTCGAATCAAGAATATCGTTACGACATGAACCCTGTAATAGTTGAAGGGAAGGGTAGTCATTGGTTATTTCCTCATCAGCAAACCCTGCAGTTGGACCATTCACAAGCTTTTGTACATCTGGGCATTAAGTTCCGTATTGGTGCTTTGTATTCATTAAAAATACCCACGTGCGCTCACCCGATGTTGGACGCTGTAGAAGCGTTCAACTTGACCAGCCTATTTAGTATGAATGGATTGGTCGAACTTGACCTTATTGATTATGCGAGAAATGACCCTAATCTTTGTTGTGCTAAATTGGATAAGTTACTGCAGCCATGGCTTGAAAACGGCAAAGACGATCAACACAGCGAACTCACTAACAAAGTCCTTCCGCTCCTTGGTCATACCCTTATTTCCGATCTAAGTAGCGCGTTGTTTTGTTCGCAAAGGACGCTAGAGAGAAGCTTCAGCCGAGTGACGGGGCTAACTTTGAAACAATGTCAGACAATGAACAAACTAGAACAGATGTTAGAATATCTCTATCAGCGCAGTACTAGTGAAATAGATTGGGTTGAGGTTGCATTCCAATTTGGGTTTAGTGATCAGCCTCATCTTATTAGGCATTTGAAGAAACAGATCGGACTGACGCCAAAAAACTATGCGAAAGAGAGAGGATTAACTATCGATGTGTATGGGGGCGTCAGATCTTCGTGAAGCGCGTTGTGCTCTGGTTCACAAACCAGAGCGTTGTTAAATTACCTATTTTGGTTTCTGAATAGGAAAGATAAGCTCTGAGGTGTTAAATCCAGCCGCTTTCGCTATCATGATGTACTTGTCCATTTTATCTTGATCAATCGTTGGTGTGCGAGACAAAATCCAAAAATAGTCGGTGTTATAGCCACTGATTAGTGCCGTTGAGTAATCAGGCTCCAAATAAAAGACAATGTAACTGCCGTAGAATGGCCCAAAGAACGACACCTTTAAATGTGCTATATCGGGTGTGATGACAAATTTGGCCTTACCTTCTGCTTCACTCCATTCTTTGTCTTCTTTTTTCCATCCACGGTTTATGACACGCACAGATCCGTCATCATTGACAGAATACGTTGCGCTGACATTACTGAGCCCACGCTCAAAGCTGTGATCTAGCCGGGCAAGTTCGTACCATTTACCTAGATAGTTATCGAGGTCAAAATTGGCAACAGGTTCGATATCGTTCGGTTTACCGGTACAACCTGACAATGTAAGAATGCAGATAAATAATATGGTCAAATTTCTTAACGCTTTCATTCTTTTCCCTTTCTAATTAAAAAGCTTTCCTTAAGTCTATACCTAAAAAAGAATAAAATGGGTAGGTAATAGTAGAATAATTGATAGTAGAAACGGCTTAACAACGGGCTTTCATGCCCATCGATGTCTGTTCCATGACATTCATATTGCGGACAAATTAATTTTCCAGATCGGTATGGCGCTTTGTAGTCGGGTGAAATTAGCTAATTTATTCAAAAATGGATATAAAAAACCCCCGAATCTTGATTCAGGGGTTTTTATATCTAAAGCGTGTTTATAGACCTACCTTCAAAGTAAAGGGCTTGAAGGTGGGTTTATGATAACAAGCCTTTTATGGCGCTGACTGGTTGAACGATGGTGAAATGACCTCAGTGCGGCGATTTAGTGCTCGCCCTTCTAGCGTACTGTTGTCAGCAACTGGTTCACTTTCCCCTCGGCCTTCGACCTGAATACGTTTAGCCGCAATGCCATTATTTTCAAAATAAGAAGCGACACTTTGTGCTCGTTGTAGAGAGATTTGCTCATTGTAGCTCGCTGAACCTTGAGAATCGGTATGGCCAATAATGAACAACTGTGCTTCTGAATGATCTTGAAGCCTCTTTAGCATTGGACTCAGGTGCTCATTTGCTTCTGATGATAAGGTAGTACCATCAAATTTGAACAGAGCATAGCTACTTAGTTCATTGATGCTCACCACTTCAGGTTCAATGACCTCAGGCTCAATCGCTTCAGGCTCAACAATAGTCACTTCTGGTTCTGTGACGGGAGTGGCTTTATCTGTAGAGCCAAACGCATAGGCAAGACCTACGGTTAAAAAGCTAACGTCTGAACCACTAACATCATCAAACCATTGGTATTCTAATCTCGTTCTTAAATGATCAGATAACTGATACTCAAGACCGGTACCAAGCATTAAAGACGTTCCGTCGTCTGTATTACGGTTACTGCGGTTTGGTTCCTGTCTCTTTTGCTCAGCTTGCCATCTAAACCCACCGACTTTACCAAAAATATTTAATCTATCGGCCAAGTAATAATCGGCTTTAAGACCGAGTTCTACACCTTGGGCTTTCGTGCTATCAGAAATGTCTACTGTTGGTTCACTTAAACTTGGGTAGGTCGCCTTAGCTTTACCGAAGTAATCGTATCCACTTTCAATGGCAAGCCAGTCATTGATGCTATAACCGAGGAATAAACCGCCTCCCATCGCTTCCTTGTCGCAATCTGAATTTAGTGGTTCGCAGCTCCCAGAAAAATGAGTCCAGCCAGTTTTACCACCAATATAGAAACCACTCTCATCGGCGGCTACATTGAACGCGATACTTGCACTTAATAGACATAACGTTATTTTTTTCATAATTCTCCATTCAACATAAATGTTAAAATTTTCTCATTAATTGAATCAAGAATTAGCCTTGATTCTGGTTGTGAATAAAACTCAACCGTAATGTAGGTTGAATTTAAAGTAATATGGTTAAGAGTTGCAGTTAAGGTCTGCGTTGAAGGGCATTATGGTAAACGGATTTGCTAACAGTAATAATAGCGTAATATTAATTTTTTAAATGACATGTGCTATATAACTGAGATGAAGCGTGTGCTGTATTATTATGAGTATTTGAATTTTATATGTTTAACTCTATGTAGTATTCTTATGGGGAATATATAGCTTAAATGAGTTGCTCATAATTGATTGTATTTAAAGTAGGTTTTAAAAATAGTTGTATTTATTAATATAATGAACGGGTCATTTTCGATTGTCATAGGTTGTCTATGCCACGGTATAATAACGTGTGTTAGGCCAATGTATTCTAGATAGCGATAAGTAAAATAATGTTCATGTTGTAGAGATAACGTAAGGATAATTTGCAGGATTAAATCTTATAGTAGGTTGCAGCACAAATTAGACGCGTAGCGAGGTACGCCTAATTTGTGTCATATATTAAAATGTACTGACATTAAAAACATGTTCGACAGCAGTTATTTTACCCAGCAAATGCTCAGTAGGTTGAGATTCGATATCGACAATGGTGTACGCAATGTCATCGCGGCTTCTGTTGAGCATGTCAATTACGTTGATCTCCAAATCAGAGAGAACAAGAAGAACTTGACTTAATACCTTCGGAACGTTGTCGTTAGCAAAAGCAATTCGATAGCCTTTCGTTCTATCTAAACTAATCGTTGGAAAATTTACTGAATTGCGAATATTACCATTTTCAAGGAAGTCTATCAGTTGATCGGCGGCCATTGTGGCGCAGTTTTGTTCGGCCTCGTGCGTGCTTGCCCCCAAGTGCGGTAGCAGAATGACTTGAGGATGCTCCAGAAGTTCAGGTGATGGAAAGTCACATACGTATTGCTTAATCAACCCTTGCTCTAGTGAAGCGAGAAGGGCTTGTTGATTCACAATACTGCCACGAGCGAAGTTCAGCAGTACGGAACCTGGTTTCGCGTGAGACAAGGTTTCTGTATTGAGCATGTCCTTGGTATGTTCATTGGCTGGTACATGCAAGCTGATAAAATCACTGCGTGCAATGAGCCACTGCATATTTTCTGCGCGTTGTATCTGCGAAGAGAGTCGCCACGCCGTATCGACACTAAGTGCAGGGTCGTAACCCACCACTTTCATACCCAGAGCCAACGCCGCGTGTGCGACACTTGCTCCAATAGCACCTAAACCAACAACCCCTAAAGTTTTACCTGATAATTCTGAGCCTACGAAATTTTTCTTTTCTTTTTCAACCAGTTTTGAAAACTGAGGGTTATTACGTTCACTAACAAGCATTCTGGTAAAATCGATACCGTTAACGATTTTTCTCGAAGACATTAACATGCCAGTTAAGACTAATTCCTTTACTGCATTGGCGTTTGCTCCGGGTGTGTTGAATACGACAATCCCTTGATGGGTGCAATCACTCACTGGAATGTTGTTAACACCAGCGCCACAGCGTGCAATGGCTTTAACTCGCTCAGGAAAACAGATGTCATGTAAATTTTGACTACGTAACATGATGGCGTCGGGTTCGCTTATCTCACTGGCGACCTCATAGCTATCACGGGGAAAGCAGTCCAATCCATGGGCGCTGATACTATTGTAGGTACGAATTTTTCGCATTAGCATGGCTCTCTTATACGTGGTAATCAATATTCATTTAAGGGCGTGTGATTATTTACTCACCTGCTGATAACCCCAGCTTAACCATGGGAGTAGTGTTTTAAGATCGCTTGATTCAACCGTGGCACCACACCAGATTCGAAGGCCAGCTGGCGCATCGCGATAAGCACCAATATCATAGGCGACACCTTCAACATCCAGTAATTTTACTAACGCTTTAACCTGTTCTGGCGTTGCGTCTAAAGAGAGACATACACTCGTATTAGAACGAGTATGAGAGTCTGCTGCCAGAAAATCTATCCACTCATTATTGGCAATAAATTCTTCTATAACGGCCAAGTTTTCCTGTGATTTTGCGATACATGCAGAGAGGCCACCAATAGAGTCAACCCATTGAAGTGCATCTAAGTAGTCGGCCACACACAACATAGATGGTGTGTTGATAGTCGCGCCGCTAAAGATACCTTCAATAAGCTTGTTCCCTTTGGTTAAGCGGAAGATTTTAGGCATCGGCCAACTTGGCGTATAACTCTCTAACCGTTCAACAGCTCTTGGGCTAAGCACGATAACACCATGCCCGCCTTCACCACCCAGCACTTTTTGCCAGCTGTAGGTCGTAACGTCTAATTTATCCCAAGGCATTGGCATGGCGAAGACAGCAGAGGTTGCATCACAGATAGTCAACCCATCTCGATCATCTTCTATCCAGTTACCATTAGGTACACATACACCTGAGGTTGTTCCATTCCAAGTAAACACGACGTCATGATCTGAATTAGCCTGATTAAGGTCTGGTAGTTGTCCATAATCTGCACCAAAATGGCGGACGTCGTTGAGCTTGAGCTGCTTGGTTACATCGGTGAGCCATTCCTCACCAAACGATTCCCACGTAAAAATATCAACAGGACGTTGACCCAACATGGACCAAAGGATCATTTCCATTGCTCCAGTATCTGATGCGGGTACGATACCCACTCGGTAACCTTCTGGAAGTTCTAACGTTGCTTTTGTCTGTTCAATTGCCGACTGCAAGGCAGCTTTCCCAATCGTACTTCGGTGGGAGCGTCCCAGAGTGGATAAATCGAGTTGGCTTACATCGTATCCTGGACGTTTGGCGCATGGGCCTGAAGAGAAATTAGGGTTAGCAGGCTGTTTCTGAGGTTTCATAATGCTCCTTGGTGGCGATAGCCGATTCGAAAATAGGTTGAATCAAGCCAATGAGTATAAAAATTATAGAGGTTGGGAAACTTGATCATTGCGCGATTTTCGTACATACGTGAATAAATAAGCTGTTTTTGTGAAATTTTAGTTATTTTTCGTGTTTGAAAATTCTGGTTTATAATGGTGTCAGCCTATGCCGTTCATTTCTTTAGTCATCAGAGCACCAAACAAAATAGAAGGCTAGCTGAACCAGAAAAAAACAATTTCTGACTTAAAGGTAGATCAACATAAGTAAATGCTTGTTCACCTGCACCATCATTCATTGATGCCGCTTTGCTTGTCGCTAAATTTGGGCTGTGTTTTATATAGCGAGTATTTGTCGGTGTAGAAACCATAAAAAAGGTACCAATAAGCCACTGCGCCATCATGCTATAGAAGAAGTAATCCGATATGAATTTAACCGCTAGAACGCCAGTCTGATACTCGATAAGGAAA
>Ga0316197_10003645_pt1 | contig 10974 bp, 8 predicted proteins | sample OudBiesiAoxic_MG_FD_204939 | JGI IMG/M metagenome (GOLD analysis project Ga0316197, IMG submission 204939) | Coastal sediment microbial communities from Oude Bieten Haven, Netherlands - site A oxic | ecosystem: Environmental > Aquatic > Marine > Coastal > Sediment | place: Netherlands... | reverse complement strand
GGTGCCATCGTCGGCAACGACGACGGCAAGATCCTGCTGGTGCAGCGCAAGGATTCCGGCATCTGGCTGTATCCCACCGGCTGGGCCGATGTGGGCTACTCGCCCGCGGAGGTGGCGGTCAAGGAGGTCAGCGAGGAGACCGGCATCGACTGTGAACCACAGCGACTGCTCGGCGTGGTCGACGGGCAGCGCATGGGTTTCAGCCGTTTCGGCATGTACATGCTGCTGTTCCACTGCACCGCCACCGGCGGGGAGCTGAAGCCCCATCCGCTCGAGACCGAAGACGTCGGCTGGTTCGGCGCCGACTCGTTGCCGGAGGCGACCGCCGGTGCCCAGTGGTGGGGCCCCATGGCGTTTGCGGCCATCGGCGGCGCCGAGTCGCCGGCGACGTTCGACTCGGTCCGCTCACAGGTCTGGCGTACGGGGTAGCCGTACTCGGCCGTCAGGCCGATGGGCAGCGGCGGGGACGACGTGCCGGGCGCCCGGTCGTCACTCGGGGTCGCGGTCGCGGAGGAACTGTTCGACTTCCTCCATCAGCATGTCGGGGTCGACCGGCGTGTCGGCGCTCAGGTCGTCGGAGGCGTCGTCGTCAGCTTGCTCGTCGGTCAACTGCTCGAGACGCGAGAGGTACTCCACCATGTCGTCGTCGTCGCCGATCAACGCGGTGACCTGGTCGTCGTATCCGGCAGCTTCGGAGGCGAGCCGGGTGAGCGGTGCCGGAGTACCGATCATGCTGCACGCCCGGTCGACGAGCGCCATCGCCGCCTTGGGCGACGGGATCTGCGAGGCATAGCCGGGCACGGCGGCCCACAACGATGCCGTTGCGAAGCCGGCCCGGTTGAGTGCGTCGTGGAGCACACCGACGATGCCCGTCGGGCCCTCGTACTGCGAGCGGCGCAGCTCGAACCTGTCGATCAGGGCCTCGTCGGTGGCGGTGCCGATCAGCGGCACCGGGCGGGAGTGCGGCACGTCGGCGAGCAGCGCACCGAGGGAGATGGCCATCGTGACGCCGAAACGCTCGGCGATGCCGACCAGTTGATCGGTGAAGAGCCGCCAGCGCAGCGCGGGTTCGGGTCCGAGCACGAGGATCACGTCGGTGCCGGGCAGCGACACCGACCAGACGCCCACGGTCGGCCAGACGATCGATCGATGCTGGTGCTCGTCGAGCCGAACCTGTGGCCGCACGGTGGCGAAATCCGTGAACGTCTCCGGGTCGATCTCGGCCAATGCCTCTGCGCCCCACGATTCGACCATCGTGCGAAGGGCCGACGAAGCCGCGTCACCGGCATCGTTCCAGCCGGTGAAGGCGGCCACCATGACCGGTCGGGTCAGGGTCGGTTCCGCCAGCCAGCGGACGTGCTCGGTTCCCACGAGCATCAACTTACCGGCGTCGTCGACCTGCCTGGCGCGGTAGCGTCAGCGTCTCGTGAGCGAGCATCCGACATCTGCGCCCGTGTCCGATCCGGTGATCAGCGAAGCCACGGTTGTCGACGACGAACTCGTCGCGGCATTCGGCCGTCTGATCCCGCAGCTGTCGTCGTCGTCCCCGCCGCCCACGGCTGAGCAACTGGCCGAACTCGTCGACGGACCCGACACCGTGGTGTTCCTGGCTCGCGTCGACGGCGAGATCATGGGCAGCCTCACGCTGGCGTTCTACCGAATCCCCACCGGGCTCAAGTCGTGGATCGAAGACGTCGTCGTCGACGAGGCTGCACGTGGCCGAGGGGTCGGCGAGGCGCTCAACGAAGCGGCCCTCGACGTGGCGCGAGCCCGCGGCGCGAAGGACGTGAGCCTCACCAGCCGTCCCTCCCGCGAGGCGGCGAACCGCCTCTACCGGCGCATCGGATTCGAACCCCGCGAGACCAACCTCTATCGCTACACGTTCTGACGACGTCGGCGCAGCGTGGTGGCAGCGACCATCTGTGCGGTGCTCCGACGCCGTCAGCTGGAAGCGCGGCGCAGATCCTCGGCCGCTTGACGGACCTGCCAGTCGCGATCCTCGAGCGCACGATCGATGGTGGCCTCGACCCGGTCGCCATCGAACGGAGCGAGCGCCAACACCGCCCGGCGCCGTACGGCCGGTTTGTCGGCACACGCCTCGATGATCGCCCCGAGCCCGCGTTCGTCGCCGAGAGCGCCGAGCGCAGCGACCGCGGACTCGCGCACGAGTGGCTCGGTGGCGTCGGTGGCGAGTTCGATCAGCGCCTCGACGACCGCGTCGCGCGTCGATTCGTGCTCGCCGCACGCCCACGCGGCCACCTCGACCACCCGAGCGTCGGGGTCGGCGAGTGCGGGCACCAGGTCGACGTCGGGGTGTTTCGCCGCGACCTCGGCGGCTCGCCTCCGTACGGAGACGTCCGGGTCGTCGAGCGCAGCGACGAGATCTGCGGTGGTCAGCGAACCGAGACGCTGCAGTGCACCGATCGCAGTCGCGCGCACCGTCGCCTCCGGCGAGTCGAGCCCGGCACGGGCGGTGTGGACGTCGCCGGAGTGACCGGCCACCGCAACCGCGCGACGATCGGGAACGGTCACTGGGTCAACAGATCGGTGAGCGTGATGACCAGGTAGGCGCTGGCGAACGCCACGACGATGGCGAGCACGGCTCCCATCACCACGGCGATGCCGGTGCTGGCGACTGCAGCCCACAGCCGACGCAGGGGCCCGGGCCGCTTGTAGAGGGGCGCAGGGGTCTCGGCGATGCCGACCGGATCCCACGGACGACGGAGAATCGGCTCCCTGCGTGGGTTTCGGGCCGTGGCTCTGGCATTCTTGCGCCAGCCTGCGAACACGAGCGCCGCGATGGCGAGTCCGGCCATCCAGGCGGCCTGAGTGGTGAGATCCGTGACCGACACGACAACCAAGAGCGTACCTGTCGCCCCCCGGCGTCGCTGGTGGGCCGTGGCGATCGCCGTTGTCGGCATGTTGGTGCTGGCCACGATCGCGGTCAGCTCGATCCTGCCCTCGACCCTGGTGTCCGACAAGGAGAATCGCCGCACCGGCGAGCTCGAGCCGACGCCGTATGCGCTCACGCCTGCCTCCGCCGACCCGGTCAACACGCGCATCGTGTTCGGCGACCTCCCCGACGACATCGAGCGGTACGAGACCGCCAGCAGCTTCGTATTCGTCACCGTCACGGCACCGTCGCAGTCGGTGCTGTCGTGGTTCGTCGGCCGTGACGATCCAGCGATCGACTTCCTCACCGAGGAGGACAAGTTCGGTGTGCGCACCCCGCAGCAGCGCCGCGAGTTCAATCTGCAGATGATGCGTTCAGCCGAGCAGGAAGCACAGTTCGTCGCACTCACCACGCTCGGCTACGACGTCGAGATCACCGCTGGTGAGGTGATCGTCCAGGAGGTGATCTGTGCGGAACAGGCAGACGACGGATCGTGCAGCGCCTTCTTCCCCTCCGACGAACAGATCGATCCGGCTGACCGGATTCTCGAGGCGGACGGCGAGCAGCTGGGCTCGGTCGAGGACCTCAGCGCGGTGCTCGCCGAGAAGCAGCCAGGCGACACCGTCGAGCTGTTGATCGACCGTCCGGGCGACGGCGAACAGAGCGTGGTCGTCGAACTCTCCGCTTCCCCCGATGACCCCGACCGTACGATCGTGGGGTTCGTTCCGTTCGACACGCGTGCGATCGACCTGCCCTTCGAGGTCGACATCGACACCGGTGACATCGGCGGACCCTCGGCGGGGCTGGCCTTCACATTGGCGCTGATCGACGAGTTGTCGCCGGGAGATCTCACCGGCGGTCGTGACGTGGCGGTGACCGGCACGATCTCCCTCGACGGATCCGTCGGTGCGATCGGCGGCCTCCCACAGAAGGTGTCGGCGGTGCGTCAGAACGGCTACGACCTGTTCCTCGTACCGGCATCACAACCCGAACTCGACGATCCCGAGCAGCTCCAGCGCCTCGAGGACATCGCACAGGGCGACGTCGAGATCGTGCCGGTCGAGAGCCTCGATGACGCGTTGGCGGCGTTGGCCGCACGCGGCGGTGATCCGATCTCGCCCGTCGGCTGACAACTCGAGCCGACCCCTGCGGGCGAGTCGCCGTCGATTGCCACCATCTCAGGTGCTGGGATGCGTAGCGTTGGGGCATGGCCATGTCCTTCGCTCGCCCTGATCCGTCGTCACCGGCATCGGTCGCCGATGCCGACTTCGGCACGAGCCGGCGAGGGTTCGACCAGACCGAGGTCCGCGACTTCCTGCGCATGATTGCGGCCGAGATGGGTCGGCTGCAGGAGCGCGAACGCTTTCTCGAACGCGAGCTGCGGACCGCGCAGTCCAACCCCGATCTCGAGTCGGTCCAGTTCGACGAGCAGACGCTCACACGACTGCTCGGCGAGGAGACCGCACGTGTGCTGAGCACGGCGCGCGAGAGTGCCGCCGAGATCCGAGCGAAGGCAGAAGTGAGCGCCGCCCAACTGCTGAGCGAGGCCGGCGACGAGGCAGCCCGTGTCCGCGAGGAAGCCGAGGTCGAGGCGTCGCGCCGCCGTGCCGACGCAGCGGCAGATGCCGAGGCCGAGCTGTCGATGGCGAAGCAACAGGGCCGTGAGATGGTCAACGAGGCGCGCGCCTACCGCGAGCGGGTGCTCAGCGAACTCGCTCGCCGCCGGGAACTCGCCCGCGAGCAGATCGAGCAGTTGATCCACGGACGAGACCGGCTCATGCAGTCGTTCGAACGAGCGCGGCTGGTCGCTGTCGACGTGGTGTCGGAACTCACGCCGCTCGGCGAACCCGACGAGTACGTCAACCTGGCCCCGACCACCGGCCCGGTACCGGTGATGGTGCCCAACGAGCCGCGTGACGCCGTGCCGGAAGCAGGCGTCGAACCGGAACAGGTCGCCGAACCGGAACAGGGCGCCGAACCGGAACAGGTCGCCGAAGCCGTCGACGAGCAGATCGATGAACCAGCCGGCGACGACATCGCCGAACCGGCCGCCGAGCTGCCCGATGCGGCGACCGAGCCGGTCGACGACCCGTTCGAGGAGGCCGCCGACGCCGAGGTCTCCGAGACCGAGGACGTTCCCGAGACCGTCGACGTCGCCGAGGCCGAGGCGTCGACACCGACCGTCGAGTCGGAGTCGTCCGTGAGCACGGATGAGGCTGCGACCGGTGACGACGATGTCGTCGTCGACCTGTTCGCCCGCCTCCGGGCGTCGACCGAGCCGGACGCCACCACGTCGGAGCCACCGGATCAGGTGGACGACGCCCAACTCGACGAATCGGATCCGACCGATGACGTCGTCGATGACGACGTCATCGAGGAGGCTGTCGCACCGACCCCGTTCGAACAACGTGACGCCGACCTCACGCCCGTGATCGTGGCGAGCGCCAAGAAGCTCAAGCGCGTGCTCGCCGATGAACAGAACGAGGTGCTCGACGCGCTCCGCCGCAGCGAATCGGTTCGGCACCTCGACACGCTGTTGCCGTGGTCGAACGAACACGCGGGCCGGTACCGCGAGGCCATCGCCGCCGACCTGCTCGCCGCCGCTCAGGCCGGCGCCGCCTCGGTCGTCGACGCGAACGGCAAGCCGACCAAGCTCCGCAAGGCCGATGCCGTCAAGGCCTCGACGGCCGCCCACGAGGTGCTGGAGGAGTGGTTGGTCACGCCGTTGCGTGAACGGCTCGAACGCTGTGTCTCCGAGGGCGGTGGCGACAATGCCGACGTCGCCAAGCGGGCTCGAGCGGTGTACCGCGAGTGGAAGACCCAACACATCGCCGAGCAGCTCGACGACGTGATCCGGACCGCCTACGGCCGCGGTGTCCTGGCGGCGATCGAGCCGGGATCAGTGGTTCGTTGGGTCGCCGACGAGGGGCAACGAATCTGCTCGGACTGCGACGACAACACCCTCGCCGGAGCGGTCCCGGCCGGCTCTGCGTTCCCCACGGGACATGTCGCTGCTCCGGCTCATATCGGCTGCCGCTGCATGTTGATCCCCGAGGCCCGGTAATCTCGGCGCCGTGCGGCGCTCCTCTGACCTGCCGGTCGACGCCCCTCGCCGCCGGATCACCGGCCGCGGGGTGCTGATCGGTCTCGGTGCCTTCTTCATCTTCGTTCTGGTCTTCGGCCGCGCCATCGCGCGGTTCTACGTCGATTTCCTGTGGCACGACGCGCTCGACCGTGGCGACGTGTTCTGGGGTGTGCTCGGCGCGAAGGTCACCTTGTTCGTCGCCTTCTTCCTGGTGTTCCTGCTGGTCGCGGCGCTCAACCTGTTCATCGCCGACCGGACCGCGCCCCAGTCGTTTCCGGCCAACGTGCATCCCTACGTCGAACGGTTCCACGAGCTGTTCGGGCGGCGCCTCAAGTTGGTGCGCTACGGCATCGCCGTCGTGTTCGCGTTGCTCCTGGCGCTCCCTGCTGTGTCGCTCTGGCAGGAATGGCTGCTCTTCCGCAACGCACGCGAGTTCGGAATCGCCGATGCCCAGTTCGGGGCCGACGTCGGTTTCTACGTCTTCCAGCTGCCCTTCCTCTCGTTCCTGCTCAACTGGCTCTTCGCCGCATTGATCGTGGTGCTGCTGCTCACCGCCGCAGCACACATCCTCAACGGTGGGGTCGTGTTCGTGTCGCCGGTGCCCGTGGTCCGCCACGCGACCAAGGCCCACGTCGCCGTGCTGTTGGCCGTGCTGGCCGTGCTGAAGGCCGGCGACTACTGGCTCGACCGCTACGACGTCACCAACACCCAGCGCGGCATCGTGCAGGGCGCCACGTATTCGGTGGTCAAGGCGCAGCTGCCTGCGATCAGTCTCCTGATCCTCATCGCGCTGCTCACAGCAGGGCTCTACCTGTCGGTGGTCAAGACGGGGTCGTGGCGTCTGCCGCTGATCGCGTCGGCGCTGTGGCTCGTCGTCGCCATCGTCGGCGGAGTCATCTACCCGGCGGTGGTCCAGTCGCTCGTCGTCAACCCGAACCAGGAGTCACGCGAGGAGCCGTACATCGAGCGAAACGTGATCGCCACCCGGCAGGCACTGGGGCTGACCGATGTGGAGGTCCGTTCGATCGGGTTCGATTCGCTGACCGCGTCCGAAGTCGAAGACGATCTCGCTCCGCTCGAGAACGTGCGGCTGCTGAACCCGGCGCAGATGGAGACCCGCTTCCTCGTCGACCGCGGCGAGGTGGCCGGCCTGACGATCGCCGACCTTGACGTCGACCGGTACGAACTCGCCGACACGAGCGGCGACGATCCCGAGGAAGTGCTGATCGCTGCCCGCGAACTGCAGCTGAGCGGCGTCACCAACCGGAGCTGGCAGGGTCTGCACCTGATCAACACCCGCGGCTGCGGTCTCGTGTTGGCACCGACCGGTCGCGTGCTGGAGAACCAGCGCCCTGACTATCGCACGGTCGAGCTCGAGCGGCCCGAGCTGTACTTCAGCCCCATCCTGTCGGGATACGCGATCGCCAACTCCGATTCGTCCGAGCGCGAATGCGACGAGCCGCACCAGTACGAGGGCACGCAGGGCGTCCAGATGAGCTCGTTCACGCGTCGGGCGGCATTCGCGCTCGCGTTCCTCGACTACAACGTGCTCGGATCCGGCGCGATCAACAGCGATTCGCAGATGCTGTGGGTGCGCGGCGTCAACGATCGTCTCGAGAAGCTCGCTCCGTTCCTGTCCTACGATGCCGACCCGTATCCGGTGGCGGTCGACGGCCGGGCCGTGTGGGTGACCGACGCCTACACCACCACCAGTAGCTACCCCTACGGGCAGCGGGTCGGCGACGTGCAGCGTTCGCCGCGGTCGGGTCTGTCCGACAACGACAACTACGTGCGCAACAGCGTGAAGGCCGTCGTCGACGCCTACAGCGGTGAGGTCACCTTCTACGTCGTCGACGATCAGGACCCGATCCTGAGCGCCTGGCGTGGGGCGTTCCCCGACCTGTTCTCGCCGCTGTCGGAGATGCCCGAGGAGCTGCAGGACAACCTGCGCTACCCGGAGGACCTCTTCCGGATCCAGACCGACGTGTACTCGAAGTACCGCATCGATCCGGCGTTGTTCTTCCAGCGAGACGGCAACGCCTGGTCGGTCGCCCAGGCTCCGGGTACCGAGCCGTCGGCCACATCGACCGGTGTGGTCGTGGCGCCGGCTCCCGATGCGAACAGCACCGCGGCGCAGAACACGTTCGCCACCGAGTCGGATTCGCCCCGATTCACGCCGTACTACACGATGTTCGACAACGGGGTCGAAGGTGAGCGCGGCGACGAGAGCTTCGTGATCCTGCGACCGTTCGTGCCGTTCTCGACCGGCGACGAACGTACCCAGTTGCAGTCGTACATGACTGCGTCGAGCGACCCGGACTCCTACGGCAAGCTGATCACCTATTTCGTCGAGGAGCGCAACGGCACGTTGCCCGACGGTCCGCTGCGGGTGGCGAACAATGCCGAATCGACCGAGGCGATCTCGCGCCGTATCTCGCTCGACAACGTGGGCGACGGTGGCACCGAGGTGCGCTTCGGCGACCTGCAGTTGATCCCCGTGTCCGATGGCCTCGTGTACGTGCGGCCGTACTACGTGTCGAGCCCGCAGGCGTCGGGCGACATCAGTTCGGTCACCGAGTATCGCGGCGTGATCGTGACCTACAACGAGCGCTCGGTGCTCGAACCGACGATCGGAGAGGCGCTGGCGCGGTTGTTCCCGGGTTTCGACGCCGATGTGGGCGACGTCGTCGACCGTCCGACCGATCCGGAGTCGGGCGACCCGATCGATCCGGAGGCGCCGGTCGACCCCGATGATGGGGCGGACCCCGACGATCCGGGAACCGACGTCGGCGACGGATCAGCCGGCGACCTGCTGGCCGCAGCGGACCAGGCGTTCGCCGATGCCGACGCGGCGCTCGCCGACGGTGATCTCGGTGAGTACCAGGCGAAGATCGACGAGGCTCGGCAGTTCATCGCCGACGCCGTCGCACTGCTCGACCAACCCTGACGCACCGACGTCCCTCGCCACCCCGAATTCTGGAACGCGAGGGACTCCATGAGTACGCCCTGTGCCAGATTTCGGACCACCGGCCCGTGACCACCCGAAAAATGCCGTGACACGTACTCCATGAGTACGCCCTGCGCCAGATTTCGGGTGCGCGGGGACCGGGCGCGGTGTGCGGGGCTGGGTGTGCAGTGTCGGGTGTGTGACCTTGGGTCAGGCAGTGCCGGGACGGCGGAGCCGATCGGCAAGCTCGGCGAGGTCCTCGCGGAACTGGATCTCGTAGCGTGCCTGCTCGGCGGCCAGACGCTCGGCGCCGTCCTGCACCTCGTCGATACGTTCGCCGATGCGCTCCGCGAGACGGGTCTCGATCTCGGACGTGTCGATCTCCGAGCCGACCCCCTCACCGCTCGGCCGTTCAGCCAAGGTCTCGATGTCGGAGCTCAGCTCGGTGAGTTGGTTCGCGAGCTCCATCGAGACGTTGGTGACCCGGAGGTCGAGGGCATCCATACGGTTCGTGACCGCCTCGAGCTGATCGCGCAGCTCGGCGGCGATGCTGCCGTCGGCATCGGCCTGCTCGGCAGTCGCCTGATCGCTGCCGGCGTCGACACGCGCTGCGAGCTCGTCGATGCGGGCGGCCAGGTCGTCGACACGGAGGCTCCCGAGCGGCGGCGTTGGATCGAGCGCCTGGGGTGGCGGGGGCGGCGTGCTCGACGGGGGAGGCGGCGGTGTCGGGGTGGCCGACGAGGGAGATGACGTGTCGTCGGCGAGGTGTTCGTCGAGCCGCTCGATTCTGGCCTGGAGATCGTCGATCGTGGTGACCTGGGCCCGCAGATCGTCATTGGCGGCATCGAGCGCGCCGAGGCGCCCCTCCAACTCCGCCTTCGACTGCTCGGCGGCCTCGAGCCGCTGCTGCATGGCGACGATCTCGGCCTGCAGCGACTCGATCTGTGCGGGGTCCACGGCGGGCGCAGGGGGCGATTCGGGTGTCTTCTTGCGGAACAGTCCCATCAAGTCCTCGTTCGTGTGGGCGTGGCCCGACGGTACCTGACTACGGTGACCCGATCATGGCTTCCTCCGTTCCGCACAAGATCCTGCTCGACGAATCCGAGATGCCGACCCAGTGGTACAACCTGGTCGCGGACCTCCCGACGCCACCACCGCCGGCGCTGCACCCCGGTACACACGAACCAGCCGGTCCCGACGACTTCGCGCCGCTGTTCCCGATGGCGCTCATCGAGCAGGAGGTCACCACCGAGCGCTACGTCGACATCCCGGGTGGAGTCCTCGACGTGTACCGCTTGTGGCGGCCGAGCCCGCTCTTCCGGGCGCGCCGGCTGGAGGAGTTGCTCGACACCCCGGCCCGCATCTACTACAAGTACGAAGGCGTCAGCCCAGCCGGGTCGCACAAGCCGAACACGTCGGTGCCGCAGGCGTACTACAACCATCAGGAAGGCATCACGAAGCTGACCACCGAGACCGGTGCCGGCCAGTGGGGCACGGCGCTGGCGTTCGCCACGGCGCAGTACGGGATGGAGTGTGAGGTGTGGCAGGTCGCCGCGTCGTACCGCCAGAAGCCGTACCGCAAGACGATGATGGAGGTGTGGGGTGCAACGGTGCATCCCAGCCCGTCGGAGCTGACCGAGTTCGGCCGTTCGCTCCTCGCGGAGAATCCCGATCACCCCGGATCGCTCGGGATCGCCATCTCCGAAGCGGTGGCGATGTGCGTCGCCGATCCCAATGCGCGTTACGCACTCGGGTCGGTGCTCAACCACGTGCTGATGCACCAGACGATCATCGGCGAGGAGGCACTCCTGCAGCTGGCGAAGGTCGACGAGACACCCGATGTGTTGGTGGGCTGCACCGGCGGCGGCTCGAACTTCGGTGGCCTGGCGTTCCCGTTCCTGCGCGAGAAGCTGGCCGGCAGGATCGACCCGGTCATCCGCTGCGTCGAGCCTGCCGCGTGCCCCACGCTCACCAAGGGCGAGTACCGCTACGACTTCGGCGACACCGCCGGCATGACGCCGCTGATGAAGATGCACACGCTCGGTCACA
>Ga0316197_10003644_pt1 | contig 10975 bp, 10 predicted proteins | sample OudBiesiAoxic_MG_FD_204939 | JGI IMG/M metagenome (GOLD analysis project Ga0316197, IMG submission 204939) | Coastal sediment microbial communities from Oude Bieten Haven, Netherlands - site A oxic | ecosystem: Environmental > Aquatic > Marine > Coastal > Sediment | place: Netherlands... | reverse complement strand
TCAGAAAGAGCCAGCGACTGGAGAGAACACGGTACATCTGGTCATGCTTACACAGAAGTGTGTTGAATCAAATGTTAATAAGGCGATTTCCGCAGTCGAGGGTTTATCGTCAGTGCAAGGTGAGGTGGTACGGATTCGGATGGAGCATCTGGATTGATGTTTTACCATTTGATGGCGTATGCTTTGTAATGATAAGACTCTGTTGAGTTGAATTAAAAAAAAGCCTCGTTTTTACGAGGCTTTTTTGTTTCTGTTATTTTTTTAGTGACTTGTTGGTTGGCATTTACTGCTTATATTTCCTTAGGCATTGCGGTTCTCGCACCGCGGGCGAGGCACTTTTTTGCTACAGCCCAAAAAAGTACCCAAAAAAGGCCGCCACGACCACTACGCCGCTGTAAAGAGCACAGGGGTGCCCATCGATTCAGTGCCGTCATCATGCTGTGAAAAAACTCGCAGATAGCGCTCAGACAGTTTTCACAGAAAGCCCATGATAACGGCACTGCCTCGATGGCTTGTGGAGGTGGAAGGTAAGTCAAAAAAAGCGAAAAACGGTGTTAATTGCTACAGTCATACTCAACTATGACCTGTGCTTTCGTTTACTGGTTTTTGCTTTTTTTGTTTTTGCTTCTCTGTATTAACTCCCATTTCGTTTGCTGAATCTGTTGCCGTTGGTAGAGCAAAAATCATCGTGAGTGGCCTGTTAGCCTTGCGCGCAGGGATAGCGCGTCAAGGCGGGCTCGTTGGCAACGGCTGCAGATTCAGGCACCCCGAATGCTTGTTTCGGGGCAAACGGATCGGGACGGCCTTTTCTGGTTACTCTTTTGGGCTGTAGCAAAAGAGTGACTCGCCCGCGGTGCGAATACCGCAAGCTCTAACTAATAACCAACCGTAAATGCCAAACAATGAACCATAAAAAAAGCCTCGTAGAAACGAGGCTTTTTTAAATTCAACTCATATGATGAGTCTAATCATTCCCAGAAAATGATCCCAGAATATGCAACAGACTCAGGAACAGGTTATAGATACTGATGTACAGTGAAACAGTCGCCATAATATAGTTAGTCTCACCACCATGAATGATCTCACTGGTCTGGTACAGGATCATACCTGACATCAGTAATACGAACATCCCAGATACCGCAAGAGACAGTATAGGCATGTTGAATATGAAGGCTCCCAGGCCGGCAAGGAAAGCGACCATGATGCCAACCATCAGGAAACCACCCATAAAGCTGAAATCTTTGCGGCTAGTCAGGACATAACCAGACAGGGCAAGGAATATTGCGCCGGTGCCACCCAATGCTGTCATAACGAGCTGTGAACCATTTGCGGTAGCAAGGTATGCATTAAGGATTGGCCCCAGGGTTAATCCCATAAAGCCTGTCAGCATAAATACGAAGAATATGCCCCAGCCGCTATCCCGGAATTTAGCGGTCAAGAACAGCAGTGCTATATAACCTACCAGCGACATCAGTCCGAAGTAGGGCAGATTTAATGTCATTGAGACGCCAGCCGTTGCCGCACTGAAGAGTAATGTCAGGGCGAGCAGGGCATAGGTATTCTTTAAAACCTTGTTGGTCGCAAGTATCTGTGTTTCTGAACGAGCGGTTGATATAGATTGCATAGTTTTACCTTTAATCAAATTTAACTAGTTTTGGTTGCAAATAATCTTAGCATTGTTTACTGCTAAACGGTGTATTTAAGTTGTTTATGTAAATGATCATATTTTAATCAATTTAGCTAGAGATGAGACCTGAAATATAGATGAAGGTTTCATCACGCTGCTGTCATTTACGGAATTACTAGATAATATAGGGGTGAAAATTCAAGTTTCAAACATGCCATATTGGCACTAAAAAACCTGACAATTATCAATGTTAGCTCATAACACTGTCACTATAATCTGTCAGTATCTATGTCATAGAAGATCAAGTTCAGTATCGGAAATATCTTCGCTATAAATTAAAAAGACAGATCGATATTATCAACTCTTGGGAGGGTTTGTTATGGCGCACATCGTTGTTTTGGGTGCAGGGACTGGTGGTATGCCTGCGGCTTATGAGATGAAAGCTGCAGTCGGCAAGAAACATGAAGTCACAGTTATCAACGAGAAGGAAGATTTTCAATTCGTACCGTCTAACCCCTGGGTTGCCGTGGGTTGGCGTGAACGTAAAGAAATCAGTATTCCGATCGAGAAATATCTGAAGAAAAAGAACATTAATTTTATCGCTCAGCGCGTTGATAAAATCGATGCATCTGCCAGCAAGCTTGAACTGGCAAATGGTGAATCAGTTGACTATGACTACCTGATCATAGCCACCGGTCCGCGACTCGCATTTGAAGAAGTTGAGGGATCTGGTCCGGAAGGGTTCACTGAATCTGTCTGTGTTACAGATCATGCTGAAAAGGCATGGGATAAATACCAGGAAATACTGAAGAATCCCGGTCCGATAGTCATCGGCGCCATGCCATTTGCCAGCTGTTTCGGGCCGGCTTACGAGTTTGCCTTCATCGTAGATGCGGATCTACGCAAACGTAAAATACGCGACAAGTTCCCGATGACATATGTCACTTCAGAGCCCTATATCGGGCACCTGGGCCTGGGTGGAGTAGGTGACTCGAAATCAATGCTGGAAAGCGAGTTGCGTAATCACCACATTAAATGGGTGACTAATGCCAAAACGACGAAAGTTGAAGAGGGTAAACTGTTTGTTGACGAGTTAAATGAAGCAGGTGAAACGGCGAAACAGCATGAGATAGACTTCAGTTTTGCTATGATGCTTCCGGCGTTTAAAGGTGTGGATGCAGTCGCGGCAGTGCCAGATTTATGTAACCCTCGTGGTTTTGTGATGGTAGATAAACTGCATCGTAACCCGACTTATAAAAACATTTTCTCTGCTGGTGTCTGTATCGCGATACCGCCAGTTGAGCCAACACCCGTACCTACCGGTACGCCGAAGACAGGTTATATGATCGAATCGATGGTGACATCAATCGTGCATAATATCGCCGACGAATTGAAAGGTAATACACCGAATACCACCGCGACATGGAACGCGATCTGTCTTGCTGATATGGGTGATACCGGTGCGGCGTTTGTCGCGATACCTCAGATTCCACCACGCAATGTGGCATGGTTCAAAAAAGGTAAGTGGGTGCATTTAGCAAAAATTGCTTTTGAGAAATATTTCATCAGAAAGATGAAGAAAGGAACTTCAGAGCCGTTGTACGAAAAATACATTCTCAAGCTTTTGGGGATCGAAAAGCTTGAATAATGATGCATTTTCAATAAAAAAGCCCGGATGAACCGGGCTTTTTTATGCTCTGATTAGAATTCCTGAACTAAATATGTGTAATAATTTTATATTAAACCTTGTTTTTACCGACATCCTGAAGGTTGTACTGTTTTAACTTGCGATAAAGAGTACGCTCACTGATGCAGAGTTCTTCAGCAACTCTTGCGCGGTGACCACCGTGCTGATGCAGCAGTGATTCGATATGTGTCGCTTCTACATCGGTTAATGAGCGGTTTGTGCTTGGGGTGTTGGATTTCAGATCGCGAGAATGTTTACGACGATCGGCGAGCGGGTTGATGTATACGTTGGCAAAACTATTGAGTTGTAACTGTTCGCTGGTTATCAGGCCGCTGCTCGATACAGCGGCAGCTTTCTGTAGTATGTTATAAAGTTCTCTGATGTTTCCAGGGTAATCATATTGCTGCAGTATTTCTAGTGCTTCATCGGAGATACGGTTAACAGAACCATTTTGTGACCTGGTCTTTTCCAGCATCGCCTTGACCAGGGGAGCGATATCTGTTCGCCGTTCACGCAGAGGCGGGATGGTAATCGATATCCCCGCAATACGATAATATAAATCTGCTCTAAAGGTCCCGGTATCCACCATCTGGCGTAAGTTGTTATGTGTAGCGCAGATGATGCGTACATCGACGTGCAGGTCTTCACGGCCACCTAATCGTCTGTAATAACCTGTTTCCAGTGCGCGTAACAAGCGCCCCTGTAACGCTAGTGGGACCTCACCGATCTCGTCAAGGAAGAGTGTGCCATGCTCGGCCGACTCGATCAGCCCATGTCTACGGCCAACACAACCAGTGAATGCGCCGCGTTCGTGGCCGAATAGCTCGCTCTCAAAAATCCCTTCAGAAATCGAGGTGCAATCAATCGAAATAAAGGGATGCGCTTTACGGTGTGACTTATTGTGAATGAACTTGGCTGCCAGCTCTTTACCTACACCGCTCTCACCGTTCAGCAGTATCGGTACATCTGATGCTGCAGCTCCCGACATTTCTTCGATACAGGCGAGGAAGGCGGGTGAGGTACCAAGCATTCGCTGTTGATCGCAACCCAGTTCATCTGTTTTCGCGATAGGAAATACAGCTTCACCGAGAAACATTTCGCCATCCATACCAAAAATCGGAGAGCCTTTAATGCGGACATGCTCTTCTTCATTATTATTATCGTAATGAATATGTAAAACCTGGTGGGGCGCTTTCGTTTCAAATACTTTTTTGTGAGGACAGTCTTCACCGTTGAGGTGACAGGGAACGTCCGAGTGGTGAGATACCTGGTGACATTTTTGGCCGACAATTTTTTCACGGTCAGTCGCATAGGCGTTGCAGTAGGCCTCGTTGGCGGCAATAATGTTGTAGTCTTTATCGATGACAACAAAGCCATTATCTGTCGCGTCGATTATGCTCTGTAAGCTAATCGGGAAACGGTTTGAGAATGTCATATTGCCTCACTATGCTGTCATAATGACATGTAATTTTTAAAGTATAATTTAATTATCAAAATAAATCAATATGTTATGACGTTGGCGCACTCAAATGGAATATGACATGAAAGTAGTCTTTGTCAGGAAACTGTAATAAAGTGTAAAGAGATACTGACAGACGATGCTGCAATTATTTTATAAATCTATTCAAAGGTCTATTGAATACTTGATGAAATCACGTAATATACGCGCTTTCTCGAATTACGAGATATAGGAAGGGTGGCTGAGCGGTTGAAAGCACCAGTCTTGAAAACTGGCAAGGGTTTATAGCCCTTCGTGGGTTCAAATCCCACCTCTTCCGCCATTCATAAAAAAGGCTCCCTGTCGGGAGCCTTTTTTTATGTTTTTATGAAATTCTTGTTCTTAATTGACGGGTTCTGAGTAATTGTGCCTCGGGCACGCGACTGCTAGATGGTTGCAGATGACGTCGGTGTTTACTTAGCCTGACCAGTTTGCATCCATCATCTGTCAGGTCATCAGGTTTAAAATATCCTGATCGATATGCTTCGAGCACAAGTTCTCTGGCAACTGAATCGGTTGGATCGTTTTTCTGATAAGGCAATCTCTTTAATTTTTCGACCGCTTCCTGAAGCAGGGTTTCGTTGATAACGATTGGGTCTTTAACATAGCTTCGTAAATGTGCCTTAATTCTAAATTTTTCTAAAACGTCGTTTTGCTTCTTGTTTGAATTAAACATAGTTTTCTCCCGCTTATTGTATGACCTAATAATAGCGAGGAGGTTCGGGTGTGAATTGACTAAATACGCCAACGGTTTGACGAGGATCGTACGCGGAAACTGGTTATGAAAATGGCTTGTTTATATAGATGTTATGCCACTTGAATCTCATGAAAATAGCCATATATAACAGTTAATTAACAGATTCAAATGAGATAAATATGAGTGATCTAATACATGTTGTGTGCCCATCGTGTGATGCCGTAAACCGAATTCCTGCAGATAAGCTCGTTGCGGGCCCTGCTTGCGGTAAGTGCAGAAAAGGCCTGTTCAGCAAACACCCTGTGACACTACATGCTGGTAACTTTCAAAAGCACATAAATCGCAGCGATATCCCGATTGTGGTCGACTTCTGGGCGCCCTGGTGCGGTCCATGTAAGATGATGGCACCAGCATTTGAACAGGCCTCAGCGGCACTGGAGCCATATGTCCGTATGGCTAAACTGAACACAGAAGAAGAGCAGGTGATCGGCGCGAATCTAAATATCCGTAGCATTCCGACGATGGTGATTTTTAAAAATGGAAGGGAAATGGCCCGGCAGGCGGGAGCAATGAGTGCGTCAGATATACAATCCTGGGTAAGAAACCATATGTAAAAGATGACAATCTTATTAAAATGGTGAATCTTTGGTCATTTTTTGAAATTTCAGGCAAGATTTCCGAATAATCATGATTAGATTGTGTCTTCAAGGATAAATGGAAGTTACTGAATTTTTTGACAAAAACTATTTTTTCGTAGAAACTCCTACAACCAAAACTAAATTGACCTAAAAACAGGATTTACTAGATGGCAGATTTATTCTCAGATCAGTGGGCGCAGGCCTATAAGGATGCATGGAATGCAGATGATGAAATAACCGGCTCTTTAGAGCGTGCGGGTTTTAACTCTGTTGTAGCCTTTGGCTTACCCGAAGAAAATGATCCTGCATTTGTCATGTCTATACAAAATGGCATGATTTCGTCAATAAATAACTCACCGCTGGATGACATAAAGTGGGATATCCGTGCAACCAAGGATGACTGGATATCACTTATCATAAAACCACCCGGACTAATGAAACTGGGTATCGCTTATACATCGCGAAAACTACGATTTACTAAAGGTGACTATGCGACGATGATAAAAGACCCTAGCCTGGCAGGTGCTTTTGTAAAGTCATTCGCACTGATGGGTAAAGTGTTATAACGATTGCATAGATCCAGGGTAACTGCATTTTCTATCTAAAAGGCTGGTTTTATACCGGCCTTTTTTATTATCAGGTTTTGGGCTGTTGCTAGGCGAATACTTTCATTTCTTCGTGCCAGGTGGTGGAAGATGGTGAACAATGCGGGCGATTCGTGGTCGGTACATTGTTGTCTGAATAATAATTATTTTTTTATCAGGTCCAGTTGATGGCGGTTTTACGTGATTTAGTAGTAATTGGTGGTGGTGCTGGCGGCCTGGTTGTCGCCAGTGTTGCCGCGCAGTTAGGGCTCGATGTTGTTTTGATCAACAAAGAAGAGGCCATGGGAGGCGATTGTCTGCATTATGGCTGTGTGCCTAGTAAGGCCTTACTGAAAAGCGCTTCTGTTGCCCACGTGGTACGAGAGGCCAGTCGCTGGGGCATACGTTCCGAACCGCCAGAGATTGATATACAGGCCGTCAACCAGGTAATTAAAAATGCGATAGATACCATACAGGTCCATGATAGTCGTCAGCGATTCGAGGCATTGGGCTGTGAAGTGATAACCGGTGAAGCACGTTTTTGCGGGCATTCACAGGTCGAAGTTGGTGCGGCAAAAATTTCTGCGAAACATTTTGTCGTTGCGACGGGCTCATCAGCATGGATTCCTCCTATCAAAGGACTGCATGAGGTGGGATATCTTACCAACGAAGATATGTTCAGCCTGCCGGCCTTGCCAAAAAGTATGATCATTCTAGGTGGTGGACCTGTCGGAGTCGAAATGGCACAGGCTTATTCTCGACTGGGGACGGAGGTTACTATTGTCGAACTGGCAGCACGCCTGTTACCCAGGATGGATCAAAAGCTATCTGATATATTGGCTGATGTAATGGTGTCAGAAGGTGTTACTCTCGAATTAAACAATGAGGTCATCGCGGTTTCTGAGAGTGATGATGCAGAACAGGTAGCTAAAAAGCAGGTTACTTTAAAAGACGGCCGGTTGCTTAGTGCCGAGGCGCTGCTGGTAGCGATTGGTCGGCGACCTGTCGTTGATTCGTTGAACCTGGCCCAGGCCGGTATCGACTTCACTGCTTACGGAATTAAAGTAAACAGAAAGATGCAGACCAGTAACAGAAAAGTGTTTGCCTGTGGTGATGTCACCGGAGAGATGCCTTTGACGCATGTTGCCGAATTGCAGGCCGGGATCGTGATAGCTAACATGATCTTCAAGCTACCAAAAAAGATAAATTATGACGTGATACCTGCTGTTGTATACAGTGAGCCAGAAGTCGCCCAGGTCGGTATCAGTGTCGAGCAATGTGAAGCGCTTGCAAAAGGCGAGGTTTATGAGTTTGAAGTCAGCCAGCTGGATCGCGCGGTAACGGATAATGCTAAAGCGGGCATCGCAAAGATCCTGACGGATAATGGACGTATTGTTGGTGCACATATCATAGCGCCACACGCTGGCGAGCTTATCCATGAACTGGCGCTAGCGGTTCAGAACCGGATGAAGGTTTCGAAATTAACATCGCTGGTGCATGCCTACCCCAGTTATTCACAGCTTAACAAACGCCTGGCGGGGCAGTATTATAAGGACCGGCTATTCAGTCCACTTACAAAAAAGATGGTGGTCATATTAAACCGAATATTTTAAACCACTTGAAACGCGCAGCTACTCATACCAGTTGAAGATAAAACTATGAAAGATACATTTGAGCTATTAATTGAGACCGATTTCCCCCGTATAAAGCGAGCGCATCTTGAAACGCTGCAGGTCAACCTGGGGTATCTGTGTAATCAGCAATGTTTACATTGTCACGTCGATGCAAGCCCAAGGCGTAAAGAGATCATGACCGCCGAGACTGTTACGCACGTACTCAATTTTTTGAAGAATAAAGATATTAAAGTGCTTGATCTCACTGGTGGAGCACCGGAGATGAATCCAGAATTCTTTTCACTGGTCAGGCAGGCACGCGATATGGGAGTTCGTGTCATCGATCGTTGTAACCTGACCGTGTTGTTAGAGCCAGGGTATGAAGATACGGCTTCATTCCTGGCTGAACACAGGGTGGAGGTCGTAGCATCGATGCCGTGTTACCTCGAAGAGAATGTTGATGCTCAACGTGGTAAGGGGGTGTTCGATCAAAGTATTGAAGGGTTGAAATTGTTAAATAGCTTTGGCTATGGTACCGATGAGCACCTGTCGTTGAACCTGGTCTATAACCCGCAGGGTATAAATCTGCCACCATCACAGTCTGAGCTCGAACACGATTACAAGAAAGAATTGAAGCAGCGGTTCGATATCTCTTTCAACAATTTATTCACTATCACTAATATGCCCATCAAACGCTTTGGTAGTACACTGGTTTCGAAGGGGCTGTTTGAAGAATATATGCAGCTACTAAAGTCTTCCTATAGTAAAGATAATCTCTCCGCTGTGATGTGTCGTACAACATTGAGTGTCGACTGGCAGGGTTATGTTTATGATTGTGATTTCAACCAGATGCTGGGTTTGCCAGCAGGTCTGACGGCAGGAGAGGTGCCAGCCGAGTCGTCTGCAAAAAGACATATCAATGATCTCTTACAGAGTGAACTGCAAGGTGGTGATATCGCGATTATGGATCATTGTTATGGCTGTACCGCTGGCAACGGGAGCAGTTGCGGCGGTGCATTGATATAACACGCATAGTGATCGCAGTGAAATTATCGGTTGTCGTTCCAGTGCTCAATGAAGAGGTAAACCTGTCTCGTCTCAGCAGTTGCTTGCGTTCGGTTATCGAACAGGGGCATGAGGTCATTATCGTCGACGGTGGCAGTACTGATAACACGCTCACCATCGCCTATGAGATTACCGATACGGTAATCATCTCAAAAAAAGGTCGTGCGCTTCAGATGAATAGTGGCGCTTCGATCGCTTCTGGCGAAGTGATATTGTTCTTACATGCCGATACTTTCCTGCCTGAGAATGTGGCTGAGATAATCTCAGAAGCATGTGTCGGTGAAAGCTTCTGGGGTCGGTTTGATGTTCGCCTGTCAAATAATAAATATGTGTACCGCCTGATCGAGCGCATGATGAATCTGCGATCCAGTCTTACATCCATCGTTACCGGTGATCAGGCTATCTTTATAGAGAAGAATCTGTTCGATCGGATTGGAGGTTTTCCGGAGATCGCCCTGATGGAGGATATAGAGATCAGTCGGCGGCTGAAGAAGATATCCAGACCCGTTCGCCTGAGAACCAGAGTGATTACATCTAGTCGACGTTGGGAGAGAGGCGGGGTTTTCGCGACGATCTTTCTGATGTGGAAACTACGATTATATTATTTCTTTGGTGCTTCACCCGAAAAATTAAGCCAGATGTATTGATATGCTGTATCAGGATGTGGTTGTTCTTTTGTTTGCGAAAGCACCGGTTGCAGGCCAAGTTAATACCCGCCTGATTCCGGATATCGGTGTTAAGGCGGCGACACAGCTACAGCATGACCTGATACATGATCGTCTGTCTATGTTAACCAGTGCCGGGTTATTTGATGTGCGCCTCATGTGTGCTCCAGATCAGAGTAGTGAGTATTTTATACAATGTGCTAAACAATACCCGGTTACCCTGTTTGGCCAGACGGGCGCTGACCTTGGCCAGCGGATATATGCGGGTATCAGTCACGCACTGAATGATTATAAATATTGCATCGTCATAGGGACAGATGCGCCATCACTGGATATCGATGTGCTCGACCGGGTGGCAGCAAGATTACAGGCAGGTGCTGAGGTAGTCGTTGTGCCGGCTGAAGATGGCGGATACGTCCTGATAGCGATGCAACAGGCATACGCATTCCTGTTTCAGGATATCAGCTGGGGTAGTGCCGAGGTAATGCAGCAGACAAGAAACAAGCTCGATCAAGAAAACGTCTCATTCGAAGAGCTGGCTGAATGCTGGGACGTAGACAGACTTGAGGACTATCAGCGATACCTTGAGCTTTCGAACAAGATTGATGGTTAATAAAAAAATTGCTATCAAAAAACGCCAGGGCGAATCGTTACGATATCAGTGAAAATATCTGGGAAGGACTCTGGATACTATGATCCGCCTGCCAGTCTTCCGTGTTCTCCGAACCTGGGATATAACCATATTTAGCGATAACAGTTTTCATGCCGGCATTATGTCCCGCTTCGATATCACGTCGGGCGTCTCCGATGTAAACACATTCATCTGGCTGCGCATCCGTCAGCCTGCAAGCATAGAACATCGGCTCCGGGTGAGGTTTACGGTTTTTTGTCGAGTCTGAAC